>Ga0070682_100000265_pt1 | contig 37628 bp, 30 predicted proteins | sample KBSC63LmetaG_FD_64668 | JGI IMG/M metagenome (GOLD analysis project Ga0070682, IMG submission 64668) | Corn rhizosphere microbial communities from Kellogg Biological Station, Michigan, USA - KBS C6-3L metaG | ecosystem: Host-associated > Plants > Roots > Rhizosphere | place: USA: Michigan...
ATGATGGGAGAACAACCTAAAGCAGATGACATCGGACTGGTAAAGCAGGTGGCTTTAAGCAGGCAGGAATTTATTCCTTACGTAAATGATGATTGGTTGGCACGCTGGACTAAAAACTTTTATAATTATACTACTTATGGACTTATGGAAGAAACACCCTACAAGTTAAAAAAAGAATTTCCAAGTCTTAGTAACCTTCTGCTTATCCGTGAGTATTCGATTTCTATGTACCCCTATGGAGATCCGGTAGAGCCTTCTATTAATTATATTGTTCCGGGATATATTTCTGAACATCCTATTATAAAAAGGTTAAAAATGTTAATGTGCAGAATAATAGCCATTCAGAATGATTTTGCTTCCATAGAAAAGGAGATGGGGATTGATACAGAAATTCTGAATATTATATTAGTTATCAGGAACCAGCATAAAGTTTCATTGGAAGAAGCTATTGCTGAAGCAATGCATATCCATGATTCATATGTTCAGGAATTTGTTGAACTTCAGAATAATTTACCTGATTTCGGTCTTCAGCAAAAGAATGTTGTACGGTTTATACATAATATGGCACTCATGATCTCAGGATTGGGAACATGGTATCATAAAGGCAATTCCACCAGATACAAAATTCCTGGCGAATTTCCTAAGCCTGAATACGGGATAACTGTGCATTAACCTTAATGGAATCACAGATAACATCAATTCTGCTCACCTGTATTCAATCACAGTTTGAACTTTACTTCTGTAATCTTTCTTAGAGTAGAGGTTGTCTCCAACATTTGATAGGGGACAACCTCTTTTTGTTCATATAACCTTTGTATTCTAATTTAAATCTGAAGATTTTGTAGAGCGGAAACAAAAGTTAAATAATTCGTGATAATTCCGGTTTATTTCTTTGGAGTTAAAGATAGATTATCCATATAAACAGCCTGATGTACTCCATTCAGTAAAACTTTCAGTCCCAGATGTGAGTCTTTTTTCAAAGAAATGGTATATGTTTTTTTCTCTCCTGTTATCTTTGAAGGTTTAGTGATTGAAACATAAGATTTTGCATCAGAAGGGCTGTTTACGGAGAAAAGCTCTAATGTTGTTTCTCCTCCGTTATCCGAAAGATCAAGAGAAAGGGTATAGGTTCCGGCTTTTATTTCCGGAGTTACCAGATACATATTTTCTCCTGGGTTGCTCATTGAATAAAAAACAATTCTTTTATCACTCGCATACAGCATGGCTTTCCCTGGCTGAGCAGTCCAACATTTATTGATATCTTTCCAGGTGTCAAAATTTTCTGCAAGGGTCGATACCGGTTTACACTGTGCACTTACAGTTAGAAATCCTCCAATAACAGCTATTCCCGAGAATATAACTTTTCTCATATCTTATTTTTATTTATAATTAGTAAAAATAACAAAAAAAATCGTATTGAAATCTTTTTGTTTTCATGATTTAAGTTAGCTTTTTTAAGCTTCATACGGCTGAATGTGCTTTTCAGTCTGCTTTTCATTGTGACCAATAGTATCTGCTTGGGAGTTGTGTTCTAAGAATTATCTCATAAAATAAGCCTTCCAATTACAGAAAAGCTTATCCGATTTCAAGTAAGATGCAATTATAAACAAGACTCAAGAATAGGATTAAATACAATCATATACTTATATGTGAGATCATATTGAACCTTTTGTAAAGGTGTTGAAAACTGTCCTGTAAGATTATTTTCAGCACCTCTATTGATTCTTTCTTTCATTTTCTTTTTTCAGATCACGTTTTGTAGGAAAAAATCATCAAAAATAATAAGAGCTAAGTGAATTTTTGAATGAGGAACGATTCAATGGCAAGTATAAAATCAATTCTTTTTTGATTTCTTCAGCCATAAGGGATTGCCAAATGCATTAACATCGGAATCGACATCTAAATACTCTGATCTTTTACAATGCTTGCATTCTCTTTCAGTATTGCTAGTGTATTTCCATTGGTGGATATTTAAAAAGCAAAGTATTTTTTTCATCATATATTTTCTGCAAACAAAATCAATTTATCCATGAGATAATTACGGGATTCCGTAATCAGACAAAAAAATAGAAAAACAAGACCGTTGAAAATGTAGACTTACTACAGAGGTATTAAAAAGCGGTGGTGTATTTTAAAAAGAATCTGTTTAGATCCTTGTATTCGGAAAGATCTTTCACTATTATATCTAAAAATGTTTTTTCTTTATATTGTAAGCTTATTGGCGTATAAATTGATACAACAAACTGAACTGAATTTTGATGACTAATGACTAGACTTGCTGTAACTCTGATTTTCTTTTTAACTGGTTTTTTCTTTCTACATGCACAGGAGAAGAAAGACTCGCTGTATTACAAAATAGAAGAATTTTCGGACAAGAGAAAGGTTACCAAATTCATTCACCGCTTTATATTTCGTAGAGAACCGGATTCTACTTCTGTGAAGTCCAGAACAGAAAAACTGTCGCAGGAGGCTTACAACAAAAAATACATCAGAAAAATCAGGATCGAAACCATTGATCCTTTTGGATACGGCTCTAAAGATACTAAAGAAAAGGCCAGATGGTATGATTGGGTAGCAGATCATCTTCATGCCAATACAAGAAACTCTACGGTTAATAATTATTTGCTTTTTGAAGAAGGTGAAGAGTATAACGCCCAGAAACTTTATGAATCTGAGCGTTTACTTAGAGCAATGCCATTTGTCAACAGGGTGAATATCAGTGTTTCCGATAGTACTTCCAGTAAAGATTCTATTGATGTTGTGGTAAAAGTTCTGGATTCCTGGAGCCTGAAGCCGAGAATCAGCTATTCCGGAAGTAAAATCGGTTTAGGAGCTACTGAGGAAAATGTATTGGGATTAGGCCACACTCTTGATTTCCTTTACAGAAATGATTCCAAAGAAAAGCAGGATTATCTTTTGGGAAGCTATACAACCTATAACCTTTTAGGGACTTATATCAATGCCCAGCTTCTTGGGGAAAGAGATTTTTCAAAAAATGAAAGAATTAATTTCAGTTTAAGAAGAGACTTTTTCTCGCCTTTGACGAGATGGGCAGGTGGTTTTACATTTGAATATTTTAAGCGGAAGGTTTTACTTCCCACAGAAACCGATACAGCTTTTCCGGAAGTTCAGATCAAAGTGTACAGCCAGGATTTATGGGGTGGTTATCAGATTCCCGTTTCATCGGATCCCAACGAAAAAGTATCCAGCAATATTGCGATAATAGGAAGATTTCAGAATTATCAGTATAAAGACAGTCCGGGAATAGACCAGTATAAATATTTTAGTTCGTACAATAGTTTTCTCATGTCTGTTGGGTTTATCCACAGAAACTTTTCGGTTCAGAGAAATATCTTTCAATATGACTTGCCTGAAGATGTTGCGTATGGTAATTCTGTGAACATTATTGCAGGAGGTTTATCAAGAAATAAAGAAGTGAACCCTTATGTAGGAATCTCTGCTTCTTATGGTACTTTTACAAAGTTGGGATACTTTACTGTAAAAGGGCAGTTTGGACGTTTTTTTAATGAAGACAACCAAAATCGCGAGTCTTTCCGCGTGGATGGAACATACTTTACGAATCTTATGGATTGGAAATTTGCCAAAGCAAGACATTTTTTTTCTCCGACGATTGCCTTAGGAAATCCACAGCATAATTATTCTTATAAAGACAGGATCAATCTTTCTTCTACAGATGAGTTTCCTGTTTATAATTCGGATTATATCGGGACTAAAAAACTGGTTTTAAGGTATCAGCTTCAATTGTTTATTAATAAAACTTGGAAGAATTTCCATTTCAGTCCTTATTTAACCACTGCAGTGGGGTGGTTGGGAATGCCTGATGATAAGCTATTGAAAACAAAAGCAAATACAAAAATTGGTATTGGGGTATTGATTAATAATCCTTACCTGGTTTTCAACAGAATCCAGATTTCTTTCATGTATTATCCACGGGTTCCGTTTGATAATAACTCGGTTTTTGATTTTAACAGTAATAGAAATAATCTGTTGCCAATGAATAACTTTGCAACAGATGTTCCTCATTTTGTGAACTTTGGGAATTGATAAAGAAATGTTTTAAATTTCACCCATTACAAACATATTCTCCATGGTAGGGACTTTACTTCCGCCTTCTTTTTCAAGGGTAATGGCAAAGGCCTGAGCATTTGATATATTGGCCAATGCAATTCTGCTGTCCTTATCTTCGGTGTACATTCCTGCACTTACAGGCTGCCCGTCTTTGATAGCCCAAAGTTGATATTGCATTCCTGCAGGAGCTTTAGGAAGTTTTTCGGCATTCAGATAGACTTCTTTTGTTTTCTTATCCCAGAAAACCATTGCTTTGGAATCCGGATGTTTTTCAACTCCCTTCAGCATGACCATCTGCATATCAGGATTGGAGAACATATCAATTTTGCGGTTCATTTTTTCCATTGCCTGATCCTGGGCTTGCTTTTCTGCAGCCAGCAAAGCGATTTCCTTTTTATTGGACGAATGGCTATTCATCCAGAATAAATTGCCCGCAACACTGATCAGGAATAATACGGAAGCCGCTATTGCATACGTTTTCCATTGTGTATTTTCCTTAATAATTACTCTTTCTGTAGCTTCTCTGTGATCTTTTGTTTCAGGAACATTTGTAGAAACAGAAGGAATTACCTCTTCAACAGTCTGTTCCTGCTGAATTTTATTCCAGATCTTAGATTTCAAATCGCTTGGAGGTGTTACAGCCTGAGCGGTAGCAAGATGTTCCAAAGTCTTTTGCGCTTCTTCAAAAGCAGCTTTTACTTCAGCATTATTCTTCATCACACACTCCAAAATCCCCGCTTCCTCAGGAGAAGCATGGCCTAGAATATAAGATTCTATAATTCCGGATGATATGTATTCTTTTGTGTTCAATTTATTTTATTGATAATCTTTTAGCAAATCTCTTAATTTCATCAGTGCATTACGCATTTTCGTTTTCACGGTTCCCAGCGGTATCTTCAGCTTTTCGGAGATTTCATGCTGGGTATATCCCTGATAGTAAGCAAGATCAATAAGTTCCTGCTTGTCCGTTTCCAGCCCTTCAAGCACATTGGTAAATCCGATATAGTCGGATGAATTATTAACCGTTGAAAGTTCTGTAGTATTATATACGAAATCCGGAAGTGGTTGGTTTTTAAGCTCATTCTGGAATCCTTTGGATTTTAAATAATCAATAGCCGTATTCCTTGCAATATTGATGATCCAGGTGTAAAACCTCCCTTTGGAAGAGTCGTACTGATGGATAGAGTTCCATATTTTAACAAAAACATCCTGAATCACTTCTTCAGTGTATTCTTTAGATTGAACGATCCGGAGAATGATTCCGTACAGCGCACCAGAATAGTGGTCATACAGATAATGAAAACCGGTTTCGTTTTTTTCTTTTAATAAAACGATAAGTTCCTCTTCCGAATAGGTTGTTTTAATAGCTTTTATTTTTCTGTTCAAATGTAACAAAATAAAACATATAGTCAATAAAATACAATCTATCTTTTATTTCATACATGATTTTAAATAAATCAATAAAAAATATTCAATATAAAAATCTTACCTGAGAACTGTACTTGCCTTTTGTGTCACTTTGTCCAAACATTTTTATAAAAGCCCGAGACCATCTTTTTTAAAGTTAAAAAATCCTTTACTCTCATACGCTTGAAAATTCATAGGAAACCGGGTTTTGTATGAGCTCTATCTGCTGTAATTTGTTTTTGTGTAAAAATAATTAGCTGTAAATCAGTTAATTGAAAATAATTTCATTTTTTTTCAATCTAAAATAAAACCAGCCTCGTAAATGACATTAAACACACAATTATTTATAATTAATTAAAAAATAACGCAATGAACACACAATCGAAAATCACAGTTTTAGCAATGGTTGCTTTATCATTCGCTTTTAGCGGGAAGGTAACGGCACAAATGATGAAAGAAAAAACAGTAATGGTAGGAGGAGCTGCCATGTATCCATCCAAAAATATTATTGAAAACGCAGTCAACTCCAAAGATCACAAAACCCTGGTTGCCGCTGTGAAAGCTGCCGGTCTGGTAGAAACATTACAGGGAGCAGGGCCTTTTACTGTATTGGCTCCCACAGATGCTGCCTTTGCAAAACTTCCGAAAGGAACAGTGGAAAATCTTGTAAAACCTGAAAACAAAGCTACGCTTACCAGCATTTTGACTTACCATGTTTTGCCGGGAAAATACAATGCAAAAGAAATCTGGGCTGCTGTAAAAGCCGGTAACGGAAAAAGCATGATGAAAACGGTACAGGGAGAAGACCTTACTTTCTGGACTAAAGGAAAAGACCTTTACATAAAAGATGCAAAAGGGAATAGTGCTAAAGTGACTATTGCAGACGTGAACCAGTCTAATGGGGTAATTCATGTAATAGATACGGTTTTAATGCCATAACAATTTATAAGATTTCAGACAGCATATTTCAGTATGCTGTTTTTCTTCTTTTATCCTAACACTAAAAAAATAATAGTATGAAAAAGACAATTCAGGTTTCTAATCAGGGTGCTACCCTTGATACCAGCAGAAGAAACTTTTTAAAATTAAGTGGAGTAGGATTAGCCATCGCAGGTCTTACTATAATTGGCTGTGATGACAATGATGATTTTCAGATCATGGAGGAATCTAAATATGATTTGGGAACAGGTGATGTAGGAGTATTAAATTACGCCTACGCACTCGAACAGCTGGAAGCTGACTTCTATACCAAAGTGGTAAACAATTTCTATACAGGAATTTCCAGTATTGAAAAACAAGTTTTTACAGACCTTTACCATCATGAAGTAATTCACAGGGATTTCTTTAAAGCAGCCATCAGCGGTGCTACAGACCATGTGCTTCCCAAACTGGAGTTTCAGTATCCGAATTTGAATTTTAATGACCGTAATTCAGTTTTAGCTACAGCAAAAGCACTGGAAGACACTGGTGTGGCAGCTTATAATGGAGCCGGAAAATATATTTCGAATCCTGCTTATCTGGTAATTGCCGGTAAAATAGTTTCGGTGGAAGCCAGACATGCTTCTGCCATCAGAAATCTGATCAATCCGGGATCTGCTGATTTTTCGGGAGATGATGTGATAGATGCGAATGGGCTTGATCTTGCAAAAGAGCCTAAAGATATCGTAATGGCTGCCGGAGCATTTATCAAAACACCTTTTACCTGGAAGGAAAGAGGCATTAATTAATCATTCACCTTTAAAAATTACATTATGAATATTCTTAGATTACTGGATAAGCTTTCTTATGATAAATTTTTCACAACGGAAGCATCAAGACTGGAAACCATCACGAGTATGTCATTATTCGGGAAAAAGGCAGCTACTGCAGCTGTACCGCTTGGATTGGGAACTTTAATGGCTACTTCTGCCAAAGCGGAAACTACGAAAACGAATTTAACCGGTTATGCTTTAAAAAGTACCTTGACAGATGCCTTGCAATTGGCATTGGTTCTGGAATATCTTGAAAATGAATATTACAGCATAGGATTATCCACGCCAGGATTGATCCCCACCGGAGACAGAACTGTTTTTATGCAGATCTCAAAACATGAATCAGCACACGTCAGTTTTCTGAAAAGTACACTGACTTCTCTGGGAACAACACCTGGAAGTAAACCAACCTTTGACTTTACAGCCAGCGGAAATTTTTCACCTTTTACAGATTATAGCCAGTTTCTTATTCTTGCCCAGGCTTTTGAAGATACGGGAGTAAGAGCTTATAAAGGGCAGGCGGGAAATGTAATGTCAAATAAAGTGGTGCTTCAGGCAGCATTACAGATTCACTCTGTTGAAGCCAGACATGCTTCACAGGTAAGAAGAATGAGAGCCAATAAAGGGTGGATTGAGCTTGCAGACGGAGGAAGTATGCCATCCGCAACCAATCCTGTGTATGCCGGAGAAGACAATGTAAACCAGGCAGGTTATAATACAGGAACTTTATTTGGAGCGGCAGCCGGTTCTGCGGCTTATGATGAAATATTAAGTGGCAGCGATGCACAAACTATTGCTTCCCTGTTCATAGTTTAGTTGTGATTTGGATGATGATAAAGTGGTGTCCATTTCCGGAATTTTCCGGAAATGGATTTTTTTATATTCTATCGAATTGGAAATAAGTGTTTTAATGTAAGAAATTGGTTTTCCTTAATAAGATCTTTGAAGTACTGATGGAACAAAGTTGGGCAGGTATTGGTTTAAATAAAAAATCCCCAGTAAGTCCTGGGGATAAAAACTAATAACCATGAAACTCAAATTAATGAGATAATCAAGCCGCAAATGTATTGAAAAAAGATTCAAAGTCCCATTATTTTGAATTATTTTTTTCTGTTTTTTTTAAAAAAAATTATGAAAAGTCTCAATGTTTGCCGACCGGAAGCATCTCAAAAAAATAAGATATTTTTAATTGTAGATAAATCTTAAAAAAAGATAAGCTGTACGCCTATCTTATATAACCGCTGTTCAACATCCGTAATCCTCAGGTTTCCAGCGGTGAGTTAATATGAAATGTTATATTTTTAGATTAAATGATGGGTTTTATCGTAGTCCTTTCAATTGAGTGGTAAATTCAGTGTAATCTATACTACCAACATTTTTATCAATTACTTTTCCATCTTTTATGATAAAAGTTAATGGGATAGCACTATATCCCAACAGGCCATTTCCTCCTAAAAAGGTTTTAATGGCCTCAATGTATTCTGTATTCTGAAGTGTAATATCATTTATTGTATTCCTGGCAAGAAAAGTTTTTAATTTTTCAGGATCTTCATCAATAGATAAAAAAACAAACCTTATGTTTGGGTTCTCTTTACTTATTTTTTTGAAAGTAGGAATTTCCTGAATACAGGGTTTACACCATGTGGCCCAAACATTTACCACAACGATTCCGCCTTTATTCATATATTCTTTTTGAAAAGGACTGTCTTCAATATTCCCGGAGAATTTTGTTTTAAGCTGATTGACTATAGGAGGATCAACAGTACTTATTTTGATGAATTTTAATCCCAGAAAAATAACTGTTGCCGGAATAATTATAATTAGTATTATTTTTTTTATCATTTGTTTTTTTGCAAAACTAGGTAATTATTTAATCTGATAAATAATCAAAGTTGTAGATATTAAACTACAGGAACAGCAAATTAAATTGTCACAGATCAGATTTGATTATCATTTTATAAGTCTTATTTTTTTTTACAATAAAGTAGATTAAATCTATTGACTTTATTTTGTTCAATAGATTTTGTAAATTTTCAGAATTGAATTTATTGAGAAGGATTCAGGAGATCAACGGTCTATATTTGCCCCACAATAAATAAGAAAATTATGAAAAAAAATGTGCTTTTAGCCGGGATTCTTATCACGTCTACACTGTATTCTCAACAACTGACAACTAATACGGGAAGCCCTGTAGGGGATAACCAGAACTCTAAAACAGTAGGAAATAACGGACCGGTTTTATTGGAAGATATTCATTTAATTGAGAAGTTGGCAGCTTTCGACAGAGAAAGAATTCCTGAAAGAGTAGTACATGCGAGAGGGGCCGGAGCCATTGGTGAATTTGTTGCAGATGCTGATTTTTCAGAGGTTACCATGGCTGATTTTTTATCAAAGGCAGGAAAGAAAACGCCCGTATTGGTAAGGTTTTCTACAGTGGTGCATCAGCAGGGATCTCCGGAAACTTTCAGAGATCCGAGAGGATTTGCGGTTAAATTTTATACTGATCAGGGAAATTATGATTTAGTGGGTAATAATCTACCAGTATTCTTCATCAGGGATGCCATGAAATTTCCTGATATGGTTCACGCTTTTAAACCCTCTCCGGTTACCAATAATGCTTCTGATAATAACAGAGTTTTTGATTTTATGGCTAATATTCCGGAAGCTACACACATGTTGACCTGGTTATTTTCAGATTATGGAATTCCTGCCAACTACAGGGAAATGCAGGGAAATGGAGTACATGCCTTCAAATGGGTCAATGCCAAAGGAGAAGTAACATATGTGAAGTATAAATGGGTTCCTCAGCAAGGCGAAAAGAATCTTACCCAGGAAGAAGCCAATAAAATTCAATCTACACAGATAGAACATGCTACGAGAGATTTGTACAATGCTATTCAGAATAAAAACTTTCCGAAATGGGATTTGTACGTACAGATGCTGAAGAAAGAGGACTTTGAAAAGCTTGATTTCAATCCGGTAGATGTGACCAAAATTTGGCCGGAATCTATTGCAAAATCGGTTAAAGCAGGAACTATGACTCTTAATCAGAATCCGACGAACTATTTTCAGCAGGTAGAGCAGGCTGCTTTTTCTCCCGGAACTCTCGTGCCGGGAATTGAGCCGTCAGAAGATAAACTGCTACAGGGAAGACTGTTCTCTTATTTTGATACGCAGAGACACAGGATCGGAGGGAACTTCCAGCAATTGCCAGTTAATGCATCAAAGAATGAAGTAATGACTTATAATCAAAACGGGTACATGTCTGTGAGACCTCAAAGTGGTGAAGTCAATTACCAGCCTTCAGCAGGTAAACCGGAAGTGACCGATAACAAAAAATTCAAATATTCTCAGGCTGTTTTTCCTGCAGGTACATCATCTGTACAGTCGAAAATAGATAAGGAAAATAATTTTAAGCAGGCCGGGGAACTGTACAGGTCTTTTTCTAAAAAGGATCAGGATAACCTGATTAAAAACCTTGGAGATGCTTTGAACAGCGTTACCAATAAAAAAGTAGTGGCTAAAATGATCTCTTACTTTTATCAGGCAGATTCAGAATATGGAAAACGTTTGGCAGAATATGTTAAAATGGACCGCCAGCAGCTGGAATCTTTATTATCTTCAAAATAAGAATAATGAAATATTTTATTTCCGCTGTCATTCTGTTTTTTACGATTGGCAGAATGAGCGCACAAGACATCTTTTCGTATGCAAAGACAGGTAATGCAGAAGCCTTGTCTCAATTTAAAAAAGATATTGATTCTAAAAACACAGAAGGCTATACTCCCTTAATTTTAGCCGTATATCATAATCATTACAAAACTGCCCAATGGCTGCTTGAAAACGGAGCTAAGCCTGATCTGCATGATCAAAGCGGTAATACAGCGTTAATGGGTGCTGCTTTTAAAGGATATAAAGAAATGGTTTCATTACTCATTTCCTTTAAAGCGGATATAAATGCCAGAAATTACAATGATGCAACAGCCCTGATCTATGCCACAGTTTTTGGCAGAACAGAAATCCTGAAAGTACTCTTAGAAAAAGGGGCTGATAAGAATATAAAGGATAACAGAGGAAACACCGCTCTGCAGCATGCTCTGATGCAGAATAATGAAGAAGCTGTAAAATTGCTTCAAAGACAGTCAGTAATCAGATAATACAATTGATTTGCTGATTAAAAATAAAAATGCCCAATATCAATCTGATATTGGGCATTTTGTTTGGGTATTACATCTTAGTGTTTATTAAAATACGAGTGATTATTTGTATTTGTGTGCCTTATTTTTATCTCCTAACCGTACAAGATCTACTGTGTTTTTGATGTTCAGTTTTTTGTAGACCCTTGCTTTGTAGGTGCTTACTGTTGAAAGGTGCAGGTTCAGTTCATTCGAGATCTCAATATTACCATATCCTTTTATTAATAAATCAAATATTTCCTTTTCTCTTTCGGATAAAGCTTCTATCGGGTTGACAGGAGTGTCTTTTTTAGCGGAAGAAACCAGTTTTTTTACAATATCCGGAGAATAATAAGTTCCTGTTTCAAAGATGCTTTCCACTGCTTCCAGGATATTGTTTTCATCACATAATTTATTAATGTATCCATCTGCCCCTTCAATGATATACTGTACTGCAATATCATTGTCATATACAGAAAACACTAAAATCTTAAGATCCGGCTGTATTTTTTTTACTTCACCAATCATGCTCAGATATTTACTCTCCGGCATATTGATATCCAGGATCAATAAGTCGAATTTCTCAATGAGTAACTGATCTGTCAAATCTGTATAAGATTCCGCATAAGAAATCTTCACATCTTTGTAGTGGGATTCCAAAATAAGGGTGGTTCCCAATCTCACCACAAAATGATCATCAGCAATAATAATTTTTCTATCCATATTTTTGTTTTTTTATTTTAATTGATACTATTGTTCCATGTGGAGTATTGTTTTTAAAGTCTATTTTACCGTTGATCATCATGAGTAATTGAAGAATAAGATGCAGCCCCAGGCTGTACTTTTGTAAAATGAGTTTTTCATTTTCAATATTATTCTGAAGCTTTTCATAATACTTCATCTGTTCCTGGCTCATTCCTTTTCCTGTATCTCTTACTTCCAGAAAAAAGATGCTGTCATCTTCAATGGTGGACAGCTCTATGATTCCGCTTATTGTATTTTTTATCGCATTATCTATTAAATTATGAATAATTACCGCTACTACATTCTGATTGATCTGGGAGTAAGTAGGGTTTTTAACATGATTAATGATTTTCGTATTTTGTTCTCTGGCAGCTCCTTCAAAAAGAGTTTTTTTGGATTCAATAACTTCGTAAATATTATAAGTTTCCTTTTTTTCGGAAATGTTATAAATCTCGGCGTATTCTTTCAGGGTTTTTACAAAGTTGTAGAACTCTATAGAAGATTTATAAAAGCTTTCAAAATGCTTTTTTTGTATATAATGATCGTGCTCATCTGTTTCATACAATTTCTTTGCCGCAATAGACAGATATTTGATAGGAGTGATAATGTCATGGCTTATCGTCTCCAGTAATTTTTTCTGCTGAACACTTTCTTTTCGGAGCTGTTCCTTTGTATACTCCAGTTTTGAAACAGTTTTTAATAATTTCTGCGTTCTTATTTCAATGATTTTTTCCAGTTCTCTTTTTTTCAGTTCCTGTCTTCTTATCCGTAGCTTGACTAGCTTTAATAAGATGAGTGATAGAATTAAAATGATGAAAAACTTAAAAAGTAGTGTTTGATAGAACAGATATTTTACATCAATATTTAATGTTTTGTAAATGTATTTTCCTTTTGGAGAGGCTAATACTCTTACGATAAGCTGATATTTTCCGGGCTCCAGATTGGTGATGTAGTATTTCCCGTCGCTGCTTACTTTTTCCCATTTCTCATTTTTAGAGCCTTTCAGTTTGGCTTCAATTACAAGGTTTACCCGGTTGGCATAGTAAGGTACATCTACCAGGATTAAAGCTTTATAAAAATTGTTTTCCAGATTGATGGTATTCTCTTTTATACTGCTTTTTGAATCATAAAATACCACACGTTCTATAAAGAAATTCTTCGGATAATAACTTCTGATCTTGTTAGGATTAAAAAATACCAGTCCTTTTATAGAAGGCAGCACAAAGCTTCCATTTTGAAGCACTGCCGCACTTGGAGAACACCCTCCGTTGAACTCATTCGTATTGAATCCGTCTTCTTTACTGTACCTGTAATAATATACAGGAGATTTTTTATCTCTGGAATAGTTCAGAAGATTGTTTTTCAGCACCTGGAACAGCCCGTTGTTGGTGCTGATCCAGAAAAATCCTTTTTTATCTTCCAGAATCGTATGCGAAAATAGAAGGTAGCCGTCCTTGTCGTCAGGCATTCTGATTAATTCTTTGTTTTTGTAAAGGAAAAAACCGTTTCCCTGGGTCATAATCCAAAAATTACCATCATGGGTTTTTACAATTTCTCTTACATTCAACGGTTTTGAAGATATTTTTTTAGGTGTAAAATAGGGTGCTTCTATGGAATATAAGGCATCTCTGGTCCCTATAAGCCATTTATTCCGACCATATTCCTGCACAGAGGTTACAATATTGAAGACGGAAAATTGCAAAAAAGACTTTTTGAAGCTGGCATCCTTATAAAAAACCAGTTGAGATCTTAGCGAAGGCTGATGAAATACTACCACATAATAATCTTTGATATTCCAAACGTAAGAAACTGTTTTCCCGAAATTCAGCTGTTCTTTTTTCGAATAATCGATGTCTCTGAGATAGCGCAGCAAAGACTGATCTTTTTGAACAATGATGTTTTTTTTGTTATCACACAATAAAAAATATCTGCTGGTGGTATTGAAATGATATTGTTTTAGCAATCCGTTTTCGTTATAAACGTCTCCTGATGAGGTGATTACTTTATCCTTTCCGAAAGGCAGCGGGGAATAAAAAATATTATCATGAGATCTGTCGGATTTGTTGACAACATGGAAGTTGTTGAATTTAATGACATTCAGACCGTCAGATAAGGTTCCCAGATAGAGCTTATTATTGCTCTCATCGTGGTAAATGGAAGATAAAGAGTTTTTATTCAGGTCATAAGTTGCAATTTTTTTTACATTGATCTCATTGTGATCATACAGTACTTTATATAAAACGTGATTATGAATGATGAAGGACTGATTGTTGATCTGACTCCAGTATATTTTAGCATTCTTTTGAAAAAATACATCAGGGGCGTCCAGATAAGTTACTTTTCCGGAGAATATTTTAATGATCTTTTTTAACTTCCTGGAGGTGATAAAAATGTTTTGTCCAAAACAGAATGTATCCAGTATATAGTTCTGATGCAGCCCTTTGATGGGGGCTATGTTTTGGTGTTTATACTGAATAGTCCCATCGTTGGCAAGGTGATAATAGTTGTTTTTGTCAAAGTAAATAAAATATTTTAAATGTTCTACCTCTTCTGATAAACTGTTTTTAAAAAAAATGGAATGTGATCTGCTTTCACTCAATACTTTTCGGATGCAGCTGGTCTGTTTCTGTAAAACATTTACATTTCTTTTGGAGAGTAAAATGGTATTCTCATTGTATGCCGTTAAATTATAAATAGAGTCTTTTTCCGCATGTCCAAAAAAGATGGTGAACCTGTTATTTTTAAGATTAAGATGATTAAAGGTTACAAAATTATATCCGTCATAACGTACAAGTCCGTTTTCTGTACTCAGCCAGATAAATCCATATTTGTCTTTGGTAATATCCTTCACACTATTCTGCGGAAGCCCGTTGTCTGTATCATACCATACAGAAGCTATCTCCTGACTATAACAGAGTTGCACACAGAATAATAGAAAAAATATATGGGTTTTGCAGGACATCATTATGGGTAGGAAATTATGTTTGTGTTTTTAATAGAAATAGTGAATTATTATTATAAAGTTATGAAAAATTAATGGCCAGCAAAAGTATACAATGTCATTTTTAAACTACACAGTATTAAATTTAAAATTACAATCATGGCTATCTATTTTTACAATAATTATTTTACCAGCCGTACAGGTTATCTGATCTTTGTCCCAACAATTTATTACCTGATTTAACAATGAATGTTAAATATGTTCCCACGTATTTTAAGTGAAATTTCAAGGTGGTTTATACAGGGGAGACTTAGATCTCCTCTGTTAAAATTCAGGTAGTCAATAAGCAAATGAATGTCAGAAAAAATAAACCAAAGGTTATGAAAAATAGAAAAATTACATCCTTAGCAGTGGTAATGCTTGGACTATCCATTACCGTATCCGGACAAACCGGAAATGTAGGAATCAATACGACTTCTCCTACAAAAACATTAGATATCAACGGAGAGTTACGTACCCGGACATTACCTATCATTCCGGGAGGAACTCCTGTAGTTGCTGATGCAAACGGAAATATTGGAATATTCAAGCCGGTAAATCCCAACGATTTTATTGTATATAATTTGGATAGTAATATCAGACAGAATGATTCCAGGAATGTAGCTTTGACTTCGATAAGAAATAATGCGCAAAACGGAGGTTCTCCTCAGATTGACGCCAGTAATTGCTGGGTAGTTCCCAATTCTACAATTGGGTTGAAATTTCCTGCAAGCTCTATACGAAGAGGTACTGTATCTTGGGGATTATGGTTTGAGATGAATTACGCTGATTTAGGTCCGTTTTCTCAAACTTCCATTGAAGGTGGAACAGGAAAGATTAAAGTTCCTGTATTGTTCAATAGTAGAGCATACGCAAGACTTTATAAAAAAACAGGACCTGGAGTTAACGATTGGACGGAACAAAATACCGTAACTGTGGTAATGCAGACATCGCAGATTTCACCGTATTTCTTTGACGCAGCAAATTTAGACAGCTCAGGTAATCCATATGCTACAGGAGGTGCTACCAATGCCAATTACAGATATTTTCTTTATGCCAATTACAGTGTAGGTGATGGAACAGGGATTAGTATTGATCCGGATTCTGAATACAAAGTAGAATTACTGTACGGAATTGAAAACTTATCGTCCCGTGCTAACATTACCGATACTGCTTTTTTACAAAACTGGGGAGTACAGTCTACAGGATATAGTTTTTACAAGAATTAAATTTTTAATTACATTTTAGAATGAGCGGAGTAGAAATATTCCGCCATTTGAATTCAAACCATTTTTTATAGAAAACAATATATTAACATAGCAATCTTCACAATTTGAGAGTTCAATGAAAATAAACAATAAGAAAAAAGTAATGAATCATATGATTTTTTTGCTCGTGGTAATTGTATTGCTTTTTGGAACTATTATTACGCTTAGGTTCTTTGATTATCATTTACTTTCAATGTTGTTTGTTTTTATTACTCTTTTGGTATTGCTATATGGGAAGTTAAAAAACAGATTTATATTCGAATATGAAAACTCGGGGGAAATCCTTTCCATAAAAAGTTATCAATGGCTTTCAGGATGTAAAAAACCTCGTTTTGAAATGCCGCACAGAAAAATCTTAAATATTGAAATCAAGGAAGGCATTTTAAAAAAATATCTGGTTATTCTGTTCTCAGGTTCTTCGGAAAAGGTTTTAAGAATGGACATTGATATTACCTTTTGCAATGAAAATCAGGTGAATTTACTTTTCAAAGATATTACGAAAAATATGACTATGAAAGATGATGAGCTTATTTCCGACAGGAGATAATGGTGTTTTGAGCAGTAAATAAATTAATATAGGATGGAAAATTTAAAAGATATTCATATCGGAGATCTGCTGTATAAAAGAGTAAAAGAAGAAGAAGTAGAAATAAACAGAATCTGTAAATTTCTGCAGAAAACAGAAAAGGAAGTTACAGAAATGTATTCTCAGAAGTCTGTAGGTGCAGATATACTTTTAAAATGGTGTAAATTGCTTGAATATGATTTTTTCCGGCTGTACTCCAATCACTTGATTTTATACGCTCCGGCTTCCAGTCCCAATAAAAGAAAGAAACAGTCCCAGCTGCCTCAATTCAGGAAAAATTTATACACCAAAGAGATTATAGATTTTATGCTGGAACTTCTTGAGAACAAGCAGATGACAACTTCAGAAATTATGAATCAATACAGAATTCCAAAATCAACGCTCAATAAATGGATAAGCAAATACAGATCATAAATATCGGACCCAATTATAAACAGATTTATCATGATTTTATAGAAGCAAAATGTCCTGATAAAAGAGAATTTGTCAAAGGGTTTTTATCGAAGGACACTCTGTCTGTATCCGATGTACTGAAAATTAATAATATTATTTTTTTTGATGGATTATCCGAAAGTCAGAAATTCAAATCCTATGATAAACAGGCTATTTTCGAAATCCTCGACTATCAAAAAGCACACAGATTAAATAACACCCAATTGGCCAGTCATTTTAAGCTGAGCCGAAATACGGTGACTAAATGGAAACGTACATTTTTAATATAATTTAATATAAAGAGAAGAACACATTTTCCACTAAAGCAATGTTGTTTATAATTTTGTTTTTTTCTAAGTTTTAGAGTATATCTGATTGCAGATATGCTCTTTTTTTGGTTTATATGGTAACATTGAGTCGTATTTTATCTACAATATATAAGATTTCTTTTTACAGAATAAACTTAGAATGTTTACAAGATCTGTTTTATCTTTTCTATTAATTATCAGACCTTTGGAGACACACTAAAGATTATAAAATTAAATTCCTAATCGCATTTAATTACTATTGATTCTAAAGACTAAGGATGAAATATCTAGAGAGATCATTTTCTTTCTAGGTATTTCATTTCTGTTTTGAATATCTTCTTTTTTTATTAAAAATAAAAACCTTCCTTACCAAAAGGCGAGGAAGATCTTCAATCAAAACGTTATAAGAACATTCTGATAACTACACCACAACATCTATCTTCACATTGATATTTCCACGGGTTGCTTTTGAATAAGGACATGTCGCATGTGCCGTTTCCACAACTTTTCTGGCTTCATCTACGGGAAGACCCGGTAAAATGATCTGTAAATGAGCCTGTAGAAAAAATCCGTCATCATTAGTCGCCAGATCTATTGAGGTATTGACAGACAGGTCCGAAGGAAGAGTAACTCCCATTTTAACGGCACCCAAATGCATAGCTCCTATAAAACATGCCGACCATCCTGCTGCTAATAACTGTTCCGGATTCGTTCCGTTTCCTTTGGCACCGGGAGACGTCAACTCAATGTTCAGTTTTCCGTCACTGCTTTTAGCTTCTCCGTTACGTCCTCCGGTTACTACAACGTTACCGGAATACAACACTTTATTAATGTTTACTACTGTTGTATTTTCTACTTCCTGAATGGTATTTAATTCCATATTTTTATTATTTAGATTGAACAATATTGTTGATTTGATCCGTTATTAAAGTTTTTTTCTTAGATCTTTGAAAGCAGCTCTGAGTTCTTCCGTAAAGACCTGTGGCTGCTCCCAGGCGGCAAAATGTCCTCCTTTTGGAGCTTTATGATAATAATATAAGGTAGGGTAGGCACGTTTTGACCAGCTTTCCGGAGCCTGATAAATCTCGTGAGGAAATACAGAGATCGCTACAGGAACTTTAATATCTTTTGTTTTCTGTGCATCAGCGCTGAAGTTATTTTTATTGTTTTCCCAATAGAAACGCGAAGATGATGCTCCTGTGTTGGTAAGCCAGTAAAGTGTAATATCATCCAATATTGCATCACGGCCGATTACATTTTCAGGATGCAGGTCACTTTCACTCCATTCAGCGATCTTCTCGTAAAGGAATGCTGCTAATGCAGTTGGAGAATCGGAAAGTAAATATCCTGTCGTCTGTGGACGTGTTACCATCATTCCTCCATACGCTGCATTTCTTCCAAAGAAAGTACTCATCGCATTATATGCCTGTGCTTCTGGAGCGGAAAGTCCGGAAGGAGAAGGATCACCTGCATTGATGAGTTTTACAAGTTCAGCAGGAATAGTAGCCGGCATGGTCAGATGAATTCCCAAAAGGCCGGAAGGAGCTTGCTTTGCCAAGGCATCAGATACTACAGAACCATGGTCTCCACCTTCAGAAACATATTTTTTGTAACCAAGTCTTTTCATCAGTACGTCCCAGGCGCGGGCAACACGGTCCGGATTCCAGCCTAATTCGGTAGGGATTTCTGAAAAACCATACCCGGGAATCGCTGGAATAATCACATCAAAAGCATCACTTGCTTTTCCACCATACTTTACAGGATCGGTCAGAGGATCTATGGCATCAATAAATTCTAAAGGAGAACCCGGCCAGCCATGAGTAAGGATCACGGGCATTGCATTAGACTCTTTTGAACGAACATGAATAAACTGAATATCAAGACCATCAATATTTGTTACAAATTGCGGAAGGGCATTCAATTTATTTTCCACTTTTCGCCAGTCATAACCATTCCCCCAATAGGTAATCAGTTCTTGTAACTGAGCGAGCTGAATTCCCTGAGAAGCATCTTTTACTGTCTCTTTATCAGGAAAACGCGTCTCTGAAATTCTTCTTTTGAGCTCATCCAGCTGAGATTGTGGAATATTGATGTGAAAAGGACGGATACTGGTGTCAGATTTTGACGAAGTCGTCTGGGGATTATTAGCTTGTGCTTTTAAAATTGAAGGAGTACTTAGAATAAAAGTTGCTGCTAACAGGATGATTGAAATTGTTGTTTTCATTGCTTTATTGTTTTAATTTTTAAATCTGTTTTTCTTTTTGATGAAACAAAATTAGGTGCTGAAAAGTGGCTGGTAAACGGGTATTATGTTCAAACAGCCATATTTTGCAGCGAAATAGACATTACAGGAGGTGAACAGGAAAATGAGATATGGAACAGTAAATCTGAGTAAATTAACTGGGGTTTTCAATCCAAAAAAGGATAAAAAATAAGCTCCGTTCTTATAAAGACGGAGCTTATTTTATGATAGTATTGTTGTGAAAATTATCCGTGAGCTTCTACGGATACCTCATTCCATTCTTCCCAGACTTTTAGTCGTTGTTCATAATTCTGTTTTACAAAAGGAAGAGCTACTTTTCCAAGTAATAAACGCAATGGAGGATTTTCAGTTTCCGCTAATTTGATAAGTGCCGGTGCTGTAGCTTCTACACTTCCGAAAGAGGTTTCAGCTTCAGAAAAAGCTTTTTTAAGACCATCATAAACAGGATTGCTTTGAGTATTAATTCCTGTATGCCAGATATTGGAAGCATAGCCATTAGGTTCTACCAAAGTAACATGAATTCCGAATTCTTTCACTTCCGTAGCTAACGTTTCACTTAACCCTTCTAATGCAAATTTAGAAGCATTGTATAGTCCCATCGTTGGTAAAGTGGCTAATCCCAGAATAGAAGAGACCTGAATAATATGGCCGCTTTTCTGATCTCTCATGATAGGAAGTACTGCCTGTGTTAGCCACAAAGTTCCAAAGAAATTCGTTTCAAATTGTGCTCTGGCTTCCTGCTCATTCGTTTCTTCAATAGCTCCCGTTAATGCATATCCTGCATTATTGATCAGGATATCAATGCTTCCAAAGTGCTGTTGTACTTTCTGAGCTACAGCCAAAGATTCTTCACGCTTGTCTACATCTAAGGTTAAAGGCAATACAGAATCGCCATACTTTTCTTTTAAATCATTAAGTGTTTCAACGTTTCTGGCTGTTGCTGCCACGTTATATCCTTTTGCTAAAAATGCTTCTGCCCATGCTTTTCCGAAACCTTTTGATGCTCCTGTAATTAAAACTGTTTTTGACATTGTTTTGTTTTTTAATTAATTGTTATGATTATACTTTTTATAAAGTTTTATATTAAATTTATATGACCGATCGGTCATGTTTTTGATAAAAAAAATTACACTCTGTTTTCCTCAATCATTTTTTTTAGGCTGTTTCCGATAACCTCCATTCTGTCATTGTTACCAGACATTCTCGACATTAAGTGACCTCCTTCAAGCATGGCAAAAAGAACGGTTGCAAAATCCGACGGGCTCCAGTCTGCTCTGAATTCTTTATTGGCAATTCCCTTCTCGATAATACCGGTAAGTAATTTCTGTCCCTGTTTAATCGCACGGTTTACCTTTTCTTTGACTATAGGATTGGTGTCATCAGCTTCCATTCCAAAATTTAATAGAGGACAGCCTCCAACAACCGGGGGGTGATTGGGATCACTAAAAAAATCAATATAAGCTAATAATTGTTCTTCAGCAGTTTTATGGCCACTCAAAACTCTTTGAAGTCCGTCAGTTAATAGTTTCATATTATGCTCAACGGCAGCGCAGGCAAGAACGTCCTTATTTTCAAAATGAACATACATACTGCCTTTAGACAACCTGGTCGCTTCCATAATATCACTCATAGAAGTAGCTGCAATCCCTTTTGTATTAAAAATAGGTGCTGCTTTTTCTATAATGAACTGTCTGGTTTCTTCCCCTTTTGCCATGATGAGTTTAAATAATGATGCAAATATATGACCGATTGGTCATAAAAACAAAGTCTTTTTAGCTTTTTTTTGCTGTCTGTTTTTAATGAACTGTAAATCAGTATTTTAAATGTTTTCATAAACTCGCCAGCAAAAATAAAATTTCACTTGAGAATATTAAATTGAGCCGGAATACGATTTCAAAATGGAAAACTGTTTTTTGATGTAAGGTCTTATGATACTTCAAAAATTGTTGCACTTGTTATTTTATCATTGCTGATAATGGTTTATATCCTTTTTTTAATCATAAATTTGCCTTGGTAAAAGGAATTATGAAGAAACTGGAGATCAAAAAAAATATTCAGAAGCAGGAAGATAAAAATCTGTCTTTCCGGGTTTTTGATTTGAATAACGATCATTTGGATCACTATGCAAAACCCCATAAAAAGGATCATTTTTGCATTTTTATTGTAGAACAGGGAAAACTTCAGATTTATATTGAAGATAAGGTTCATTGGATAAAAGCAGGAAAAATCTCTGTGATATTTCCGGAGCAGGTACATTGTGTTGCGCAGTCAAGTGAAGATCTGATCGGGAAAATTATTCTGTTTGAGGAAATTCTGTTTTGTTCGGATATTCTGAAGAATGAGCTGAGTACTTATAATGTCAATCTTTCTACACAGCTCAACTGCACAATACTTTCCCGTGAGGATTTTGAACAAAGCATACACAACATTTCAATCATTCAAGAAATTTATGAACAGCCAACCCTTATAAAGAAAGAACAGGCAAGGTTTTATATCAAAATTATTCTTCTTGGGCTTATTGAGTCCATTCACGGTTTACATCCTGTTTTACATGAAAAAACAACGGACCAGCCTGTCTATGTAAAGTTTAAAAAGTTGTTGAATGAGCATTACAAACAATACAGAACCGTTCAGTATTATGCAGAAGAATTGGCTATTACGACTAAAAAGTTAAACTCTATTACTAAAAAACATTGCGGAGAGACCGCCATTCAGGCAATACACAACCGCATTTTAACGGAAATTAAACGACAGCTGATGTTTTCCGATCTTTCCCATAAAGAAATTGCTTTCGATCTTGGTTTTAATTCTCCTTCTGCTCTTAATAAATTTGTAAAAGCAAAACTCAAAGAAACTCCTACCGAGCTTCAGCAGGAATTGGCGCAAATGTATAACGCATAGTCCCGTTTGTATAACAGGGCTTGTGAGGGCTTGTCTAATTTTGTCTTATTAAATCAGATAAGAAAATGAGCAAATTATTTATTGCAGGCGAAGTCTTCCATGGTGCGGGAAGTCTTGACGAATTAAAAAATATTCAGGGAAAAAAAGCCGTTATTGTAACAGGTGGAAGTTCCATGAGAAAAACCGGAACACTTGACAAAGCGGTAGCGTACCTTAATGAAGCAGGAATCGAAACACAGATTTTTGAAGGGGTAGAAGAAGATCCTTCATCAGCAACATGTCTGAAAGGTGCAGAGGTCATGAATACATTTCAACCTGACTGGATTATCGGTTTAGGAGGATGTTCAGCAATTGATGCTGCAAAAATCATGTGGGTATTTTACGAATATCCTGAGGTGGAATTTGATGCTTTGATTAAACCTTTCACAGTACCGGTTCTGAGAAATAAAGCTAAATTTATCGCTATTCCTTCTACAAGTGGAACTGGAACTGAAACTACTGGTCTTGCGGTAATTACCGATAGAGAAAAAGGAGTGAAATATCCTGTTGTTTCTTACGAATTGACACCGGATATCGCGATTATTGATGGAGAAATCTGTGCTTCAATGCCAGCTCACGTGACATCCAATACAGGACTTGATGCTTTAACACACTGTGTGGAAGCTTATGTTTCAAATATTGATAATAATATTGCTGATGCCTTGTCTAAAGGTGGTTTAGAGATTGTTTTTGATAATTTAAAAGAAGCAGTAGAAAATCCGGGGAATATTCAGGCTCGTCAGAATATGCATGATGCATCATTTATGGCTGGTTTAGCCTTCAACAATGCATGGCTGGGAATTGTACACTCTTTGTCTCATCAGGTGGGAGCCTTGTATGGAATACCTCATGGAGCTTCAAACGCTATTTTTCTTCCGAATGTGATCCGTTACAATGCCCTGGCTACAGAACGTTATCCTGATCTGGCAAGAGTAATCGGGAAAGAAACTACCGAAGAACTAGCTCAGGCTATTGAAACATTACGTTCCGAAGTCAACAATCAGTCAGCGATCAAAGATTTCGGAATTTCAAGAGAAGATTGGGATAAAAACCTTGATTATATTGCAGCTAATGCTTTGGCAGATCCTTGCACAGGCTTCAACCCGAGAGTTCCTGTTTTGGAAGAACTGAAAGCTATATACAATGCTTGTTATGAAGGTGTTGTGTATACAGAAGAAGTTGTTGCAGGATAGTCTTTATCATTCAATAATATTGTGATACCCTAGTGGTAGTAATGATATAGTAAAAAGAGAGCTCAATTTGAGTTCTCTTTTTATTTAATGTTAGAAAAAAATATCACTGCTTATTTGTAAGTAATTTGCCGTATATTAGTTTTATTATATTGTTAATCAATATGATATTGTAATTGAGTAAATCCAGGAACCATGAACTTGAAAGTGTTTATAATAAGTAGAGTTTTTCTTTTAACAATATGCGGTCTGATTCAGATTCAATTGTTAAGTGCACAGGAGAATCTTCCTGTAAGAACACAATTGAAAAAGATTATTCACTCTGAAATACTAGATGAAAACAGGACATTATGGATTAATCTTCCGTCTGATTATACTGAAAGTGATCGGATATATCCAGTGATTTATCTGTTGGATCCGGACCTGAATTTTGCTTACGTAAGCGAACTGGAAAAATTTCTTTCTGACCGTTACAGAATTCCTAAATCAATTGTGGTAGGAATTGTAAATACGGATCGGGTAAGAGATTTTACTCCTATACATTCAGTTACATTTCATGGCAAAGTCGACAATAGCCTGAGTACTACCGGAGGCGCAAAAAAATTTCTGAACTTTCTGAAAACGGAAGCTATTCCGTTTATAAAGAATAATTTTCGGGTTGCTCCCTATTATATTCTGGAAGGTCACTCACTGGGAGGTTTGTTTGCGCTTTACTGTAAAAAAGAAGACCCTGAACTTTTTCAGTCATATATCATTATCAGTCCTGCAATATACGATGGAAATTCAGAAATACTAAAACAGTTTCCTGATGCATTGAATAAAAATAACAATAACAAGGTCAGCTATCTGCAGCTTTCTATAGGCGATGAGCCTGATGGGAGAGAACCTTTAAATACTTTGCATGAACAGCTTAAAAAATATGCGCCAAAGTCTTTAAAATGGGATTTTAAAACCTACATAAATGAAGATCATTTTTCAGTTGGATACCAAAGTATGTATGACGGGCTTAGGTTTATCTATTCAAAATGGTTTATTAATCCAAGAGATTCCTCTGCAATACGATCATTTTCTGATATTAAAACACATTATGATTTTCTTTCCAGGGAATTTGGATATACTATTGTTCCTGATGAAGATTTTATCAATGATTCAGGATACCAAAGGTTAAATAATGGGGATTTTCAGCATGCAATAGAAATTTTCACAGAAAATGTGAATGAAAATCCCAAGTCTGCTAATGCATATGATAGTTTAGGAGAAGCTTATATGAAAAGCGGTAACAATAGGCTGGCTATTGAAAATTATGAAAAGTCAGTTCAGTTAAATCCACAAAACGATAATGCTGTGAAGATTTTGCAGGAATTGAAAAGGAAATAATCTTCCCTGACTTTGCATTAAAAAGCAGAAACTTTTGGTGTTTCTGCTCTTTTTTAGTTATTTAATGATAATCTTAATGCTTTCTTTCTGCTTATTTTCATAAAGAATACTGATTACGTAAGCTCCTTTACTATATGTTGAAAAATCTATTTTCATATCATGAACATGAAGGTTTTTCCAATCGGCGATTTTTCTTTGCGCCATATCATAAATAATAACGTCTTTCATTTTTTCTTTACTGCTGATATAACAAAAATCTGTAACAGGATTGGGATAAAATGTAAGCTCGGGCTTTATGTTAGAATTCATCGTTCCGAGCGAAGCAATACTGATTATTTTCGTAAAGGTTTCTAAGCAGGAATTTTTATTGACAGTAAGGGTAACCGTATAATTTCCTGGAGAAATATACTGATGAAAAGGATTCAGGGAAGGGTCTGTAATACCGTCTCCAAAATTCCATAATACTGAAGTCTGATTGGCAGAATGATTGGTGAAGTTTACCGTTGTTCCATTGATTACTGCTGTAAAATCTGCATGAAGATGGAATGCGTTGCTGTTCCATTGTGCAGAATTATTGAAAAAAACCTGATCCGCAATATGCTGAAAATTTTCGGCAGTGTTCTGTGGTAATCCGTTATAAAAAGTAGATGGAAAGGCATGATCCTGGAAAATTGCTGAATATACAGAAGCTGCCACAAGATAACTTCCTTTCGGTCCCGGATGAATATCATTGTATGATCCGTGAAGAGCAAGATCCTGAGTAGTATTGTAATAATTCCTTGCAGATTCACCGGCAGGAACCATTTCCACCTGCATTAGATTAGACATCTTAGTAATGGAATCCTTTATTTTTTGCTGAATAGTAAAATAAGTGTTGTATTCATTGGCAGAAGGGACACCATAGGGAATTTCATAGAGAAATATTTTAGAACACGGACTGTATTTTCGGATAGAATCCCTGATCTTGCGGCCGCGTTCAGCGGTAATAGCCACAGGAAAGGAGTAACCTGGGGATTCAGCACTTCCGGGCTGCAGGATAACATATTTGTAATTTTTAGATCTTATTTTCTGATACAATGATGCATCATCAACGTGATTTACAAAACCGGTTCCTCCCGGAGTATGTGTTGTTATGGAAACATTTTTTCCTTTTGAAGCTGCTATATTTTTAAATATTTCAGGCATGTCATTAAAGTACGTGATACTGTTTCCTATAAACAGAACCTCATCGGATTGGGCGAATGATAACATTGAAAATCCGATACATATTAAAAAGAGTAGTTTTTTTATCATATATTATTTTTTTTGAAATGTAATTTAAAAAAAGGTACCTGCAGAAAACCACTTATCTTGCAGGTACGCAATACAAACGACGAATTAAAAATGTTTTTTTAAATATAGATTGATATATTATCTTTTTTTGAACGGTAATTCCTGTAAAAAGTACCTGCAGGCAGTAATAATCTTCCGCAGGTACACGGTACACTAATTATTACAACTATTTCTTGATTAGTTTTGTATTATAAGTCGTCTTATCATCCTTTATGGTAATGACATACATTCCTTTGATCAGTGAAGCAACATTGATTCTCTGACTCTCCAATTTTCCTCCCTGAACAAGTCTTCCGTCTGCACTGTAAATTTTGTAATCTGCTTTACCTTTCAGGTTTTTCACCTCTACAAATGTATCTGCAGGATTAGGATAAATTTCAATATCAGGTGAGAACTGCGCTGATTCTTTGACCCCAAGAGCAGCGCTAATCTTTACAGAGAAATCCCATACTGAACCACGAGAGAAAAGATTACCATTATCATCTACAGAAGGACTTGTACATGCATCAGCAGAAGCATTGAAAAATCCGCTGGCTACTCTCATTCTTAATGTTTTGTCACCATTATAGGCATCAGCCGGAACTGCAAATGCAAAGCTGCCCTGATGTCTTCCATTGGCATTAGGAATGGCTCCATTAATACCTATTCTCTCTGTAGCTTCAAACACTCCGTTTCTGTTGTAATCAATCCATACCTGTACCCAATCCTGGAATGCCCCTCCCGCACGATTGGCATAAACGATATAGTTCAGATTATACTGAGCACCCTGGGTAAGCTGGATCAGTTTCGCTGGGTCTTCAGAATAATCTTTATAAGCATGCTGAACGGTGGTTCCGTTACCTGCTAAATCTACATTGGCCAGAGTTACCCTTAATATACCGCTGAAATACTCCATATTGGTAGTGTTACCTCCTGTAGTCATCAGACAGTAATCATATCCGGTGCGTAATCCTTTTGTTTTAAAATTATAGACAGGTGAAAACCCTCCGGGAACATTATTGATCACAGATGCAACACGAACTTCATAAGAAGTTTCATCTTCAAGATTACTTAATAGTATAGAACTAACCGGGCTGGCAGCATTAGACCAATTTGCTGTTCCTACTTTTCTGTAGTTTACAGAATAGGTTGCCCCGGGTACATGGTTCCAGGAAACGGTTGCTGAGGTTTTTAATATATCATTCTCAAAGGCAGTAAGACCTGTTGGTGGATTGTTTAAAGAAGCCGGAGCATTTCCTACAGTCACTGTAGGGGAGACAGCATAAAATATATTACCTACAGCTGAAATTCTCAGTTTAATATTTCCCTGCAGCGTCGCGGGCATCTGTATTTCAAAATTACCGTCATTAGGAGTTGAAGCTACCAGTTCTGTCCATGCTGATCCATTAGTTAAATCGGTTGTATATTCAATTTTTACATTGGCTGTGTTGTATGGAGCCTGGTTTGTATTGGCAACATCCCAGGAAATAGTATTGGTTGCATTATTATACAGAGTAGAAGAAGCTGTTAACCCTTTAAACTTGAAAGGTCCGTCATTTCCAACAGTTACTGTATTTTCAGCAGAAATAGTCAGCGGTCTGTTCGGGTTGTTATCACGTACAGATACAGCATAATGTAAGACTCTTGGAATATAGGAAACCGTTTCCCACGTGTCTTTATTAGTCAGTTTCCCACTCATAACAATAGGAAGACCTGGAAAATATCTTCTTCCGGAAGCAACAGCAGGATAAGAACGGGTAAGAGATCCTTCGGGATTAAAGCCCCAGCCGCTGTCTCCTGAGATTGAACTTGTAGATCCCACGCTGTCATACTGTTCCCAGTTATAAGTTATCTGATCTCCATTGGCATCTACTGCATTAGCATCCAGGTAATACGCTGTCCCTTTAGGAATGTTATAGGAGATAAGCGGAGTAATAGCTGGTGCATTATTGTTGGCAATATTTTGAGCTACTCCGCACCCAACTTTACCTTCAAGGTTGGTAAGGATTTGATTGATTGATGAATAATGAAAATAAGCATCACTGTTCATCTGAACATTATTGGCTGTAATCCCGGCATATGCCATAATGGTTGTTCCTCCTCCCGGTTCCACATTAACGCCTGAGCTTTCTGTAACCGTAGAATAGGTATGGTTTCCTCCAAGCTGATGTCCCATTTCATGAGCTACATAATCAATATCAAATGTGTCTCCCACAGGATTCTGGTTTTGAGTAAAGGCTGAACCTTTACCTAGTGGCTCTGCAACTGTTGGATCAGTACATATACAGCCGATACATCCAGCATTTCCGTTTCCTCCAGCTGCATTAAATACATGCCCGATATCATAATTGGCATTACCTACCTGAGCGGTTAAAGTTTGTTGCAGTTGACCATTTAAATCGTCTGTATAAGGATCATTAGCGGGATTGGCATAGATAATATTGGGTAAATTCTGTATATTCAGGTGAATGGCAAATTCTTTTTCAAAAACACCGTTTACCCGGGTCATAGTATTATTCATCTGGGCGAGTGCTCCTGCAACACCTCCAAAAAGTGCTGTATATTCACCTGTTGCAGACAAAGCAAGTCTGTAAGTTCTGTACATGGATGCAGCAGGTCTTCCTGTAATATTGATTCCTGCAAGTTTGTTTTTTCCTGCTTTTCTTAAAGAGTGAAAATCCTGTTCTTTTTTACCTTCCATGCAGGTAAATCCTTTTTCAGAATCTGTTCTCTGCGTTTTATAAAATACACCATAAGTCTTTTTATCAGCTGTAACGGGTTCTATAAACTGGAATTTACCGTCCTTGATGATCATAGACTGTAATTCTGTAGGGGATGTGCTGAATCTTACATATTTGGAAGGATCATCAATCCCGACACCTACATAAGAGCCTAATCCATATTTTTCAGCCAATGATTTTTCCATTACCGGATTGCTGTATACTGCAAACTTTTCTACAGTTCCTTCTGCCGTTGGTAATTGAATTGTTACTGCTTTTGCATTAGCGCCTGTTTCCTCTGCGTTTTTTAATAACTGAATTAAAGTAGTAATATCAGTTTTGTAAGCATACTGGATTTTTACCTCTCTTCGGATTTCAGATACTTTCTGTGAAGCCGGTTCCCACTTTTGGGCATTGGAAAGACAGAAGCCTGATATCAAAAATAATGATAATAGAGTTTTTCTCATTTTAAAAAATTAGGTATTTAACAATGGTATTTGAATGTTGAATATAAAATTCGAGTATTCAAAAGTAATTGCTAATTTTGTAATTCAAACGATGTATGTTTGCGGTTTTGTTACATAGAGTATATGATACGTATGTGTTTTTCGGCAGAGCTGCATTGATGTAGTATTAATATTGTATTTAGATTTTAGTGGGATTATGGTAAAAAGACTGATTTTTTTGCTCTTTTTGATTTCTTCCTTTTTGTACTCACAGCGTACTGAGGAAGAACTGAAGAATGTTCTTTTTGATATAGATTATTCCAGCGCCGGACCCCAAGAAATAGAAAAAATTGACAGTCTTATTAAGGTATGTAAAAAAGAGTCCTATAATAATTGCGCCGCATTAGGATATCTTAAGATTGCCAATATCTATGATAAACTTAATGATACAAAAAAATCTTTCTATTATATCAATAAAGTAGAGAAAGAAAACCTGATCAATTCCAGCACTGACTTTGAAGTTATATTTTACCTTCATCTACAGAAATCTTTCTTATACCAGAAATTAGGGGAAAGAGTTTCTTCTTTTAAAGAACTGGATGAGATTTATGATGATGCAATGAAAACCAATAATGCTTATTTTATTTACTTAATTAACCGGCAGTATGCCAGTAAATATGATGAAGTCAATAAGAAGGATCTGGCATTAAAGTATAATAAAACAGCTTATAAATATTCTAAAATTTACAGAGAGAATAAAGGTAATCGTTACCGGATAGATAAAAACAGATTGAGTAACAGTTATAAAACCTCAGCTTATCTTGGCGGTATATATACAGATCTCAATAAATTGGATTCAGCAAAAATCTATATTGATGAAGCGATTCAGAATGAAAAAAAGATAGATGATATTGGGATAAAATATATTACTGCTTTCTATGCCGGAAAATATTTTAAAGCCATTAAAAATGTCTCACAGGCTCAGCATTATTTATGGATCTCTAAAAATATTGCTAAGAATTACTATAAAAGTGAAAATTATCAAATAGCTGTAGCAGATGAACTTAAAGCTTTATACCAGAGTGTGGGACAAAAAGACAGTATTGGCTATTATTCTAACTGGCTGCTGGATATAGAGTCTTCAAGCAGTGAACAATACCGGACTTTAAATGATACTGTAGATAAACAGAACGAATTGGAAGTCACTAAAAGAAAAAAAGAAACAAAAAGCCTCTTTTTCATCTTATCCGTCAGTGTTACCATTTGTATTCTTTTTATTTTTCTTTTCCTGTATTACTACAGAAAGCATAAAAGCAAGAATTTGGACAAGATTGATGTTCCTCATCAGTCACCCGTTCAGGAGAGTATTTTTAAAGAATTGATACAGCTTGCCAAAGAAAACAATCCTGAGTTTTTGACCCGTTTCAATGAATATTATCCCCGTTTTTCAGAAGAGCTGTTAAAAGTTTCTCCTTTAAAAATATCGGAAATAAGATTCTGTGCTTACATCTATCTGAATTTTTCTACCAAAGAGATTGCAGATTATACATTTACCTCAGTGAGAACGGTACAGACCAAAAAGTATAATCTAAGAAAAAAACTGAATATTCCCAGTGATATGGACATCTATGTGTGGTTTTCCAAATTATTGAAATAAGGGCTGAAGATATATATAAAAACAAAGGCTATTCCATTAATGAAATAACCTTTGCCGTCAATGTGAAAAAGTATAAATTGTTTTGAATTTAAAAATTTTAAAAAAGTACCTGCAGGGAAATAACACGCAACCTGCAGGTACACGATTTCCTAATTATTAAAAACTATTTTTGATTCTGAATAATAGGTGTTATTTTTTGATCGTTTTTATTGTTTTTAAAGTCCCGTCCTTCATTTTTAAAGTAATGAAATACAGTCCTGATTGTAAATCATTCAAATACATCTGAGATGTAGGTTTTTCAATGGTTTTAACAGATTTTCCTGAAACATCCGGAACCCAAACCGACTTCACTTGTTGGTTGTAATAGCTGCAAAAGCTAAGTTTGCTCCTACAGTAAGGGATGTTGCTCCTGAGCAGTTGTCATTTTGTGCTCTTACCAATATGGTGGCAATAAAAATACATAGGGTAATAAATTTTTCATAGTAATTAATAGCATTTTAAATTTTGATCAATTTTCTATCTTATTGTAAAAGCATAGATTAATTTTCGGGGCAAAAATAATTGCTAAATCTGTAATTTAAATGGTGTTTAATTATATTTTTATGATATTGTGTATGTGATACGTAGGTGGTTTGAGTGGTACGGTAGAGGGATAGTATTAATATTGTATTTCAGATTATGAATACACCATGATACAAAAGCTGACCTTCTTGTTTTTTTTAATTTCCTCATTTTTTTATTCACAGCAAACGGAAGAAGAACTAAAAAGCATCCTTTTTGATATTGAGTTTTGTACTGCAGGTTTAAAAGAAATACATGAAATTGACAGTATTGTTACCATTTGCCAGAAGTATTCTTATTATGATGGTGCAGCATTGGGCTGCCTTAAAATAGCCAACATTTACAATAAAAATAATGATGTAAAAAAAGCATTTTATTATATTGATAAAGTGGATAAAGAGGGCTTAATTAATGAAGAATCAGACTTTGAAATCGTTTTATATCAGCATATGATTAAGTCTATGCTTTATTATAACCTGGGAGAAAGGGTGACAGCCTTTGGTCTTCTGGATGAAATCTATGAGGAGACAATAAAGCAAAAGAATGCGTATTACACTTACCTGATCAATTGGCAGTACGCAGGGTTTTATAATGAAATGAACCAGAAGGAAAAAGCACTGGAGAAAATAAAAATCGCTTATAAATATTCAAAAATATACAGAGAAAATAAAAATCACAGATATAAAATACACAAAGCACAGCTGAGTTGGAGTTTTATGACAACCTCTTATCTCGCTGCAATATACATTGATATAGGCAGGCTTGATCTGGCAAAAGGTTATATTAAGGAATCCCTCGATGATCTAAAAAAAAAGGATAATAAGAGTTTAGTATACTTTAATCTGTTCAATGCAGCAAAATATTATAGAGCTGTTAAAGATTTCAAAAGTGCCCGGCATTACCTGTGGATCTGCAAAAAAATTGCGGGACATCATTTTAAGGATGAATTTCATCAAAAGTCTGTAGCCAAAGAACTGAAGAGTTTATATGAAGAAATGAAGGAAAAAGACAGTACAGCATACTATGTAAATCAGTTACTGGATATTCAAACGGCAAAAGAAAAACAAAATCAGGTTTTAAAAGATATTATTGATAAAAAAGATGAGGCAGAGGAAAGAAATGAAAAAAAACTGACACAAGGCCTTTTGTTTATTTTATTTGTCAGCGGAGTAATAGCTGTTCTTTTTATATCCCTGTTCTTACACTATTACAAAAAATATAAAAGTAAAAACCTGGATAAAATAGATATGCCACACAAGTTGCCGGTACAGGAGTGTATTTTTAAAGAAGTAATACAGCTTGTTAAAGAAAATAATCCTGGGTTCCTGATCCGTTTCAATGAATATTGCCCCCGTTTTTCTGATGAACTCCTTACTGTTTCAGATTTAAAAATAACAGAAATACGATTTTGCGCTTACTTATACCTGAATTTCTCTACAAAAGAAATCGCAGAATATACATTTACTTCAGTGAGGACCGTACAAACCAAAAAATATAATATCAGAAAAAAACTGAATATTCCTGGTGATACAGATATTTATGTCTGGTTTTCAAGATTGTTGAAATAAAGAAAACAGATATTAAAATAAAAGAGACTATTTCACTTAGGAAATAGCCTCTTGCTTTTAAATTAACACTCTGTCGATGCCAGTCATTAATTTTTTATGGTGGAAATATGGATGCACTTTTGTCCATTAAAATCTGCAAGTTCAATGTTGATGATCATTTCACTGTAGACCCTGATAGAGGTGTCATTAAACTGGTATCCTTCAATAAACACGGGGCTGCCTTTAGGAAGATTGCTCTGCTCATTAAGCATTTCCAATGATAAACTGTCAGGATAGCCTTCATTTTTTTTAAACTTGATCTCTATTAAGCCGTTGTCAGCAAGGTAATCGAATTTCTTTAAATGAGAAGGCAGGCTGGCCTTGGTTTTATAAACGTTTACTTTTTCAATACTGCTTTTGTAAAGATCAAACATGCTGGCAGTTCCGATGGCATCATTGTAAACCGCAAATTGAACGTTGCTGTTTTTCTGGCCCCAAAGTAAGCCTGAAGTGATGATTAAGAATATATATAATAACTTTTTCATAATAAAAATAGAGGTTTAAATGTCCAATGATTTACTGTGCAAGGTTGGAACTAATTCCTGTTTTTTACTACAATCCATCCCGTGTATTTTATTGGAGTTTGTTTTGTGTTATTCTCATTCCAGCCCATATCAAACCAGTAGGTTCCGGTAGGTACTTTTTTACCATCCGTGGCTCCGTCCCATTTAAATCCGTTTAATTTATTTCCTACATGAAGCTTACTTCCATATCTGTCATAGATGCTGAAGGTGAAATTATTTTTATTTGCCAAAGCAGAATAATCAAGGACGTCATTGATTCCGTCACCGTTAGGAGTGATAACATTGATCAGATTAGGAACCGTAATTTCTACCTGCAGAGGAACACATTTGTATGAATCCCTTACATAGAAAGTATGGCTTCCACGAGATATATTGGTAAATATATTTTCATCCTGCCAGTTGATATTGTCCATCGAATACTGATAAGGTGCTGTTCCTGCAATTACGTTTAAAGTAACCGTATTATTGTTAATAGCAATATCTGAAATAACAGGATTTTCAGAAGCGTATACTTTCACTGTTTGTCTGGTGGTGCATTCTCTGGTTTTCAGATCTACCCAATAGGCTCCAACCCCTACATTCTTGATGGATTGTGTTGTTGCTCCTGTACTCCATTCATAAGATGTATATCCTGGTCCTGCATCTAATGTTGTCGTATTTTCCATACAGATAATTTTATCCTTTAATACTTCTGAGTAGGTGGGAGGAATAACCGTAAGGGTTACTTCTGCAATTTTGTAGCATCCGTCGGTATTGCTTACCTTGATGTAAACCACACCGTTAGGAGCAATGTAATTGGCTGGATTCAGAATTTCATTTGTCCCGTTATGCGCATCAGTAGGAGACGGATAATACTGCTTAATTGTTCCCGGTTGTATATTAACTCCTGCTGTTGTTAAATTAAATACTCCAAGCACCGGATTAGATGGTTGGAAGCATGACCTTAAAGCTGCATCTTTGACGATTGGGCTTTCAGAAACCGTTAATGTTACAGTTACCTGCTCACAATCTGTAAAATCCGGGTCGTTTCCACAAAACTTATAAACAATAGTATCAGTACCCAAATAACCGAAGTTGGGAACATAGTTAATAACTCCTGCTGCATCAATGGTAGCTGTACCGTTTGCCGGAGGAGTAATGATAGTCACCGTACTTGGAACATAAGTTTGGGTAGAATTGGTAAATTCTGGTACGATAGCCTGTTGTCCTTCACAAACAGTAATCGCTTTTGCAGATTCCACAAGGCATGTATATACTTTATAAACCGGGGTAGTTGCCGGTGTACATGTACTTACTGAAATTTTCACTGTATAATTTCCTGAAACCAACGGAGCATGAGTGTTGGTATTGGCTCCGGGAATAGGGTTTCCGTTCAGGAACCATTGGTAAGTGTCGTAGCTGTCATTTACTTCCAGTACAATACCCGGAATACAATCTCCTGTTTTTTTTGAAATCAGCGGGATAGAAGAGAAACCGGCAAAATAACCTCCGTATCCGGATGTACTGTAACCACCATTAATACCTGCTGTTACAGCTTTATCAGAAACCACGGTTACATTTCCAGTGATAGATGGGATGGCATATGTCACCCAGCTGCTATTCCCTGTCAATGCGAAAGGTCCTTCTGCAGTGGTGGGAGTATTTCCGTTTACCGTTACATTAGCTCCGGTTTCCGTTAAAATATTCAGCTTTACAACAGCTCCGGTTGGGACAGTACTTGTTACTCCTGGCCCTGTTGGCATTTCATTTATTTTCCCGATTTCTTCAATTTTTCGAGGTAAAAAACAGTTCAATGGCGGGATATAATTGAAACCACAGGTTGCACTGCTGTTATTCACAGAAACCAGCTGATATAAATAGACATTTTTTGAAGTCGTAATAAACATATTAAAGTGCCCGGAATTTCCCTGCTGAACATAGTTGCTTCCTGAAACTCTGTAAAATTCCCCACTGTTGATGGTCGCAATAGGAGTGTTGGAACCATTTATGAATATTTGGGTATTGTTCTCTGTTCCTACAATGATGCCACCTTCCAGATCGGCATTGGTAGATCTGGTTCTTACCATAGCAAAAGTGCTTCCCAGTCTATCCGTAGGTACGGCCTGATCAAGAATAGCATCTGATCCCATACTAGTATTACTTCCAAAATTTCCATTGACATTTCCGTTGGTAAGTGTAATCGGTTTATCGGAAACAATTTTAGCTCCAATAAAAGCCGATATATTTTGACCTCCCACTCCCGGACCTCCTGCAAAAATAAAAGATTGTCCTTTGTTAAGAGTAATTGTTTGCGAGTGGGTTGCTGGTATTCCTCCAAAAAATGTGACATTTGAGTTCCATGTAGTAGTGATAACTGTATTATTTTCTGTTGCCAATATACCTGCAGTGAAGTTATATAAAGATGATGATGCGGTACTAGGAGTTCCGGCTACATAAAACTCTTTACCGATCCCGGCTTTTCCCTTACTTGTTAGAATTTCAGCGTGTGTAGTATTACTTACCATTCTTAATGAACAGTAGAATGGCTTGGTTCCTTGTACATATAAACCTTTATTGATAGTGGTAAAGGCATCTGATTTAACATTAGCAGCTATAATTCCAGCCGGTACCACAAAAATCTGAGGAACCCCTTTGCTGATAGTTACATTACCAATCGGGACGTTATTACTGTTAATTGTAACAACAAAAGGAGTTACAGAATCGGTAGAAAGATATAGTGCCTGTGTATAATTTACAGAGGCATAATAAGGTGCAAACCAATGATCTGTGTCTCTTTGAGCCAAAAGAGGTAAGCTCAATATCAGGAACAATAAACTAAATATAAAACTTTTCATGCATTGCTGAATTTTGAATCTAAAAATTACGAATTCTTTTTTAAAAAATGATTATGATTACTTTATTAATTTTTTGTGAATTATATGTTTCAATGTGTTATTTTCTATCAAAAAAGTAATCAATAGATTAACAGAAAAATAACAGGATATAAAATTGATGGAATGGCTTCAAAGGTAAATTAGTGTTGGTTTGATATAAAACATCCGCTTATAAGCCCATTAGTTAAGTAGTTTTTAATAGGTCTAGATTTCTTCATTCTTATATATTTCTTAGATTAATCTCTATTTTATGTTTAGGGTAAAAATAATTTAATTAAAATATAAAATGGCTATACTTTTGTATAGTTTTTAAATCAAAGTTTAATGAATTAATTTGAAATAAACTTTTGTTGAAGTGCTTTAGTAAAGAGAATATTCAATTTTTTTTTAATAATAAAATTTTTTTTTTGATTTTTTAA
>Ga0070682_100000266_pt1 | contig 37607 bp, 29 predicted proteins | sample KBSC63LmetaG_FD_64668 | JGI IMG/M metagenome (GOLD analysis project Ga0070682, IMG submission 64668) | Corn rhizosphere microbial communities from Kellogg Biological Station, Michigan, USA - KBS C6-3L metaG | ecosystem: Host-associated > Plants > Roots > Rhizosphere | place: USA: Michigan...
GTTGAGCCACTGATGGTGACACCCCCGGAGCTGAACAGCGTGTCCCCGACCTGACCCGTCGTGCCGCCCGGTCCAGTCGCTCCCGTGGCGCCGGCTGGGCCGGGTGCCCCTGCAGGACCTGGCGCGCCTGGCGCGCCAGGAGCGCCCGGGGGGCCCGCGACACCCGCAGGTCCGGTGGGACCGACGAGCCCCACGGGGCCGGTGGGACCGATCGGACCGATCGGACCGATGGCGCCGACGGCACCGGTCGCACCCTTTGGCCCCGTCGGGCCGATCGGCCCTGTCGGCCCCGTGGGGCCGGGGACGAAGACGAGCGTGGCGCAGCCGCTGCCGGTCATTCCGAGGTTGATGGTCGCGTCGGCGGTGAGCTGATTGACGTTCACCGTCGTGCTCGCGCAGGTCGCGCTCGCGGTGGCCTGGATGGCGTACGCGGCGTTACCGAGACCCGGAATCGAGTAGTGCCCGCTCGCATCCGAGAACGCCGTGCGCGAGTCAGCGCCCGTGAGCTTCACGGTGATGCCTGCAGCGGGTCCCTTCGACGTGCTCACCACGCCGGAGATGGTGAAGGGCCCGACGATGGCCTCGGTCGACTTCGCGAGCTCCGACGATGTGCCGGCTTCGGTGCAGCCCGAAAGGAGCGAGAGCGCTCCCAGGCCTACCCACGATGCCCCGCGACGCGCCACTACCGACGAGAATGTGATGCTCCTCATTGCGCCCTTCCTCTTGCGGAGGGGAAATGCTCCCCCGCACGGCACGCGTCGCTCGGCTCGTTTGCGGCCGCAATGAGCAGTAATGATATTGCACACGCGCCGCGCGGCTTCCGCTGACGCACAAAAAAATCCGCGGGGGCCGCCGTTGCCGACGACCCCCGCGCTTGCTCGGCGATTCGAACCGCTACGGCAAGGGCGTCAGGCTGACGTCATCGAGGTAGAGGTCGCCGGAAGCGGCGCCCGCGAACAGCAGCAGGTTGTCGACCGTCGTGCATGCCGTCAGATCGATGGTCCCGCTGACCTGCACCCAGCTGCCGCTGGTCGGAGTGGCACCGGCCAGCCACGGGTAGCTGTCACCCGACGCGTTGCAGTTCTGGACGGTCTGCCAGTTGACTCCACCCGAGGGGATGTTGCCGACCGTGACCCAGGCCGTCGCCGTGTACTTCTTGCCGGGCTGGACCAACGACTTGATGTCCCGCGCCAGCGCTCCATTGTTCATTCCGACGCCGAGGAGGCTCTGCGTGCTCGGGGGGTGGGCGAGGGTCGAGGTGACGCTGACGCTGGAGTTGCCCCAGCCGAACCACCCGCCTTGGCCTGCCTCGAACGTTCCGTCCGTGAGGAGGTTCGTCGAAGCCGCGCCCGCGTCGAGGATTTCGACGTCGTCGACGTAGAGATCCGCGGGCGCGCCACCTTCGACCCAGAACAGGACGCTTGCGAGCGTGCAGTCCGGAACCGTGACGGTGCCCGAGAACTTCACGAAGGCGCCGTCGGACGGGACCGCGGTCTGACCCGCGACCCAGGCGTACTGCGTGTCCTCGTTGGTGCCGTCCGCTTTCTTGCACGTCGTGGCCTGCGTGACGTTGATGAGCTGGCTCGTGCCGTCCGTCGAGTGGATCGAGGCATAGAGCGAGAACGGATAGCTCTTGCCGCGGGTGACGAGGCTCGTGAGGTCCGTCGCCGCCGGCAAGTTGCTCGTGCGGTTCGCAACGAGCAGGCTCTTCGTGCCGCCGTGAGCGCGTGCACTGCTCGCCACGAGCGGGTCAGACGAGAACGTGAACCAGCCGCTCGCATCCGACTCGAACGTCCCGTTGGCGAGGATGTTGTGCGTCGGCGGAGGGGGCGCGACGAACTCGAGCTTGTCGACGTTGGCGCCGCCGCCGTTGAACTTCGCGTAGAGGGCCTTCTGAGCACCGAGCGGCGCCCAGGGGACCGACACCGTCGTCGACGTGCCCCAGTCGGCCGTCGGCGCGAGGGCGACGGTGGCGACGGGCGTGCTGTCGAGGCTGTCGAGGTGGAACGTGAGGGTCGGCGTGCTGCCGCCGCCGTTGGCGTACGTCACGTTGAGGGTCGTCCAGGGGGTCTGGTACGCGACCTGCGAGTAGCCGAACCACGAGCCGTCGCCCGCGTAGGCCACGACGCTGCCGGCCGTGAGCAGGTTGCTGTAGGTGTCGAACTCCTCGGCCTGGAGCGTGATGCCGCTCGCGGTGCCCGTGTGGGGCGCCGGCACGTAGGGCGGAACGGCGCAGTTGGTGCCGCCCGCGCGGAAGCACTCGATCCACGTGAGAGCGGGGCGAACGCTGCCGTCGTTCCTGATGAGGTAGATGTTCGGCTGCCAGACGTTGTTCTGGAGGTAACCCCAGTGGGTGATGCCGAGCACCGACGGGTTCGACCAGAACGCCGTGAAGAGGTCACGCATCCGGTTCGCCTGCTGCGCGTCGTCGGCGAGGTTCAGATCGAGCTCGGAGATGTAGAGCGGGAGCCCGGTCGCCTGGAGAGCGCCGAGGTTCGCCGTGATCGTCGCGAGCTCGGGCGTGCGCTCGTAGAAGTGGCCCTGCTCGCCGATGCCGTCGATGAGACCGCGATCCTTCAGGATTTTGACGATCTTCAGGTAGTCCTGCGTGGAGCTTGCCATCGTCAGGATCGAGTAGTCGTTGAGCAAGAGCTCGGCGTTCGGGAAGTGGCTGCGTGCCATCTCGAATGCGGTCACGACCCAGTCCCAGCCCGTCGCGCCGGCACCGCCCAAGGCCGCGGCGTAGGGAGGCGGCTGGTGCAGGGGCTCGTTCACGACGTCGACCAGGTCCACGTTCGGGTAGCGGGCCGCGAGCAAGGTCATCCACTCGTCGAGCTCGGCGAGCTGGTCCGCGGGGGAGAGGCCGGCGACCCACGCCGGCTGCTGCTGACCCCACACGAGCGTGTGGAGCTTGAACGGCAGGTGGTTCTGCTTCGCGAAGTTGTAAGCGGTATCGAGCTCGTCCCAGTGCATGTCGTTGCGCGTGGCCTCGACCGTGCCCCACTTGCCCGCGTTACCCGGGGTGACTTGGTTGAAGTGGGCGAGCAGGCTCGTGTAGTCCGCCGCGGTCGTCGTCGCGGTGCCGAAGAACTTGTTTCCGATCGCGACCAGCACGCGCTTGGTCTCGGAGCCCTGGTTTCCCGTGAGATCGTAGGCGGTCGCCGTGTAGCGATGGCGACCGTTGATGGTGCTCGTGACGGGAACGACGAACGAGTACGGGGCCGTCGTGTCGGTGCCGAGCGCGACGCCGTCCTGGGCGAAGACGACCTTCGACACTCCGCCGCCGTCACCGGCCGTGGCCGAGAGCGTGAGCGAGCCGTTCGACGTGAAGAAGTCGCCGCTCGTCGTGAGCGAGATCGTCGGCGCGGTCTGGTCGCAGTTGACGCCGCTGCTCGAGATGATGTTCGCGACGAGCTGCGTGTAGCTGCCCTCGAACTTGAGGTGGAAGCGATAGGCCTTGCCGGCGAGCACGTCCGGATCCGGCGTCTCGTCGTCGATCTCGCAGTCTTCGTCGGTCTCGGGCGCGGGGATCGTGCTCAGGAGGTAGCCGTTCTCGACGGCTTGGAAGGTACCGTGCCCGACCTTGACGAGCTTGGCGGCGGCGCCGTTGACGAGCACCGTGAAGCCGGTGGAGTTGAGCTTTCCGCCCGCGGCGTTCTTGATCTTGATCTTCGCGGTGAAGCCCTTCTTGTTGACCTTCTTCACCTCGGAGCTCAGCGTGTATCCGCACGCCGGAGCCGCCGTGACCGCCTCCGTCGATGCGCTCACGGTCGCCGCTTCGGTCGGCTCGCTCGTCGAGCAACCGAACAGGGCGAGCGGCGCGGTGCAGAGCACCAGCGTCGCGAGTTTCGAACGGTGGTCGCGGTTCGTGGGGAAGGTCATCGCACTCTCTCTTCGGGGTAATGGACCGGCCCGAGCTCGATCGTGAAAGCCAGGAGGCGCCCCTCGCGCCCGCCGACATGCTTCACGCTCGCTCCCAGGTCCTGCGTCAAGGAGGGCGATGCCTACGCTGTGCTGGCGGATCGCGCAAGGTTCAGCTCAGGACGAAACCAGTTGCTTTTCTTGCATCCGCCGCGCGATGCCCGCGAAACGACTCTCGCGCGCGCGTCTCGCCCCGGGACCGTCATCGTTTTTCTTCATGGCGCACCGCGACGAACGATTTCCCGACTGATTTCGTAGAGTGACATCTCTCACATCTGGCCAAAGTCAGCCGAAGATGCGAAGCCGTCAGCCGACGATGCCGAGCTTCGCGAGCCCGGGCAGGATCACGCCGTCGAGCGCTTCATCGCACGCGGGATCGATGATGGCGGACGATAAGTAGCCGAGCTCGTGCAGTCCGGAATGCTCGGTGCGCGCGCTCCCTTGCCAGACCATGCGCACGAGGCGAGTCATCTCGGGCACGTAGCGTCCGAGCATCTGTCGGTCGCGCGCGCTGAGCGCGGGCCAGCCGGCGAGCGCCCAGCCGAGCCGCGCGTGGTGAACCTCCTCCTTCAGGTGCTCGTGGTTCAAGCGGCGGACGGACGGCAGCGTGATGAGTGCATGGGAGCGCTCGAGCACGTGCACGGCGACGGTTTCGCTGAAGCAGCAGCCGAAAACGGTGCGCAAGAGCCGGTTGTCGTGCGCCGACGCGCCGTCGAGCTCGAGCGGACGCGTGCCGGAGAGCTCGGGCACGGCCGGCTCGCGGTCGTCGATGAAGTTCGCCCAGCGCAGGCACCAATCGACGTGGCGGTGCTCGTCCGCGATGGCGGACTCGGCGAGCGCGACGAGCTCGCGCGGCGCGCCCTCTTCGAGGAGATCAGCCAGCATGAACTCGAAGGTGAGCGCCGTCGTGAGCTCGCCACGCGCGCGATCGACCCAGTAGCCGCGGAGCAACTCGCGCTCGTCGGCTTCGAGCTCCGCGACGGCGCGGCGCGTCGCCTCCGCCGAGAAGTCGAGCTCGACGGCCGCGAACGCCGCCTCTTTGTTCATCGCAGGATGCCCGTGTACGCGCACTCGCAGATCTTGAGGGAATCGGTGCAGCTCACCGGCTCTCCGTTGCGGTGGTTCAGCGAGATGCAGCCCGCGCAGGCGTCGTCATACCTCGTCCAGCATTGGCAGTTCACGAGCACGGCCTCGCCGAGGGTGGTGACGGCGAGCATGCACGAGTAAATCTCGTCCGTGGCGCAGTAGGCGGCGCTCCGCGGGAGCGACTCATCGACGGGACAGTCGCCCGTGAGCTGATGCGCGGTGACACCGAGCGCGCCGACGCAGCCCATGTACGAGTTCGTGCAATCCCACTGCGACGTCGGAAACTTCGGCTCGGGAAACGGTCCGATCACGCCCGTGCCGCTCGTGCCGCCCGCGCCCCCGCCGACAATGAGGCCGCCCGTGCCCGCGCCGCCGCCACGCCCTGCTCCTCCACCACCACCCGTGCCGCCCGTCGCGGGGACCGTTCCGCCGCTACTGCCGCCTCCCGCCGTCGCTCCGCCACCCGTCCCGCCGTATGCAGCGGTTCCGCCGCTCGCCGCGCTGCCGCCGAGTCCCGTGCCGCCGCTTCCGCCGGCCCCCCCGGTCGCGCCCTCGCCGCCGTCGTGGCTCTCCGACTTGCCGCCGCACGCCGCCGCCGAAATCGCGGCACCGGCGACGACGAGCGTATGAAAAAAGCGACTCATGCCCGGGTGCTCGGTGCGGTGGCGACGGGGATCCGGCTCAATGTAACACCCAGATTTACGGCGGTGGCAAAGCCTTCGTGACGATGTTCAGCAACGCACCCATCGAGCGGGAGCGGGTTCAACGCTGAGAGCGTGGATGCCGATCGGCGTCGTCCGGGGAAAAACCGTTCGCCTGGGGAAGTAGCTCAGAGCTTGTTGCTTGGGATGACGATGTTGCCGCGCAAGTCCGCGTCGATCTGCACGACCCCCGACTCCACCCGCCCTTCGAGCCAGCGATTCGCGAGCTCTTGCACTATTCGTTGCTCGAAGACGCGTCCGAGCTCGCGCGCTCCGTACTGCTCGTCGTAGCCGGCATGGATCAAGGCATCATAGGCGGCATCCGTCAGGCTGAGCCGAATGCCCCGTGCGGCCAGACGCGGCTCCGCTTGGCGCACCAGCTTGTCGACGACCGCCCGCAGGTCTTCTTTGGTGAGGGCATGAAACTCGACCACCTCGCTCAAACGATTGACGAGCTCGACGCGGAAGTGCGAACGCAAGAAATCGCGCCGGTCACTCTCGGCACGCGGGCTATCCACGGCGTCACCGGCACGGAATCCGACGGCGGCGCGGCGTTTCTCCGCGGGGCGGAGGTTGCTCGTCAGGATGATGATCGTGTTTCGGAAATCGACGACGCGACCCTGCCCGTCCTTCAGTCGACCGTTGTCAAACACCTGGAGGAATAGATCGAAGATGCGCGGGTGCGCCTTCTCGACTTCGTCGAAGAGGACCACGCTGTACGGAGTTTTATGCACCAGGTTGGTGAGCACGCCGCCCTCTTCGTGTCCGACGTACCCCGGCGGCGGTCCCACGAGCTTGCTCACGCTGTGCTCCTCCATGTACTCCGACATGTCGAAGCGCAGCAGCCGCTTTTCGTCGAGAAACAAGAACTCCGCCAGCGCGCGCGCCAGCTCCGTCTTGCCGACGCCACTCGGCCCGACGAACATCATCACGCCGTTCGGTCGATCGGGTTGCCCGAGGCCGGCCAGTGCGGTCCTGACGACGCGTGTGACGCTCGCAACGGCGTCGTCCTGCCCGACCACGCGCGCACGCAGCGTTTCTTCCATGTTCTGGAGCCGATTTCTCGCGTCTTCGGTCAGGCGCGCCACCGGCAGCCCGGTCATTTCGGCGATCGCGCTCGCGACGTCTTCCGCCGACACCTCGGGCGACTGCTGGCTCTTCTGCCAGCGCGAAAGCGACACGATGCGCTTGCTCACGGCGGCGCGGTCGAGCACGTCGCGCGCCTTGTCGGGCAGGCGCCGGTCGGGCAAGTAGCGCACCGTGAGCTCCACCGCGGCGTCGAGGGCCGGATCACTCAGCTTGACGCCGTGGTGCTCCTCGAAGCCGGCGCGCAGCCCGGCGAGGACCTCACGCGCCTCGCTGGCGCTCGGCTCCTCGACCTTGAGCTCCTCGAACCGGCGTGCAAGGGCCGGATCCTTGGCGATGTGGCGCTTGTACTCGTCCGCGGTCGTGGCCCCGATGCAGCGCAGATCGCCGCGTGCCAAGTGCGGCTTGAGGAAGTTGGCGATGGCGCTCGTCGTCTCGTTTTCCGTGCTGAGCAACGCATGGATCTCGTCGAAGAACAGAACGATCTTGGCGTCGCTACTCGCTTCTCTCACCAAACCGGTTACGCGCTCCTCGAGATCGCCGCGATACTTGGTGCCCGCAACGAGCGTGCCGGGCGCGATGGCGATGATACGCAGCTCCTTGAGCTCCTCGGGCGCGCCCTTTTGGCACGCGTACTGGGCGAGACCCTCGACGATACGCGTCTTGCCGACCCCGGCGTCGCCGACGAGAACGAGGTTGTTCTTCTCCTTCCTGAAAAGGATGCGTGACATCTGCAAGAGCTCTTGCCGACGACCAATCAGCGGCGCGAGCTTCCCCTCGCTGGCCTGGCGCGTGAGATCGGTGCCGTAACGGGTGAGGATAGGGGTCGGCGCGCTCCGCGGCTCGGCGTGAGGTTCCGCGGAGCTCGCGCGACCCACTGTGGCCGCCACCCGATCCACGTCGAGCTTCTCCTCCCGGATCACGATGGCGAGCAACTCGTCCGGCCTGCGCAGCACGGCGACCAGGAGGTCGGAGCAATCGGCGGAACGCTTCTCGGCGCTCGCGCCGCGCTCGGTCTCGAGCAAGAGAACGCCGGTCTCACGCGAGAAATCGAGGACGACCGCGCCGCGCGCCGCCCTGCCCCCCGAACCCGCGAGCTGCGCGGCGACCAGCCGCACGCGGCGGCGGAACGGCACTGGGTCGATGGCTTGCTGGACGAGTCCCTGCAGCGCCGCGTCGGTGCCGAATTTGCACAACGCGATCAGAATGTGCACCGGGGCGACGTGCACCGCGCCCGCGACGTGTGCTTCGACGCAGGCGTGTTTGAGGACCCGGGTCGCGTCGTCAGTGAAGGCCAAGGCTATCCTCCGCTCGCCGTTAACGAGATCTCCAGCACGACGGTGCGATTTTTCGCGCGCTCGTCCTCCGCGGTGAAGGGCGGCTCCACGCGATCGGAGCCCATCGCGCGCCAGGTCAGGCGTGACTGCCGGGAGGAGTGGAGCTGCGCGACGGCGGCGCTCGCACGATTGAAGCCGAGCGTCCAGCCATCGTGCGCGTCGCCGTCAGGACCGAGCGAGCGCGGAGCGGTGAAGCCGCGCACGACGATCGCCAGCGGGCGGCCGTACGCTTCGAGCGCTTCGGCAACGGTCGCGAGCCTTCGCCGCGAGTTTCGCTCGAGCGCGAACGAATCACCGTCGAAGAGGCCCTGGAGAAAGACGACGCGCAGGGTGGCCGGTGCAGAGTCCACGCGGATCCCTGAAACGGCACTCAGTGCACGCTCGAGCGCCTGTCGGTCGGCGGCGCTCGGCGCCGTCGCGGGTGCAGGCGGAGGGGGCGCGCTCGGCGCGCCCGTAGCTTTCTGGTCCGGGGTGGCCAGCGGCGCCTGAAGTGGCGCTTCGAGCGGTGGCGCCAAAGGGCGCCTGGCGCCGGGACTCTCGGTGGCAGCCCCGCCGCGCGTCAGCGCCAACAGTAGGCTGAGCACGCTCGTGGCAGCGAGGGTGACGGCGACCCACAACGGAACGACGCGCGCGACCGGCGGCGCGGCGGGCTGGACCGTGGTCGTGCTGGGAGCCGGTGGCCCGGACTCGCGCGTTTCCGTGCACTCGCGCAGGGCAAGCTGGGCGTCCGCCGCGATGCCCGGGTCCTGGGCCGCAAGCTTGAGCTGCTGCGCCGCCTCCTCGCTATGCCCGAGCCGGAGCAAAGCCTTGCCGAGGAGCAGACGCGTGACGGGGGTGTCGGCGCCGTCCTCGAGTGCGGCCTGTAGCTTCCGTGCCGCCTCGTCGGCGTGGCCCGCGGCGAGCAGCTCGGCGGCGACACGGGCGCGGTAGCGCGGCAGCTCGCGCAGGCGGAGCAGGGGCCGGAGGTCCACACCGCAGTTCGGGCAGTCGAGAACCCCGGCGGCGATGTCGGTGCGCGGGCAAACGGGGCAATTCATCCGTACCTCAGCGATTGGATCTTCGACAAGCTGGTGCGCAGCACGAGTGACGTGAGCGAGAGCAACGTGAGGAAGATGAACACACAAGCGGGCAATTTGAAGTAGAAGGCCACGGCCGCCATGACGAGGGGGATGACGAACGCCCCGATCAGCTGGACGCGCGCCGTGGGATCCGAATCGTTCTGACGGTAGGCGGGAAGGGCGACCAAAACTTGGCAGGCGATCCACAGGCCCGCGACGCGGTAGTCCCAAAGGGTGATGTCGTTCAACCAGAAGAAGCGCGCGCCGTCGATGTCCCACTGCGGAGCGAACGTGGTCATCGCGAACAGCGCCCAGATGACGATGCCGAACTCCAGTAGGCCGTTCAGGCAGCCCGAGAAAAAGTTCACGTTGTGCTTGCGATAAAACTCCATGACGGCAAGCCCACGTGCCTGCGCGTCGTCGGCGAACCTCGCCATCAGTGCGCGGCGCTGAGGCTCGAGCGAGCGCAAGCGCGCGACGGCCTCGCTGCTTTTCCAAGCAAGCGGTAGCGTCACGAGCTTGAACGCGAGCACCAGAGCCCCGAAAACGAACCAGTACGCTCGCTCGGCGGGGACTGGCGCGCGCTCGCGGATGGCGCTGAGCAAGCGCACTGACGGCTTACTGCTCTGAGCCTCCATGCGGTGACGAGCGACTTGTTGCTCGAGGACGCCGGCTTTCCACGCCGTTTTGGTCTTGAACCAGCCCTCCCCGCGTTCGGCGGCGAGTTCACCGTAGGCTTCCGGAGCCGGCTTCTTGCTCACGCCGAGCTCGATGAGCCGAAGCTGTGACGAGCGCGCGTACGCATCCGCGCCGGGAACGAGCTTCTTGTACGTTGCCTTGGCGCGTTCCGTCTCGCGACTCTGCTCGAGGGCAGCAGCGAGCACGAAATCGTCCGCGCGTTCCGAGGCGGCGCTCGGAACGCGTTTCTGCTCGAGCTCGCTGACCAAGGCCGATGCGCCGGTGGCGTCGAGCTTCGACACCTCGGCGAGCAGCTTCGACACGCGCTGCTGCTCGGGGCCGGTTGCGGTGCGCGGCGCGGCAGGTTCTCGCGGTTTCGGGGCTACGGCAACGGACGCCGGGGCGCGACCCGCCGGAAGTGCTCCGGGACGGAAACGCCCGTGGAGCGCCTGCCCCGCGAGGAACAGGACGCCGGCGACGCTCGCGAGCAACCAGTACTCGACGATTCTGCCGAACGGTCCCTTGCGATTCCAGCGCACGACGAACGGGTAGGCGAAGAGCTGCAGCAGGCTCTTGGCGCTCTCGCTCAGCCAGCCGAGGCCGGCAGGTGCGAGCAGGAGCGCCGCCGCGACGGTCCAGAGCAGGCGAGGCCCGTAGGTATCGACGAGCGGCGTGAGGACACGGAACGCGGAGGCCTGGTGCCTCACGGCGTCGACCCACGGTTCCGGGGAGCGCACGAGCCACCACGAGGCGGCGCCGGCGGCGATGAACGCGAGCAATAGGGTCGCGATGTGTCCCGGGCTGCGGTAGCCGGCACTCGGTGTCGGGGAGCGGCGGACGGCGACTGAGCCAGGGGGGACGGTGGTCACCGGTGGCGGCGGGGGCGGTTGCTCCTCGGGATTCATCAGCTCGCGCAGCTCGGTCAGCCGTTCCAGCGTGCGCGCGACGTGTTGATTCTGCGGATCGAGTTGCGTTGCTCGGCGGAGCTCGGCGTGTGCGCGTTCGACGCCCTGCTCGAGCTCTTGCCAGCTCTCGACGTTCGGGCCCTGTTCGACGTTCACCGCTGCGAGCAGGCGGTCGATGTCGTTCTCGACCTTGGCCGCGAGACAAGCGGCGAGCTCACGCCTCGCTTCGACGGCCTGAACGCCGGTGAGATGGGGACCGATCTGGCCGAGGATTTGGACGCCCATCTCGGGCTGTCCGCTTTCTCGGAGCGAGCGGGCGACGAAAACCGGATCGCTCGACGGTGAGACAGGAGGGGGCGGCGGGGCGGGTTGGCGGTCAGGTCGAGCCGATTGCCCGCCGCCAGGAGTCGGCGGCCGCGGAGTTGCCCGGGCGGCAGGTGCGGTCGGTGGAGGCGTGGCGACGGCGCCGGGTGACACCTGACGCGCTTCGGCGAGCAAGCGCTCGGCGAGGCCGCGTTCGCCGGCCTCGTGCACCTCGTGTGCGTACTGCCGCAACATGTTGACCAGGCCCGCGCAGACCTTCGACGTGTCCGCCGAGCGGCGCGCGCGACGCAGCAGCGCGACGGCGTCCTTGACCTGGAAGCGTGAAAGCTCCGTCGCGCGTCGCACGGAGTAGGTCTCGACCTCCGCCTCGATCTCACGGCGCAGCGCCTGCGACCTCGCGGCGGTGCACGCAGCCTCCCACGCATCCATGACCTGCGTCTCGTTGTGCGCGGCCACGTCCGCGGCGAGCGTCTTGCCGAGCTCGAACAGGATCTCCGCGCGCGCGTTCTCGACCTCGTCGGTCGAGCGCTCCGGAGGCGGCAGCCGCTCGAGCGCCGCGAGCGCGCCTCCAAAGTCACGCCGCTCGCGGAGGGCGTAGACGGCCCCGAGACCCTTGAACACGGCCGCCAGGAAGCGCAGCCCCTCGTGTGCCGGACTCCGGCGCTGCTGGTTCGAGATGGCGTCCGAAAGCGCGCTCCGAAAGCCGAGCGTTTCGGCCAAGAGCGGCCCGAAGCCGATGCCCCCGGCGATGTTGTGGGAGCGGAGCTCGCGTGCGGCGCGAAGCTCCACCGGAATCATGGCGCGGAGCTCGTCGTAGCCGGTTGCACCGGCATGTTCGCGTGCGAGGAGCTGCTCTTCGATGCGGCGCCGCAGTGGCTCGTCGCCGCACTTTTCGAAAAGCGACTCCGCGTTCGTGCACAAGAACCCGAGGTACCCGATGGTGCGTTGCCAGAGCTGGCGCTGGAACGGATCGGAGCCTGGTTCGGCCCGGCGGGCGAAGCCCGAGAAGTAGCTCAAGACGAACAGCGCGTGTCCGACCTCGGCCCCGTGCTGCTCGTCCCGTGGGTGCTGATTGATCCAATTCTTGAGCTCCGACTCGAGGTGCTCTCGCGTCCGCTCGCGCGACGCCAGTGCCAGATCGCGCGCGCTCAGGTTCAAACGCGAGAACAGCTCGGCGTCGTATTCGAAGAGATCAAAGAGCGCCATGCGCTCCGGATCTTTCAGCGCCGCGCGAGCCCACTGGAGATCTTCGGCTTTGACGCCGGCGGCCCGTTGACGCTTGTTCGCTTCGTGCTCGGACGCGGGGGAGGCGCCGCGCTCGATCCCCAACACCTCGTAGGGCGTGCGCTCGGGATTGAGCGGATCCTTCATTTCCCGACGCGGAGGTCAGCGCCGCACCCGGGGCATTTCGCCGCGTGAGGTGAGACGGGGATCTCGCAACTCCAGCAGGTTTCCGACTTCGTCTCGCTGGCTTTGACGGCCTGCATGATGCGGGCGAGCACGCCGTTCAGTGCGTTGACCGCCCCGGTCGTGCGCGCCTCCTCTTCCGCCTCCGAAAGCTCCCGCATCAGGCGAGTTGCCAGTGCCGGATCGGCCGCCTGGATGTCCGTCTGAATCGTCATCCGCACCTGGATCAGCATGCGGAGGCTGTCGGGAAAGCGCGCGAGCGCTTGCTCGAAATCGGAAATGAGCGAGGGCATGCGCTCGCGCTGTCCGCCGCGGCGCGCCGCATCGAGGTCGTCCCGGAGCTTGGCGAGGGCGTAGGCCTGGTCGCGCGGCAAGAGCCAGCCGTAGACGTCGAGCACCTGGCCGGCGAACCCGCTCGCGTCGCGCGCGCGCTGCTCGACGTCGACCTTCGGGCCCTCCTCGAGCATCCTTTCGGCGTCACGCGCTTGCGCCAAGGCGCCGTCGAAGTCGTGCTGGGCGAGCCTCTTCAGCACCTCGTTGCGCTTGCCGTTGATCTCCTCGGCCTGCTCGGGCGGAAGGTACTCCGCCCGCCGTGCAATCGCCTCCTCGAGCCTCTGGACGTTGTTGACCGCGCTGACGTCGGTCTCACCCTTCTTCGCGACCCACGGCTTGAGATCGGTTCCGTTCTCGAGCTGGGCCGAGATCTCGAAGACGCCGTCGCGATCGAGCCAAAGCGAAACGCGAATCGGCGTATCTTGAGGTAAGCCCGCTGGGAGTACCGCGTAGGCTTGTCCCTGCTTCTCGTTCTTGCTGGCAACCTCGACGTTTTCGCCGCCGTAGACCGGGTACGACATGATGCGCTGCCCGGGCGCCGTGGTGCGCAGTGTTCTCACTTTGCGAGCGGACGCGTCGGTCGGGTACGGGTCGCTCTTGTTGACGAAGCCGACGAATTTGTCGCCTAACGCCTGAATGCCGTACGCAAACGGGGCGACGTCCAAGATCTTCATCGGCTTGCCACTGCTCGACTTGCCGAGAATTCGCGCCTTGCAGCTCGCGTTGGCGCACTGCTGAGCACCGAGCGCGTTCACCTGGCCGCATTCACCGCACACGACGCCGCTCGCCCCGGCGGCGATCAGCGCTGCCCCCATCGCGACACAGTGCTTGGGGTGCACGCTGCGAAGCAGCTTGTTCACGCCGAAGCGCTGCTCCATCGAACGCTGGACCGCAGGGACGGTGGTGGTGTTTCCAGCGAGGATCACCCAGTCCACTTGCTGCTCGGTAATGCCCGAGCCGTTGCCGCGCAATGCCTTGGTTACGAGCTCGTGGGTGCGGGTGATCAGCGGTGCGATCAAGGTCTCGAACTCGGTCTTGTCGATGGTGACCTCGATGCTTGCGCCGTCGGGAGCCTTCCCTGAAAGGTCGACGTCAGCCGAGTCAGCGACGCTGAGTGTGTGCTTGGCCTTGTGCACGTGCTCGCGCAGAGCAGCGAAAAACTCGGCGTGCTGTCGGCTGCTGTTCCACACGCTCTTCGGTCGCGGGTCGAGGCCGTGCTCCTCCTTGATCTTCTCGAGAACGCGTTGCTCGAGCAGCGCGTCGAAATCGTCCCCGCCGAGCCACATGTCGCCCTCGAGGTTGTCGGCGGTGAACGTGCCGTTCGTGTAGGTGAGGATGGAGACGTCGAACGTGCCGCCGCCGAGGTCGTAGACCAGCAAGGTCTTGGGGGTGCCGTCGTCGAGCTCACGCTCGTACGCGATGCCCGCGGCGGTCGGCTCCTTCAAGAGCTGGATCACGCTGAGGCCGGCATCGCGCCCCGCCTCGCGCGTCGCCCGGCACTGGATCTCGCTGAAGTAAGCTGGAACCGTGATCACGGCGTGCGTCACCGGCCGAGTCAGGCGATGCTCGGCGCCCTCCTTCACCTTCTTCAGGATCAGCGCCGAGATATCGGTCGGCGAATACTGCTCGCCGCCCATCTCCACGCGCAGGCTCTCCTCCGTGCCCCGCTCGGGCCGAACGATGCTGTACTGGACGCGTTCGCGCACACGGGTCACTTCTTCGTCCGAGAAACCGCGCCCCATGAGGCGCTTGATCGACCAGATCGTGTCGCGCGGAGCGGCCTGCTGATTCGCGAGCGCAGGACTTCCGACCAGGATTTCGCGCTTGTTCTTCTTCGTCTTCACGCTGACGATCGAGGGCGTCGACGCCTCGTTCACCTGATTGTCGAGCACCCGCGGAGGCTGTCCTTGGACGGCCGCATGCGCAGCCACGCTGTTGCTGGTGCCGAGATCGATCCCAATCATGCTGCCTGTGACGTTTGCCATCCGAACTCCTGGCGATCGTTGGAAAATGCCGCGCGCGGCGCGCTCACTCCGGCGCGGACGCGCGCTCTTCGTCTTCACCGTCGTCGGCCGAGTTCTCGACGACGATGACCTGAGCGGGTCTCAGGATCTCGCCCTTCCAGCGGTAGCCGGGCAACGTCGTCTCGACGATCGTGCCGTCGGCGAGGATGGCGTCCCGGCGCGTCTCGAGCACGCGGTGCTCGTGCGGGTCGAAGGTGGAGCCCGCTTCGAACTCCTTGACCTCGTGCTCGCTCAAGAGGCGTGAGAGCTGCTTCGTCGCCGTTCGGAAGTTGCTGAGCCAGGCTTTGACCACGGGCTCGAGCACGACGCCTTCCTTCTGCTTGAGCTCGACCTGCTTGACCACCCGCTGCATCCCATCGAGGGCTTCAGCGATGCCGATCAAGAGCCGCTTCTGCGCCAGATTGCCCGCGCGCCCCGTCTCTTCGACGGTGAGGCGCGCCGCGCTGAGGTCGCGCAGCAGTCGAACGATGTCATCCTCGATGGCGACGAGGGGAGCGCGCTTCTCCGAGTCGCTCCAAACGTGGAGTTCGGGCCCGGCGTCGGAGGTGGGTGTGGGTGTCGCGTCGCTCATGTGTCACCCCTGAGCTTCTTCAGGCGATTCTTGGCCGGCATCTCGAGTTTGGGGTGCAAGCCGGCATGCACGGCGAGTTCGAGCGTCTTGGCCTCGGCCCGGACGTTGCCCGTGGCCTGATACGCGACGGCGGCCTGATAGAGGACGTCCGCGCTCAGCGCCTCGGCGCGCTTCGCCTCTTCGAACGCGTCCACGGCCGATTGGTGCGCGCCCCAGCGATTGTGGTGCTCGAGGATCTTTTGGTGAATGCGCGCCTCCCCGGGAAACTTTTGCCGCAAGAGGAGGAGCCCCTCGAGCACTTCGGCGGCGCTGCCTCCGCGGCTCCCGCGCGAGAGCGCGGCGAGCTGCTCGTCGATGCGTGAGGCGTCGAGCAGCGCTTCGCGTAGCTCGGGCGCCGTCGCAAAGCGCTGCGCAGGGTCTTTCGCAAGGCAGCGCATGACGATCGAGTCGAGGGCGGGATCGACCTCCGGTCGGATCGCACGCGGCGACCGCGGATGCGCCTCCACGATGCAGCGGCCGAGCTGGTACACGTTCTCCGCCATGAACGGCACGTCCCCGGTCAGCATTTGGTAGAGGATCACGCCGAGAGCCCACACGTCCGTACGCGCGGAGAGCTGCATGGCTTGGTACTGCTCGGGCGACATGTAGAGCGGCGACCCCTTGAGCACGCCGGTCTCCGTGCGCGACTGCAGGCTGATGTGCTTCGACAGTCCGAAATCCAGGATCTTGGCGCGCTCGCCTGGACCGGGCTTTTCCACGAAAACGTTCGCCGGCTTCAGGTCACGGTGGATGATTCCGCGCCGGTGCGCGTTCTCGAGTCCCGTGCACATCTGCGTGGCGAGCGTGACCGCGCGGGTCGCCGCGAGCGGCTGATCACCGATCAGGCGATCGAGATCGCAGCCGTCGAGCAGCTCCATCACGATGTAGATGCCGCTCGAGTCCCGAGTCACGTCGGTGACCTTGACGATGTTGTCGTTGCCGGCGGCGAGCACCCTGCAGTTTCTCGCCTCCTGCATGAACATCTCCTCGGCTTCCTCCGAGCCTACGAGATCGCGCTTCATGAACTTGATCGCGACCATCTCGTCGAACTCGATGTGCTTCGCGGAGAACACGAACCCCATGCCGCCCTCGCCGACGCAGCGAATCAGGCGGTATTTGTTGCCACCGATGACCTGCCCCTCAGCGACACTGGTGAGACGGACGGTGCGCTCGGTCGGCATCGACGATGAGTCTCCTCGGCCTCTAGGATTCACGGTTACTCCTCGCGCGTTCGCCGAGTCAAGCAGCGGTATCGGGCGATCCAGGTTGGTAGCGTGGCGCTTGTACAAAACGAACATCCAACGATGCGAGAATGCGCACTAGTCAGAAAAGTCGGGCCGAGCTCGAACTCGCTCGAGCTCGATGGGGCGTATAGGCGGGGCCCGTGCGAGCGTTATTTCGGTGCGCATCCCCGCCGGCTAACGCACCCCGGAGCCGAGCCTAGGCATTTCGGATTGCAGCCGACCGATGGCGAAGGTCACCCCCAAAACCCCTGCCTGCGGAGACGAGGAAAGCGCTTGCGCTCGGCTGGCGCAGTCTGGAACGATGCGCGTCCGAGTGCCGCCGCGTTCCTCGCTGCTTGCGTACCTCGAAGGGCTTCCCATCCGGGTCTTCGGTGCGGGCAGAGCTCAGTACGTCTTGCAGGACGGCGAGCCGGCCTATCCGACGACGACCGCTCCGGGGCACGCTCCTCAGTCAGTCGGCGAGCGGGCGTGTCTTCATCCGATTGTCGCTGTTGCGGACGAGCCGTGCATGCTCCTCGGCGAGCTGGTTCCGGCGGCGGCTTCTTCGCCGAGCCGGCCTGCGAGTCTCACGCTGAGCGCCGCCCGGCTGTTTTTGGCTTCATTGCAAACAGGGGACGCCCAAAAGCGCGACCGACTTCCCCTATATCTGACGGTGAAAGAGCTGCTCACGCACGGTGGCGACGAGGACGCCCTGCTCGAGGCCGCACTCGGGACGGCTCACGTTGGAACTCTGCGGGAGTACGCGACGGAGCGTCTCGCAGCCGATCGTTGCACGCTCGCGGTCGACGGCCTCGGCCAGCCGCTCGATGAGGGCGGCCTCCGCCTCTTGCTTCTGCGATTGCGCGCACTGAGCGAGCGGCACCCCAAGTTGCCCGTCGTCGTCAGCTACGACGCCGGCGGCAACGAGGCGCCCGTGCACTATCCCGAGCCCTGCGGAACACACGACCATCCGTGCTGGGTTCGTGCACTCGCGTGGACGCGCGCTGAGCAGACAGCCGCCTTTCGGCACTACAGCCCCCTACCGGGCAACGAGGAAGGGCGGAGGCTCACACGCTTCGTCTACGGGTTCCTGCATGACCGGGACGCAGCGCTGGAACTGGTATCCCGCGAGCTCACCGCTCAGTGGGAGGCCGGCTTTCGCACCTTCGATCCGGGGCGCTACACGGGGACCCAGTGTCCGTTCAAGAACTGGCTCTACACGTTGATACGCCGCGCGGCGATCAAGGAGGCCGGGACTGCGCCGCCGCCGCCGCCACCTCCACCCGAACCTACTCACGCGGTGCTCGCCGCGCTGGCGGCGGCGCTGGACGAGGATTTCCTCGGTACCGCGTGGCGCCTGGGCGACGTGTGCATCGCCCTCCGTCGAGAGGGCGACCGCTTCGACGAGCCGGAGCTCGCCCCTGTCATCGACTACCTGTCCAATGTCCTCGGTCAGCACCTGGACGACGGGCGAGGAAGCCACCGCGAAGCCGCGGGCATCGCCCTCGCCAAGATGGGCGTGGCGACGAGCCTCTGGTACCCCCGGCTAAACGCGCTCAGCCGCGAGACAATGACGCTCTGCCTCTATCGCGAACCACCGCTCGAGCCGACGGAAGCAACGAAGGAGACGGCTCGCCCCTGCACGCCGGTTGCCATGCGCCAGCGCTTATTCCAAGCTTTACAGCGCCTGGCTGAACGCCTCAGGACGGCGAAGGCACCGCGATGACCAAGCGCTCCTCCGACGACGAGAGCCCGGAAGTGCCGCTCACCGAGCGCCGGGCCGTGGCTCGGCCGGGTGACCTGGTCGAGACGAGCGGACCGCCGTCCACGGCACGCGATCCGAACGCTCATCTGAGCGAAGAAGAGTTCGTGGGTGTCGTCCTGGATGACCTATCGTCGACGGTCGCGCTGGCGGTATCGCTGCATCTGGACCATTGCGAGCATTGCGCGACGGCGCTCGTGCGGCATCACGAAGCCTGCGAAGAGTTCGATCGCCGCTACCCAGAGGCCTGAAAAGCCACGTCAGCTCGCGGGCTAGTTCTTGGCGGCGGACGCCACGAGTGCGGTCGTCGTGAGGGTGAGGAATAGCGACGAGACGAAGCCGGACCAGAAGATGACGCTGGTTACCCAGGTCGCTTGGATCTCCGGAAACCAGCCAAAAAACATGGGGAATACCCACGCCTTGCTGGCTTGCCAGTACAGGTAAGGCCCGAAGAGCGGCACGAGCCCCGCCAACACGGCGACGAGGTTCAAGGGGCCGAGCACCAACAGGATCATCAGCGCAGCCTTCGGCGGGTAGACGACGAAGGCTGCCACCCACATACCGATCATCAGCAGGGCTTGTAGCAAGCACCCGCAACCCTTGAGCTGGTTTTGGTCCATGGGTCACCTCCGCGCGTGATAGCGCACTCGTCGACGTTCTAGTGGGCTCGTCCTGAACCGTTAGCGGGAGCGGGATTTGTACGATCGTGCTCTCTCGAGGAACTAACGCTCGCCGCAGAAGATGGCTAGTATCGTGAGCGACTATCATGGGCATTTCGGTAACGTCAGGCGCTCTTGTCCGCGCTCTTGCGACGACACGCCGAGGGAGCACCCCTGGTTGCCGTCAATCTGCTCGTCGCTTGGCTCTTCGGGCTGGTCGAGATGATCGCTGGCGTCGTGCTGCGGCTCACCTGAGGTCGTAAGAGCCGGCGGGTAACGCCGGGTGCGGTGACGACTATGCAAAGCATGTCGTCACTCCACTTCACCGAAGCCCGTACCAAGTCCGAAGTCGACGCCGTTCAACGCTACCGCTACGACGTTCTCGTCGGTGAGCTCGAGATCCCCCTCTTGAGCGATCCGCGTGTCCGTCGCGACGTGAGCAGCTTCGACAACCTCGCGTCCTCTCACCTCGTCGTCGTCCATCGCGGAGACGAGCTGGTCGCCACGGCGCGCCTGGCGCTGCCGAATCCGGAGGTTGCCGCAGCCTGCGGCGCACGCTTCGGTTTCGAGCTCGAGTACGAGTTCGCACTCGAGCGCTTGACGTCGTTTTCGTGCGGCCTCGCGGAGATTGCGCGCCTCGCCGTACGCCGTGACCGCAAGGGCCCCGGCGTCGTCAGCAAGCTCTACGAAGGCCTCTACGCGTTCAGCCGCTCGCTTGGCGTGACGCACTGGATCGGCGCTGTCGACTGCCAGACGTCACGGCGCGTCGAGGCTTCCACGATGCATCGCTGGCTCGGCGCACGAAACCTCGTGAGCAGCGAGTTCGCGATCGTTGCGCGCGAAACCGTCGAAAGGGTCAGCAGCCACTCGTCCCAGCCCGCGCCGCGCATGCCCTTTCCGAGCGAGCCCGTTGTCAATCAGCAAGGAGTCGAGCCGACGCTTGCCACCACCATCACCCATTTTGTGACCGCTCTCAACGCGCGCGCGATCGGTGAGCCCGCCCGGCATCCGGGCTTCCCCGGGCGCTTCGTGCTCCCGATGCTCGTGTCGCTAGACGCCCTGCCGAAAGCGACGCTCGCGCGCTTCGACCAGAGCTCGATCGCGCCGCCCGTTCCCGTTCAACGCGCTTGCTGAAAGGAAGAAGACTCAATGACTACGGAAGAATTGTATCTGCAGTTGGTCGACATCGGGCGCGTCAACGTTCACGAGCTCGAAAATCACCCGGTGGGAAAGAAGCTCGTCGACGGTACGCTGTCGGCGGAAGACTATGTCTTCTATCTGAGCCAGGTCGTGCAACAGGTGCGCGGGTCCGGCCCGATGCTGAAGGCGGCAGGTGAGGAGCTCGAGCGGCGCGGGCGCTCGCGGATCGCGGCGCTGTTCAACGTGAAGTCCTCGGAGGAGGACGGGCACGACCTCTGGGCGCTGCGTGATCTGGCTGCGCTCGGCGTCGATCCGAGCTCGGTTTCGGACGCGACGCCCTCGGCGCCGGTGGTCGCGTACAACGCTTTGACTCGCTACGCCGTGGAGCACGAGCCGCTCGCGATCCTCGGCGTCGCGTGGACGCTGGAATGGTTCGGTTGCGCGCGCGCGGGACGCGCCGCGGAAAACCTGATTGCCCAGCATCGAATCCCGGGCATCGAGCTCGCGGTGAGTTTTCTGCGCGGGCACGGAGACGCCGACATGCACCACGTCCAGGCTTTGGCCGAGGCAACCCAGGACGTGCTCGACGCGAGGGAAGCGGAGGCCGTCCTCTTGTCGGCGCGACTCACCGGTAAGCTCTACCTGAGCTTCTTCGACCGGGGCGGGCGCGCCTGATGCGTGGCCTTGGTCAGGCCAGCGTGGCGCACGCGCGGGCCAGGAGCTGCTGGCGTGTGTCGGCCCCGAGCTTGTCGAGAATACGCGACACGTGTTTCTTCACCGTGAGCACGGAGCAGCCGAGCTCGGTCGCGATCAGTTGATTGTCCCAGCCGGCAAGCAGGCCCGCCGTCACCTCGCGTTCGCGCGGCGTGAGGCGGGTCTGCCACGGTGCCGGCAGCGCGGTGGCGGTCCGTTCCTCGAGCACGAGCGCCCTGCAGGTACCGGCGGAGGTCGGCAGGGAATGCTCTCGCACGGCAAGCGTCGCGTCGTTCGTTGCGAGGAGCTCGGCGGGCAGCGTTCCTGCACGGCGGCTGTTGAGTGGGAAGTGACGTTCGAGCAGCGCCGTCGCCGTGGCCGTCCGTCCGATTTCTCCGCCCCGCGGCGAAAGTAGCACCACTGCGAGGCCCTCGCGCGACAGCACGCTATCGAAGAGTTGCGCTTTGCGATCCGTGTCGGCGAAGCGCCGGCAATTCTGCACCGCGCGGCGCAGATCCGGCATCAGTGCCTCGAGCAGCGCGCGGTCGAGATCGGAGAACGGGTGTCGCTCGCTCCGGTAAAGTGAGATACCGCTGCTCCACTCTCCGTCGGCGTGCAGCATGGCGCTCATCACCTGCTCGAGCGGCATACCGAGGTCACGCGCACACCCGTACAGGCGATTTCGTTCGAGGTCGCGCCGGCTGATCATCTCCGAATCGCGGAGCACCTGGTTGGGGGTCGCGAGCGCCGAGCGCAGAACGAAGTCGTCTGCCGCCATCGCCGGGTAGGCCTCGAAGAAGCCGGGTGGCATGCGTGCCACGATCCACTCGAGCTCTCCGGAGAACGGCTTGGTGATACCGAGCGCGGCGTAGTCGGCCGGCACGAGATCGAGTAGCAGGGGGCAGGCGCTCTCGAGCACCTCGCGTAGATCGAGCGAACTCGTGAGCGCTTGCCGCACACCGTCGAGGAGTCGCCGCTCTCTGATGCCCAGCCTCATGGGTCGCGGGCAGCATACGGCGGGTTACCTCGGAATACTACCGAGGGAGTATCCACTCTGTCTCGTCTTTGGCGTATCCGTCTACCCATGGGTGACCCGGATCGTTGGGTAGATCCGTTGGATGCACCGATCGACGGCCTCCCGGAGCGGCTCGTGCGCGCGCTTGCGCTGATTCGGGAAAGGGCCCCGGAGCAGGTGGGTTTGGCCGAGCTCTCCACTGCGGCGGGGCTGAGCAAGTATCACCTTTCGCGGCTTTTTTCCCGGTACTTCGGTGAGCCGCCGCACCGCTTTCAGCAGATCCGAAGGCTCGGGCTTGCGGCCCACCTACTTCGCACGGGCAACCGACCGGTAGACGTTGCCGAGGTGCTCCACTTTACGGATCAAGCGCACCTCGCACATCGCTTCAAGCGTGCCTTCGGTGTGACGCCAGCCAAGTTTTCGAAAGGCGCACGAGCCGAGTCGAGCGGGTGCAGCGAAGAGTCGGGCATGTTGACTGGCTGATGGGGAGCCTCCGCAGCGACCCTCGAGCGCGCGGGTCGGAAGCGCGGAGGGCCACCGGAAGCGACCCTCCGCGCAAGACGGATCTTGGTCGCTTACTCCGTCGGGCAGCCGAAGACCTCCATGGAGTACAGCCAGCCGTGGACGTTGTACGTGCCCAGGATGTTGTTGCCCGAGTTGTCGAACGTGTAGCGCACCTTGCTGCCCGTCACGGGTGCAAACGTGTAGATGTCCGAGTCCGAATAGCCCGAGTCCGCCCCCTCGGCGTGCATCGTGCCGTAGGTGCGCAGGGCGTCGCCGACGCCGACCCAGCTGGTACCGTCCCAGAGCTCCAGGCTGCCGAACTCCGGGGTGTGCTCCGCGCCGTGCCACCACATCACGACCTTCTGGAAGGTCCGCGGTGCACCGAAGTCGATCACCGCATGGCGTACCCCAGCGGGTTCGATGTACGGCGGGCCGCCGCTCGCATCCTGGTGTCCGCCGGTGAAAGCCAGACCGCGAGCCCACGTTGAGTAGGCATTCAGGCCATCCACGAGGTCGCAGGGGTAGCTCCCGCCGCCCCAGCCTTGGTCGGACTCGAGAGGGCTCGGGAAGCCCGCGCAAGTCGTGTTCGTCGCCAGATCCACGAGGGACTCCTCGCTGCAGGCGAGCGACGTGCAGATCCGGGACGAGCACTTTCCCGAGCAGCAGTCGACGTCGTCGCCACAGGGCTGACTATCGGCGCTACAGATCTCGTCGTCGGCGAATCCGACGCCCAGATCGGATACGCCGTTCCGCTTCATGATTAACGTCACTTGGGCCACGATGCCCCGCAGCACCGCCGCGACTAGCGGATCACTGACCCAATCGGGAACGACTGAGCTGTCGACCTTGCTGCACGCGACGGGAAACGCCGCGCCCGAGAAGGTATCGCTCCCGATGGGTAAACGGTCGAGCCTGAAGGACTGGCTGGATTGACCCTGCTCGACGTCGAAGCTGCGCATCTCCGTGCGGGTGGCGCCCACGACTTGAACCTGGAAGCAGCGAACTTCGGGCGGAATGGACGTGAGCCGCAGGTTGGCCGCCCCGACGGTCTCGCCGCTCGGGTCGTCGCCCGAACCGGCACTGCAGGCGGCGATACCCAAGGGGAGCGCAAGCAAACCACACCTCAGTAACTGGGGAGAATGAAACCTATGCATGGGACCTCGATGTTGCTGGTGCCGCCCGAGAGGGGGCGACATCCGGCATAGGCACGCAGCGCGCGACCGTTACTTCCGCGAAGCTGACGCCTCTGGGCGACATGAGCATTTCCGACACCGGTTTGCCCTTCTGCTCGATGAAGGAATACTGCGCTGAGCCGGTCGTTTTCGAACGCCGCGCGCGCGTTGCGTTCCGAATCGTCAACGACGCTTTCGTTGCTTGACGGCTGCCCCTCCGCGGGCCGACTATGCACGCGGGTTTGGGAACCCAGCGTGGCGTGCCGGGTGTGAGGGCGCTGCGTACGACGCAAAGTGATAGAAATGACCACGAGAGTGGTCAGAGGGAGCAATCATGTCATTGCGAACAATGCGCGTTCAGGGTCGGTTCACGTTCTTGGGGCTGGGGCTCGGGCTTTCGGCGGCCATGTCTCTCGCCGCGACGGGATGTATGACGGAAACGGCAGAAACGCCGGATGAAACGCTCGGCTCGCAGGCGCTCGACTTGACGCCTGCCATCACGCTTTCGGTGTCACAGAACGCCTGCGCTTCCAACGTCGCGCAGAACTACTTCCAGATCACCAACAACACCGCGGCGCCCATCGCGCTCTCGGACCTCACCATCAAATATTGGATCAACGACACGAGCGGCAAGAACGTCGTCCCGAGCGTCTACTACGCGGGCTGCGTCACGACCGCGAACGGCACGTGCGTTCACCAGGTGACAGGCACCGCGGCGAGCTCCACGTCGTTCACGGCCTGCGGTCCTAGCCCCACCCAACAAGCGAACTGGGAAATTTCCGTCGCTCCGACGGACCACGGCACCATCGCGCCCGGCTCGAAGTGGAATGGCGTGCAGACCGCCATCAACCTCCAGAACTACGGAGCCTTCTCGCCCGGCTCCTCCACCTGGTTCAGCGGCTGCGCCTCGGGCAAGCCGTACGCGCCCAACGTGAACTTCGCCCTCTACTACCAGGGCGCCCTCGTCTCCGGAACGCCGCCGAGCTGCCGCGCGCCGGCAAGCGACTGACGCGCGTCGATGGTGATCGTAACGGCCCCGGCTGGCGCTGAATGCGGCGAGCCGGGGCCGTTCGCGAGCTCCCGTGAGGCCCGAGCTCTGCGCTCGCTTCAGCGCTGGAAGCTCGCCGAAACGGTGAGCAGCGCAGAGAACGGCGATGTTCGAAAGGCGTCGCTTTCGTCCGTCCCAAGCTTGGTTGAGAAGCCTTGGCTCGTGGGCTCGACGACGCCGAGCAGCCGCGTCGAGAAGGAGAACCCCGCGCCGAGCAGCGAGACAACCTCCGCGCCGGCGGCTGCAGCACCCCAGAAGGCCCGTCGCGTCGAGTGTGTCTCGTAATCGGCACCTTCGCCGGAGAGCGAGCCGAGAAGCGGACCGACGACGAGCCACAGCCCCGTGCCGCGGCCGCTGAAGACCGCATACCCGCCGCGCAAGTAGACGTACCAGAGCCCCAGCGACACGGCGCCGCCCGGTGCAATCACGCGATCGGGAAAGACGTACGAGGCTCCGGCGCCGACGAGCCAATCGCGTCCGAGTGTGAGTCGCGCGCCGCCTTCGATGAGCGGTGCTGCATGGTAGAGGAGCCCGAGCGAAGCGCCCCCGCCCACCTCGGCCCCGACGCGCAGGAAGGGGTCGCGCGGCACGGGAGGCGGCGGTGGTGCCGAAGGCGGAGGCGCTGCGGGCACCGCTAGCGACGGCGCCGGCTGGCCCACGACTCCGTGGTCGAGCAGCATCACGAGCGTGATCGCCACGGCATCGGCGATGCTCCCGCAGCTCGTGCCGACGTCCTCGATGACGCGCGTCCCCTGACGCTTGCCTTGCGCGGTGATGACGGCGCGGTAGCCGGCGAGCTCGCGCAGGAGGGCAACCTGAATCCACGTGCCGGGCGGCGACGCTTCGTTCGTCGCGAACGGGTCGCCGCGCGTGATCGCTCGAACGCGCTCGCCAATCCCGCTCGTGTCCGGGCAGTCCTCGGCTCCCGGCCCGCGCGTGACGACGAGCTCTACGCCCGGCGCTTCTGCGCGCGCCGCACCCGAAAGCAACAGCACGACCGCTGCGGCGCCGATGCGCTCAATAGGGCCGAGGATCGCCACAGTCGTCGGCTTCAGCGGGGATCGACGGGTTGGTGCAAGTGCCCGTGTAGATCCCTGAGTCTGCGGGGTTGTATTCCGTGCTCCTGCGAACGCAGTAGGAGCCCGCCATCGCGTCGGAGCTCGGGAGCCCGGTTTCGGCAATCAGCGGCAAGCACTCCATGCTGCTTGGACAGGTGCAGAAGGGGCCGTCGCCCGGGCCGGCGCATTGGCAGCTGCAGGTCGCGACTTGTTTCGCAGTGCGGTGAGTCAGCTGACTTCGCACGGGCACCGTCACCGCCTCGTCGGAGTAGGGAACGAAGCAGGCTTGGTCCGGAGTGTTGTCGGCTTCACCTTGTCCGAACGGGCAGCTGACGCGGCCTTGGAAGTGGTTCACGACGCAGAGCCCCGAGTCGCAGCTCGCCGACCCCGTTTCGATGGCAACCTCCGGCGTCACGAAGCCGCTCATGGTTGGGTCGCTCTCTACCTCGGGTAGGCACGCAGCGCCGAGCGCGAGGTGGCGTGCGGGCGTCGCCGTGGGTGTTTCCACGACGTCCGCGGCCAAGACGACCGCCAGGCCATCGGTCGGCAAACCCAGGAAGCGCAACGCCTGCTTGTCGCTTGGGTTGCAGTCCGCGAAGAGCTCGGGGTTGCCGATCGCCGGAGCTTCCGACAGGTAACAATAGCCCTGGCTTTCCCCCGGCACCTGGGCATCCTCGAGGCAACCTTGGCGTGCCTCGCCCGTCGCGGCTCCCATTTCGCACATGCAATACCCGGAACAAGGGAAGTCCGGATCCGACTCCTTACAGTATCCGACGCTCGCCATGTATGCCGCGGCGGCGGCGCGTTCGCTGGTGGTCACCGGTGAATTGCAAGCGCAGTCTCCGGGGGGAGTGACGACGATCACTCGCGCTTCGACCGTCCCATCCTCCGTGGGGTCGAGCGCGAACGGTAGGCACTTGATCGCAAGCCCGTCGGGATCGTCGGGACTAATTCGAATCTGATTCGTGAAGAGCGAGACGGTGCGGCTCACGCGTGCGCCCCCTCCCGGCCCGGTGGTGCCCCCGCTCGCCATATCGGTGCCCCCGCTCGCCATATCGGTGCCGTTGCCGTCGGCCCCACCATTGGTTTCCACCGGATCCTGCCCCACGAGCAGACTCGGCGCTGAGCAACCCACCCAAGCTCCCAAAAGCGCGAAACCCACGACAACCCTCACCATGCGAACCTCCTTGTCCAAGTGCTCATCGTGGTGGATGGGGTGAAGGGGGCCGGCTCATCAACTAAAATGCGGTGCCGCGATTTCGGCGTACGAACAGCCCCGGCCAGCGTCGCGTCCCATGGGACACCGCGCGCGTGTCACCGCCCCGCGCGCAGTTCACGCCGTGCAAATCCGTGCAAATCCGCATTTCCCCAGCGAGCCAGTGAGGGCACGCCGCTTGCTGAGGGGAGCTCTGCCGTCGTCCACGACGGAAAAAAGGAGCATTCCGAATGGCGAAGCAGAAGCAGACCGAGGTCGTCCGGGCGCGAGGGGCGAGCGACGGGAAACGTCCAACGGCTCGCGTGCGGAAGGTGGTGTTGCCCTTGGTCGCCGTGTGTGCGCTCTCGGGTTGTGCGGCGGACGCGACGCCGACCGAAGCAGACGCCGACGCGGTCGGTTCGGCTGCGGGCGAGCCCGTCGGCACCACGGCGCAGGCCTCCACGGGGCCGGTCCTCGACACCGATTTGGTGGAGGTGACGGGCTCCCAGATCGACTTCGGCGGCTCGCTCTGGGGCATCAACTCACCGATCGGCCCCGGCACGATGACCTGGCGAGTCGTCGATGGCTTCTACACGCCGCACCTCGTCGGCACGCTGCACCTCGACGGCGCGAACGGCATGTACGGTCGCATGCACGTGAGCCACTGGGACGGCGGCGGCAACCTCATCTCGACGCAGCACGGCGGCATCGTACGAGCTTCCGGCATGGGGCACCAATCGTGGCCGGTGGACCTTACTCCGCAGAACTTGAGCCAGATCGTCGAAGCTCACGTCTGCACGGAGCTGAGCAACGACGGCGTCAACTTCTGGCAGGTCGCATGCGAGTCCTACATTCTGAACTGAGTCGGTGAGCGGTGAGTGCGGTCGCGCCGCCGGTGGCGCGACCGCCGCGTCAAGGGGCGGACGAGTCGGTGATTTTGATCGCGTTCACGACCAGCTTGTCCGCCCCTGCGTCGGCGATCCAGAACAGGTGACGGGCGCTCACCGCGAGATCGGTCACCGTCGCACCGAGCCCGAGCTTCACGAGCCGGCGCGGGCGGCCGCCGGGCACGAGCTCGAAGATGCCCTCGACGTTGGCACAGTAGACGTGCTCGGCCACCGCGAGCGGCGAGCAGATGAAGTCCTTGGCGAGAGTCTCTTCGTCGCGCAGGTCGGGCGAAAGACGGCGGACGTCGCGCCCGTTGCCGTCGTAGTAATAAAGTTCATGGTGCGCGACGAGCATCGCGGGCGCGCGGCCGCGGCGCGTGCTCGTCACGACCGGTGTGCCGCCCTGTGCGCGTACGGCGCCGATGCGCCACTCCGCCTCGGTCGGGCGCTCGACGAAGAAGACCCAATCGTTCAGCATGGCGGCGGCATCGAGCGTTCCGGGTGACGCGTAGGCCGTAAATGCTCGCTTGCCGGCAACGCTCCCGAGCGAGTAGCGGCGGTCCTCGGAGCGCGCGACCCAGGCGAGCTCGTCTCCCGAGGAAACGAAGAACTCCGGGCGCGCGGCGAGCGTCGCGATGCGGTGACTCGTGCCGCTCTGCTTCGACGCCTCGCGCACGGCTCCGTCGGACCAGAACACGAGCCCGTGCCGGGTCGCGCTCGCCCCGAAGCCGAGCTCCACGGCGAGCGCTTCCGGCGCGCGACCGGGCACCAACCGGTACGCGGCGTGACTCGCCAAAAGGAAGGCGGCGTCCTCGTCGACCGCGAGCGAGGCCTGGTACGCCGACGTCGAAAGCGAGAGCAGCGGGGTCGGGTCGGAGCGTTCGCTGCTCGCGGCGGGTGCGGGCGGGTCTTTCGTCTCGCTGCCGCCGGCGCTGGGTCGAGGCGGCGCCACGGAGGGGGTGATCGCCGGTGCCGGGCGCGAATCTTCGGGTATTTGCGGCCGGTCGCACGCCGAAAGACCGAGCGCCGCGGTGACGACCACGAGCAACGCACCATGGACAAAGTGCGGCGCCGTGACGGAAACGGCATACTCGGGGGACTGCGCAGAGTGGATCCCTCGAAAAGCGGCAAAGTGGAAGGCCATCGGTATCTTCGGGGGCGGTGCGCTGCTCTAGCGTGGCTGACGCTCGTCGCGTGCGGGGGAAGTGGCACCGAAACTCCGAATCCGTCGCCAGCGCAGGGTGGTTCGGGGGCCGGCGGCTCGGCAGGGGCGACGATCGTAGGCGGTGCCGGCGTCGGGGGAACGTCGATGCCCTCGGCTGGCCGTGCGGGCGGCGGCACTGCCGGATCCAGCGCCGGAGGTAGCTCCGCCACGGGTGGCTCGATGCAGGCGGGGTCGGGCGGCTCGGCCGGAGCAGGAGGCTCCGCGGGAACGAGCGGTCCCACGGGTGGTGGTGCCGGCGCGGCGGGTGCCGCGGGCGCTGCCGGACTCAGTGGCGCGGCCGGGATGGCGGCCGGGGGTGCGGCGACGGCCGGCGCCGGCGGTCGGGGAGGCAGCGCGGGAGCGGCCGGCGGCGGCAAGTACCAGCTCGAGTTCGTGGGGAACATCACGACGAGCGACAACGTCGACACGGACGGGAAGACCTTCTCGAAGCACTGGGATCAGATCACGCCCGAGAACGCGGGCAAGTGGGGTTCGGTGCAGTCGAGTGCCGGCGCGGCGTACAACTGGCGCGCCCTCGACGCCATTTATGACTATACGGAGAAGGCCGGCATCACCTTCAAGGAGCATGCGTTCGTTTGGGGCAGCCAGCAACCTAGCGGCTCGATCACGGAGTCCGACGTGAAGGCGTGGATGAAGGCCTTCTGCGACCGTTACCCGAACACGAAGGTGATCGACGTCGTGAACGAGCCCCCGCCGCACACGACTCCCTCCTACGCGAATGCGATCGGCGGCGGCACGAACGGAAACTGGCAGTGGATCACGAACGCGTTCGTTTGGGCGCGCGAAGCCTGTCCCAAAGCGGTGCTCGTCCTGAACGACTACAGCAACATCGAGTACAAGGAGCACCAGGATCGCTACATCGCCATCGTGAAGGCGATCCAGGCCGCCGGCGCGCCGATCGACGCCGTCGGCGCGCAATCTCACGATCTCGACGACGACGGGATGGAGCTTGCGACGGTGAAAGGGTTCGTCGAGAACATGGTCGCCGAGACGGGATTGCCCATCTACGTCACGGAGATGGACATCGACCAAACCGACGACCAGGCTCAGCTCCGCTACTACCAGGACTACTTCCCCTACTTCCGTGACTCGGGTGTCGTGAGGGGGATCACGATCTGGGGTTGGATCTACGGCAAGACGTGGTCCGTCGCGCCGAACAGCGGGCTCGTGCGCGACGGCACGTCGCGAGCGGCCATGACGTGGCTGATGCAACAGCTCGACCGTCCGGTGCCGTGATCGGCGGCGCGGCGCTCCACGCCGCGGCGCTCCCGCCGCTGCCCTAGCGCTCCCCTGCGACGCACTAGGCGCCCGCGGCGAGCGCGTCGGCGAGGCGCGGGAACTCGGGCTCGAAGCCGAGGTCTTCGCGGATGCGGCGACCGTCGAGGAGCGCGTCGAAATGGCGCGCCGTCGCGGCATTCGAGCCGTCCGGTGGCGGTTCCCCGGCGGACGCGAACAGGGTGGCAAGCTCGGGCGCTTCGTCGTCGACCACGTTGTAGACGCGGTGCGCGGGCGACGGCGCGTCGAGCAAGCGCGCCACGGCTTGCGCGATGTCGGCGTGGTGGCCGATTGACATCCGTTGGGCGGGCGGGAAGCCGCGCAGCATCGGAATCGCCTCCGCGATGTGCGGATCGCCGTCGCCGTAAACGAACGGGAGTCGCAGCACGCGCACGTCGAGACCTTCGAGCGCGAGGAGGAAGCGCTCGGCATCGAGCTTGCTCGAAGGGTACGCGGCGGTCGGTGCGCAAGGGTCGTCCTCGCGGGCGAGGTGGCCGCCGTTCGAGCCGTAGACCAAGCCGGTGCTCGTGAAGACGAAGCGCTTCACGCTGGCGTCACGCGCGGCATTCGCGAGGTGCCGCGTGCCGACGTCGTTGACGGCGTGCGCTTGCTCGGCGGTCGCGCCGCGAAAGAACGCCGCACAGTGAACCACGGCATCGACGCCGCGCAGCGCGGCGGCGAGCGACGCGGGCTCGAGCAAATCGCCCTGGGCGAGCTCGATGCGAGCCGCGCGGAGGTCGGCGGCGCGCGCGGGATCGCGCACGAGGGCACACACCGCGTCCCCGCGTCGCGCGAGTCGTTTTGCGAGTCGGCTGCCGACTTTTCCGGTGGCTCCCGTGACGAGAATGGTCATGAGCGAAACCTAGGTACCGGCGGTCGATGCGGCTTGGAAAAAACGGACAGGGTCTTTTTGTCGCTTGCGCACGGTCCTCTACGCACCCAAAGTCATCGGATGGATGGGAGCGCCGTTCGTCCCGAGCGCCTCGCACCGAGCGGGTCAGCGGCGTCCGCCGTAACGGCCTTGTTCGCGTACGACTGCGACCGAGACCGACCCGGCGTGTCGATCCCGCGTCCCGAGGTTCACCTCGTCGTCCGCTTCGGGCCGTCGGCGCGGGGTGGTCTCGACGTGTACGCGTTCGGCGGACGACAGAGAGTGCATCGCAAGCAGATCCGCGGCGGGCAGCGGGTCGTGACGGCGCGCCTCCAATTGGGCGCAGCGGAGGCGGTGCTCGGCGTGTCCGCCACCGCGCTCGCCGCACGCATCGTTCCCCTCGATGAGCTGTGGGGTGACGCCGCGACGCGCCGACTGTGCGCTCGGCTCGCCGACGCTCCTGACGCGGCTTCCGCGGCTGCAGTCCTCGAGCGCGCTATCGCCGAGCCGCCGGCGGTTGCAGAGGCCCGTCGCGAGCGCGTCGAGCTCGCGCTCGCCGCCGCGGAGCGCCTGCCCTGCGCCAACGTGCGTGCCGTTGCCGACGACCTCCGTGTGAGCGAGCGCCACCTTCGTCGCGTGTTCCACGAAATCGTCGGCATGAGCCCGAAGGCGTTCACCAAGCTCATGCGGTTCCATCGCGCGCTACGCGCCGCGCGTGCGGACGCTCACGCGAGTTGGGCAACCATCGCCGCCACAGCCGGCTACTACGACCAGGCGCACCTCATCGCCGACTTTCGCGCCATCGCGGGCGTGACGCCCCCGGCGCTCCTCGGCGAGCTCCGCGCGGCTCCGCTTCTCGTCTGAGCTGCCCGCTCGACGGGCTCCACGGGCGTCGCGCCCGCAGCCCAGCCGTCGCGTCGGCTGCGGGGTGCTTTGACGCTGTGAGGCGCGCGTGAAGGCGCGCGGGACCAGGCACGCATTCTGGAAGACTTGAGTGGCGGCACGGCCCTTGCTCCCACTCGGGATGAATCGGGCGTGACTCATCGCGTCCGTGAGGAGAATTGAGCATGAGACGATCTCTCGAGGGGCTGGCCTGCGCATTGCTCGCAGCGGCCTGCTCCACTGAAAAGCCTCCCGAAACTGCCCAGGCGACGACGGTAACGTACGACACGTCAGCGACGACCGCGGGCACCGAGTCCACCGACGTGACGCCGACCCCACCCGACGACGTGGCGCATCCGGGTCCCAGCACCGGCGCCGGCGACGGAACGGCCAAGCATCACGCAGTCGACCATCCCGCTAAATCCGGCGCCGCCGGCACCGAAGCGACACGTCCCACGGCGACGAGCAGCGAGTCGCACGCGACCCCGCCGAGCACGGCGCCCGACAACACGAAGGTCAACCAGCGCGACACGAGTGGCGCCGCGATGACGCCGATCGACCAAGGCGAGAACGCCACGGATCTGAAGCTGACGCAGCAGATCCGCCAGGCCGTGATGGGCGACAGCTCGCTCTCGTTCACTGCCAAGAACGTCAAGATCATCACGCTGAATCGCAAGGTCACGCTGCGTGGGCCCGTCAAGACCGCGGCGGAGCGCAGCAGCATCGAAGCGGCAGCCCGCAAGGTCGCGGGCGCCGGCATGGTCGACAGTCAACTCGAAGTGAATCAGTGAAAGGCATGCAAATGAGCAAGAACAAGAGCGTCGTCGGAATCGTCGACGACGAGGCGCGCGCACACAGCCTCGTCGCGAGCTTGCAGGCTGCCGGTTTCTCCGGCAACGACATCTCGGTGCTGCTTCCGGACAAGAGCGGTACGAAGGACTTCGCCCACGAGCACAACACCAAGGCTCCGGAGGGCGCGGTCGCGGGCGTGGCGGGCGGTGGATTGGTCGGCGGAACGATTGGCCTGCTCGCCGGCATCGGAGCGCTGGCGATCCCCGGCCTCGGGCCCTTCATCGCTGCGGGACCGCTGATGGCGGCTCTCAGCGGCGCGGCGGCGGGCGCGGCCGTCGGCGGCGTCACGGGTGCTCTGATCGGAATGGGGATCCCCGAGCTCGAAGCCAAGCGCTACGAGGGCAAGCTCCGTGGGGGCAACATCCTCTTGGCCGTCCACGTCGAGGAGCACGAGCGGCAGAAGCGCGCCGAAGTCGTCCTGAAGAGCGGCGGCGCGCACGATGTCACCGTGGCGGGTGAGTCGTCGGTTCCGAGCACCGGCTCACACGAGATGCGCTCGCAGCGCTAGCATCTCAGTCATCGCCAGCGCCGCGCGCGCTCCGGGTACACCGTGGCCGCGCGCGGCGGCTTCAACGTTCCGTCCGCCCATCTGCTATCATTCACGGCGGACTGGGAGCGATCTGGTGGAATTCGAAGCGGTAGCGCGCCGAACGGACTTGCTGCGACTGACGTGCGCGCTCCTCGTCGCCTACGGTTGTGGCCGCTCGCAAGCGGGCGAGTCGAATGCGACCGGCGGGTCGGCGCATGCAGGCACGGCTGCGGGAGGCAAGGCGGGTCAACCCGGCTCATCCGGCTCCGGTGGCGCGCGGGCGGGCGGCGGTGCAAAGGCAGGAGCCGGTGGCGCGCTCCGAGGTGGCGCGGGCGGGATGTCCGCGACCGGCGGGTCCGGCGGCGGCGGCGCGGTCATGGGCGGGGACGGCGGTTCGACCAGTGGCGCAGCCGGGCGCGGCGGGCAAGCAACCGCGGGCGACGGCGGCGCGAGTGCTGCGGGCGCGCCCGAGGCGGGCAACGCGGGCAGTGCGGGCGACGGCGGCGACCCCGATGCCTGCCACGTGACGGTGCCTTCGGGGGTTGCCGCAGGGACGCTTCAAGCAGCGATCGACGACGCTCCCGTGCCTTCGACGGTGTGCCTCCTGGCCGGCCGCTACGCTGAGGATTTGCAGCTGCGCGCGGGTGTCAGCGTGCGCGGGTCGGGCATCGGCTCGGTCGTCTGCGGCACGGTCATCGGCGACGCCGCGACGGGCGCCACGACCACGTTGAGCGACTTGCAGATCGCGGGTCGGCTTCGCGCCACCGGCAACGTCAAGCTCGCGCTGCGGCACCTCGAGATCAACACGGGCGTCACCCAAGTGTGCGCGCCGGGGTCGGATCCCGTTCGCATCGTCCAGAACGGCTCGGGCGCGCTCGACCTCGTCATCGACGGCGTGTCGGTCGGCGCGCCCGGCTTCGACATCAGCGTGAAGCCGGGGAGCGAGCCTATCGACGACTCGATCGTCATCCAGAACTCGCGCTGCGACCGTAGCTCCCAATGCTACGATTTCCTGCGCTTCGCCTTCGCTACCGAGCCGGCGGCGGAGGCCCCCGCCGGAAGCCGCCTGATGCTCGACGTGTTCAACAACGTCGTTCGGAGCACCGTGCTCGAAGCCGTGGTTTTCGAGATTTCCGGCGGCATGAACGCTGCGGACACGGCCGCGTCGAGGCTTTGGTTCCGGCACAACACGCTCGCGTCGAACGGGGATCTGAACACCGCGATTGCGTTTTGGACCCCGCCCACGCTGCCCGTCACGCTCGCCAACAATACCGTTGCTTACATCGATACCCCGGTTCAAGGCGACACCGCCCCCATGCTCACCCTGGTCGGAAACGCCTTCTCCGACGACGTGAGCTCGACGGACTGGTTCGTCGACTTCGCAGCCGGCGATTTCGTTCCAAGCGCCGGTTCACCGCTGATCGGCGCCGGCGCGGACGCCTACGGCGTCCCGACGGACATCGACGGCAAATCGCGCGTGGGCGGGTTCGACAGCGGCGCGTATCAGCACTGACGCAGGATCCGCGCGTCGGCTACGGAGAGCGCGCTGTGCGCCGGCGCATCACGGCTGCTCGATGCGCAGGCGCGACGGTTCGCCGCGCGAGATCCCGCTACTCGCATAGAACGCGACGACGCCGGTTTCGGGAGGGGTGAAGGCCCACTCCAATTTCGCAGCGAGCCCGAGCGTCGTCTCGGCCTCGCCACCAGCGACCGCCAGCGGCTCGTACAGGGTGGTGCCGTCGCGGCAGGCACCGAGCGAGAACCCATCCGCAGATTCGGGGTTCTCCAGCGTTACCCGCACCGGGCGGCCCGCGTCGGCGAGCACCGACCAGACGCGCGAATCGCGCGCGCTGCAGAGCTCGAGCTCGACGTGAGCGGGGAGGGTCAGCGGGGGCGTCTTCACGGGGAAGCTCTCGTACTGTGCGGTGCAGGTGAGGGTCGGCGCCAAGAGGGGTCGGTCGACGTCGAGCGCGACTTTCCCCGGCGTTCCAGACAGCGACAGCGTGAGGCGCTCGTCGTCGAAGTCGAGAAAATAGGGAATGAAGTAGCCGTCGGGCGAAGGCGCGCGGAGCGCGAACGTGGACGACCCAGCCGAGGTAGGCACCGCAACGAGCTCCCCGTCCACCGCCGCAAGCACCGCCACGCTGTAGCTCCCCGCGCCTTCACGCACGTGCATTCGCACGATGCCGCGCGACGGCTCCGCTTCCCTCGGAATCGAGAGCGCGAGCGCGTCGCTTTCGCTGCAGAGCGTTCCCTCGAGCGTGGCCGGCAGCTGGTCCGCGCGCTCCGTCTCGCGAGCCGAGGTGGGGCAGGCCGCCGTCGCACTGCCGCCGCCGCCGTTGCGGGTGGACTGCCCGCATGCCGCCAGGAAGAGCGTGGCCACGGCGACCGCGCCAATGCCCGAGCCGTCACCAAGCATAGCGCCTAGGATACCACGTCTCGGGAATAGCGAGGCGTGGGCTCCTCGCCCTTCGGCTACCGAGCGCGCGCCCTCGCGTCGCGCCGCTTGATGCGCGAGTGCCCACCGAGCGTCGATTGGGTCACGTACTCGACGAGCGTCGCGGTCCACGAGGCGTGGTGCATGAGCTCCGCGTAGAACTCGGGCGCGAGGCGGCGGAGCGCGGGCAGGCGCGAGCCCGCGATGTAGGGGAAATCGTGGTGCTCGTTGTGATAGCCGACGTTGAACGCGATGCGGTTCAAGGGGCCATAGTACGAGTACGTCTCCTGCCCTTCGCGGAACACGTAGTGCTCCGAAATGTAGTGGCCCGCGATGGGGTGCAGGCCCATCACGGCCAGCGTGCCGACGGGGCCATAGGCGAGCGCCTTCACGCCCCAGTAGTGATAGACGAGCCCGTCGACGAGTAGCACGACGGCGAGCGTTCCGAGCTCGGCGAGCGTTGGACGTTTCGGGTGCACGACGAGCGGCCGGAGCCCGTAGGCGAAGCCCTGCAGGGCGAGCCACAGCACCTTGCGGAGCGGCCCCCGCACGAGCCGCGCCTCGAGCGCCGTCGGCAGATCGGTGTCGAGCCGTTCGTCACCCTGATGGGTGTGATGAAGCAAGTGGTAGTAGCGGAACGTTTCCGCTACCGGAACCCCCACGGGCAGGTTGACGAAGACGGCGAACAGCCGATTGTGCCAGGGCTTCCGGAACGCGAGATTGTGGGAGAGCTCGTGGATCGCGAGCAAGAGCGACTGATTGACGACGCCGCCCACGAGGTACGCGACGAGCAGCACGAGCCACCACGGGGCGTCGCGGAGCGCGTACGCCGTCGCGAACTGCAGCAGCACGAGCGCCGTGCACACGTACTTCGTGCGCGGACACGGGCCGTAGAGACGCTCGATGTCGGGGTGCTTCTCGAGCATCGCTCGCCTTCGCGCCGCGTGCGGCTCGGGCGAGTCGGACCAACGAAACGCCCGCGCCGTCGCGTCGGGGGCGCTCGATTGGCGGCGTGCCGGCTCACCCATGGGCGCATTCTAGCCGATCGAGTCCCAGCGGCCGGTCGGAAGAGGGGCTTGCATTCGAGGTCCACCCGGCCGAGCCTCCGCCGGCCACGCACGCGCGATGAAGAAATCCCCGCTCCTTCCGCTGTTTCTCATCGTCGTCGTGGATGTGCTGGCGCTGACGATCATGCTGCCGCTCTTGCCGTTCTATGCGGAGCACTTCGGCGCGAGCCCCACCGTCGTCGGGCTCTTGGTCGGCACCTATGCGCTGTGCCAGCTCGTCGCCGGACCCGTGCTCGGACAAATCTCCGACCGCGTGGGGCGCAAGCCCGTGCTCGCCGTCAGCCAGATCGGCACGTTCCTCGGGCTCCTGCTCTTGGCGTACGCGCCGAATCTCGCGGTCGTTTTCTGCGCCCGGGTCCTCGACGGATTGACGGCCGGCAACCTATCGACCGCGCAAGCGTACATCGCCGACACCACGCCGCCCAAGGAACGCTCGCGCGCTTTCGCGCTGATCGGTATCGCGTTCGGCTTCGGGTTTCTCGTTGGGCCGGGCGCTTCCGGTTACCTCACGCACCACTACGGCTTTCGCACGCCGATCCTCGGCGCCGCGGCGCTTTCGTTCGCGAGCATCATGGGCACGACGTTCCTTCTTCCGAAGGAGCCGGCGCGCCACGCCGAGAGCGCGCCCGCCGTCGCTGCCGAT
>Ga0070682_100000267_pt1 | contig 37543 bp, 36 predicted proteins | sample KBSC63LmetaG_FD_64668 | JGI IMG/M metagenome (GOLD analysis project Ga0070682, IMG submission 64668) | Corn rhizosphere microbial communities from Kellogg Biological Station, Michigan, USA - KBS C6-3L metaG | ecosystem: Host-associated > Plants > Roots > Rhizosphere | place: USA: Michigan...
CCGAGGTTTTTCCGGCGAGCTCGTCGTGCAGCTCCGTAAGTCCGACGCGCTGTTTGACGCTCGTGTAATGCACCGGATATCCCGCCGCGGCGTAGGGCTCGAACGTCCGCTCGGTCTCCGCCCTGTCGACGAGCTCGATCTTGTTGATGACGATGCGCGACTGCAGCGAATTTCCCTCGGCGATCACGAGGAACCGGTCGAGCATTCGCGTGTGCGGCACCGGCTTGGCGGCGGCGAACACGACGATGACCTGATCGACGTTGGCGGCGACGATGCGCTCGCCCTGTCCCGCGCCGGGCGCACGTCGCGCGAGCTGCGAGTGGCGCGGGAGAATCTCGGCGATCGCCCAGTGCTCTTCGCGTAAATCCGTTTCCAGGATTACGCGGTCGCCGACCGCGAGCTTCTTGGTCTCGTCGCGCTCCTGCTTGAGCCTCCCGCGCATGGAGGCTTCGTGAATCTCACCCGATTCGGTGCGAACGTGCCAAATGCCGCCCGTCCCCTTGAGCACGACGCCTTCCTTTCGCGTCAAGCGCTACCCTCTTGGTGCATCGCATCCCACCACGGCAGCTGTTCTGCCCGTTTGGCCTTGATGAGATCGTCGAGGACAGTCTTCACTTCATTGAGCATCATCGCGCCGACGAGCTTCCGCGCGTCGTCTTCGGTGTCGGCGAACGCGAGAAATTCCGTCTCCAGGTGCCCGCTGGCAACGGGATCGCCCTGGCGCCAGCGCACGAACAGCAGGTAGGCGGCGAATGGGCGCGTCTTGTCTCCGCTCGCATCGGTGACGATCTCCACGCTGTACGAGGCGCCATCACTTCCCTCGAACGCCGCCGGGCGGGCGTGCACCGCCATGTAGCCGCCAATCGTGTTTGCGTCGCCTTTGGAATGATCGGCGGGAAGAAATTGTCCCATTTATTTCAGGCGGCGCTTGCCCGCCATCTCCTTCAGCACATTCCCGGTGAGGAACGCGATGTTAGCCGGACGCTCGGCAAGCCTCCGCATGAGGTACGGATACCATTGGGTCCCAAATGGAACGTAAACGCGCATGCGATACCCCTCGCGCACCAGCTGATCCTGGAGATCTCGGCGCACACCGTAGAGCATCTGGAACTCGAAACGATTCGGCGCGATCTGATTCTCCTTCGCGAACCGCTTCGCCTCCTTGATGATCGCTTCGTCGTGCGTCGCGATGCCGGGATAGTTGCCGTGCTGCATCAGCGCGTGCATGCAGCGAAGGTAGCTCGTATCGACGTCTTTCTTATCCGGGTAAGCAACGGTTTCGGGCTCCTTGTACGCTCCCTTGCAGATTCGCACCCGCGCCTTGAGCAGGTTCGTGTGCTCGACGTCAGCGAACGTGCGATAGAGGTAGCTCTGAAGCACGACGCCCACGTTTTCCCGGTAGGCAGGGTAGAGTCGCTGCTCGAACAGGTCCAGTGTGCGCTGCGTGTATTCGCTCGACTCCATGTCGATACGCACAAAGGTGCGGTATTCGCGCGCGCGCTGAAGGATCTTGTGCATGATCGAAACGCAGAGATCCTCCGAGACATCGAGGCCCATCGCCGTCAGCTTGACGGAGACATTGGCATCTGCTTTACGCTCGTATATCCGGTCGAGCATGTTGACGTACGCCTGACCGGCCGCGCGCGCCTCGGCTTCGTTGTGGACGCTCTCGCCGAGCAGGTCGAGAGATGCCGTGATGCCGCGGGCGTTTAGACGGCTGACCGCCGAGAGAGCACTCTCGAGCGTCTCGCCGGCGACGAAGCGGTTGGCCATGCTCTTTGCGAGCTTGTTGTTGCGGACGAACCTGAAAATCTGCTGTTGCTCGGACAGATAGAGCATGACGCTACGGAGCATTAGTTCTCTGGTGTCTGTGTAGATGACGTCGTTGAGCGGCGCGTGGCCGGGTTTCGGGCTCGACGGGATGAGAGATCGAAGATGCGCTTCACGGGGTATCGGCCGCCTTTCTGGATATGGCTGTCGAAGAGATTCCAGGTCGTGAATCCGTCATCGCTTTCCGGCTCGAGGAGATACACGATCAGGGCGCCGCGGGGCTGAGCCGTCGATATGAGGAACGATCCTGCGGGAAGCACCTGCAATCCTCTCTCCCAACGGCCCTTGAGACGGATCTCATGGTGTCCCTGAAACACTCGCGCGGTGGTTATGATCGAGTCGATCGCGTACGACTCGCCACGGGCGTTCCAGGCGGAGTCGGACCTGTCGACGCGGATGCCGTGCAAGCGCAGGAGTGTCACAACGGCGGTGTCTTCCGGCGCGACGACGTAAGCGGCAGGCGGCAGTCGGTCGAGCGTCGAAGTGAATCGATCGTAGACGGGCATCCGGATCGTCTTGAAACGGCCCGTGCGCCGCTCGCCACGCGGCACTCCCGGCTGGGTAAGAGAAGAATCACCGGTCTTCTCGAGATCTTCCTTCATGACGTCGAGCATGCGCGGCGTCGCGATCAGCTCGGAGCGAATAGCCACCAGCTGCAGCGAATCGGGAGAGCGCCCCCATGCGAGCGCCTGGCTGTCGGCGCGCGCCGAGAGGGATCTGATTGCCGCTGCCCTCTCAGCCACCAGAGAAAGCGTTTCCTTCACGAACGCGTATGTTGCGGTGACGCGCCGCTGGAGTGTGTCGTGCGAGTAGGCTTCGCTCAGGATCGCGATGCGTCCGCGTACTCCGAAATAGTTGGTGCCAAAGCGCGGACGCGCGTCGTACGTCGCCCAGCCCTCACGAGTCGCGGTGTCCGGGCCCCCCGGGCCACGCTCATCGCTTAGAAAGTTTCCGTAGTCGAAAATCTCGAAGCCGTCGCGGGTTCGCATCCGCTCGCGCAAAACCGGGAGCAGGGAATCACGGGCATACACACCCCCGAAGACCGCAGCGGGACTCAGCGACGGAGAGTACGTCAGAGCATACCCATGAAAGCTTCCGTCGGTGGTGTGAAGATCGACAAAGACATCCGGATCCCACGTGTTGAACATAGCCAGCGACGCGCGCGTTTCCGGCGCCTCGGCCTTCACATAGTCGCGATTCAGGTCGAGCCCCTGCGCGTTGGCGCGGGTTCCCACCATCTCCGGACCATTCTGTTCGGTCCTGTTCACTGCCTGGGCCGCGAAGTGCTCGTTGCCGTCGGCGTTGTAGATGGGAACGGCGATCAAGACGAGGGAATCCAGCGCGTCGGGATGGTTCGCATAGGTCAGATCGCGCAATAGAGCGAGCAGAGCTTCCTTTCCCTCGATCTCCCCGGCGTGGATGTTCGCCTGGACGTACACAATCGGCCTGCCAAGCCGCTTTGCTTCCGAAGGCGTGGTGACGAGCGGACGGGACGCGATGACAAAGGGAATCTCGCGTCCTTCGCCGGTCTTGCCGATCGATCCGAAAGTCAGCGGCGCGCCGATCTTGCGAAGGGAATCCAGGAATTGCCGGACGTCAGCGTAGTGCGAGGTCTCGCGATAATTCGTCAGCTCGGCGCGCGTGCGCGGGTAGGAAGCTGGGCCCAGAGGTTTCGGAACGGTGCCAGCGCAAGCTGAGGTGCCTATCGTCACTGCAGTCGCGAGAGCGATGGAGCGCAGCCATGAATCCCTCCGCTTCACGAACGCTCGCTTGCGTAGAACGATTGGTTTCGCCGCGCCATTTCCAGCAGTATGTCCGCCGGCTCGAATCGCCCCGGGAATCTGGCGTTGAGATCCTCGAGTCGCTGCACCACGATCTTCACGCCGAGCGAGTCCATGTATCGGAACGGCCCGCCACGGAAAGGCGGAAAGCCGATTCCGAAGACAGCGCCGACATCGCCATCGCGCGGAGAGTGAATGATTCCATCGCTGAGGCACCGCGCGGCTTCGTTGAGCATCGCGAGGACGGTGCGCTGCTGGATCTGCACCGCCGGCATTTCCTGAATAGATGACCCTTCCGACTCGGAAGTGGTCAGTGAAGGCGCCACTGGAATGCTCCCCGATGACAGGAAGATTCCATAGACCGAAGGGTCGACCTCGCCTTTCTTTCCTTCCTTGTCGTAGAGATAGAATCCCTTCTTGGATTTCCGTCCGTACCGTCCAGCCGCGACCACGGCTTGAATCGATTTCGCCGGCTGCAGTCTGTCGGGAAATGCGTCGCCCATGATCTTGCCGGCTTTCGTCGCGACGTCGAGCCCCACTTCGTCGATGAGAGTGATCGGCCCAACCGGGAATCCGAAATCCGTGAGTGCCTTGTCGATGATGTCCACCGCAACGCCCTGATCGAGCAGAATTCCGGCTTCATTGATGTAGGGAGCCAGGATCCGGTTGGCGTAGAAGCCCGGCCCATCGCTCACGACGATGACCGTCTTGCCGAGCTTCTTTCCGTAGGCGACGACCGTCGCGGTAACCTGCGGGTAAGTATCCGGGGTCGTGATCACCTCGAGCAGCGGCATCTTCTCAACCGGCGAGAAGAAGTGCATTCCGATCACGCGCTCCGGACGGACGGACGCCTGCGCGATCTGTCCGATGGGAATCGTGGATGTATTCGTGGCGAAGATGGCGGTGGACCGAATCGACGCTTCGGTCTCGCGCAACACCTGGTGCTTCACCGCGAGATCCTCGAACACAGCCTCGATGACAAGGTCGACGTTGCCAAACCCGGAGTAGTCGACGGTGCCCCCGATGAGAGCCATGTAATCACTGTACTGGATCCTGGTGATCTGCTTCTTCGTCAGCCGCTCTTTCAGGATGTCGCGAACCGCGGCGTAGCCCTTTGCGACACGCGCGTGGTCGGCGTCCTTGAGGCGCACGAGGCTGCCATGCTGGACCGCGACAGTGGCGATCCCCGCTCCCATGAATCCCGCGCCGATGATCGCGATTTTTTCGACGGGCAGCGGATCGAAATCCGACACCGGCAGATCCGGATACTGCGCGGTATCGACACCAGGATCCTTCTTCAGCTCGTTGGTCGCGAAAAAGAGGAAGATCAGCTGCCGTGAGACATCGGTCGTCGCCAGCTCCCCGAACCGGCGCGATTCCTCCCGGAATCCGTGCGCCATTCCTTTCTCGTATCCTGCGGCAATGACGTCGATTGCCGCGATCAAAGCGGGATAGTGGCCGCGCGATTTTGCCAGCGTCTGTTCGCGCGCCTTCCGCAGCACTACGCTGCGGCCGGCTGGGTTGGAATCCAGCAGCAGACCCTTGAAGCCGCCGCTATGCCCCTCGCTCTTTCGCCTGCCTTCGGCGACCTCGCGCGCGCGCTGTAGCGCGACGCTGCGAAGGATCGAAGGATGAACGAGCTCATCGATCAGCCCGAGCTGCAGCGCCTTTTTGGCGCGGACGTTCTTGCCGGTGAGAATCAGATCGAGCGCGTTCGTGAGGCCGATCTTGCGCGGCAATCTCTGCGTCCCCCCCGCGCCGGGAATCAATCCGAGCTGAACCTCGGGCAAGCCGAGGACGGTCTTCGGATGATCGGTGGCGATGCGGTAGCGGCACGCGAGCGCCGTCTCGAGACCGCCCCCGAGGCACGCGCCGTGGATCGCGGCGATGATGGGGATCCTCAGGTGCTCCACGGAATCGAGCAGCATTTGTCCATCGCGACTCAGTCGTTCCGCATCAGTCGCGGTCTTGAGGGCGAGAAACTCCTCGATGTCGGCGCCGGCGATCCAGACATCGGGTTTCCCGCTGATGAAAACCGCGGCCTGGACTGTCGTGTCGCGCTCGAGGCGACTGACCAGCGCCACGAACTCGTCCTTCACCGCGCGATTGAGCTTGTTCACAGACTCGTTCGGCAGATCGAAGGTGATGATCGCTATCCCGTCCGTCACTTCAACCGACAGCGCGGGTTTCCATCGCGTGCCAACGAGCCCGCCGATCGTGACCTCGGACGTCGAGCTCATCGCGTTCTTTCCACCACCATCGCGAATCCCATTCCGCCGGCTGCGCACACGGTCATCAGTCCAAATTGACCGCCGCGGCGACGAAGCTCATTCAATAGAGTCGTCGTGATGCGCGCGCCGGTCGCGCCGAACGGGTGTCCAATCGCGATCGATCCGCCCATCACATTGAGCTTGGCTCGATCGACTTCACCGACGGGCTGTGAGAAGCCCGCGCGCTCAGCCCAGTACTTCGACTCGAAGCCCTTGAGATTGGATAGCACCTGCGCCGCAAACGCTTCGTGCATTTCAACGAGGTCGATATCCTTCAGCGACAGTCCCGCGCGCTTCAATGCCACGGGAGCTGCGAGCACCGGCGCCTGCAACAGCTGCTCCCCCGGGTCGAGCGCGGCGTACGCGTATGAGCGAATGATGCCGAGCGGAGTGTAGCCCAGCGAGCGCGCTTTTTCTTCGCTCATCAGGAGCACACAGGCACCGCCGTCCGTGAGCGGTGAAGAATTGCCGGCCGTCACGCTTCCGTACTTCCTATCGAAGACCGGCTTCAGCGCGGCGAGCGCTTCGTAGCTCGTGTCCTCGCGGATGCCATTGTCGGATGTCATGACGCTGGTGAATTTCGGCGGGACATAAACCGGCATGATCTCCGCCGTCAAACGCCCGTCCGCTGTTCCCGCGGCGGCCAGACGGTGCGAGCGCAGTGCGAAGTGATCCTGCTCCTCGCGCGCGATGGAGTTGAGCTTCGCCATCTTCTCCGCCGACTGTCCCATCGTCTCCCCCGTCGACGGCTCGGCGATCGCGGGGGTGACCGGGACCAGATCCTTCGGACGAATTCGCGCCAGCGCCTTGAGCCGCGCGGGCAGCGATCTCGCTTTCGACGCGAGCACGAGGGCATCGGCGAAACCCTGCGCATGCAATATCGGAATGTTGGAGAGCGATTCCGAGCCGCCGGCGATCGCGACGTCGAGATGTCCGAGAGCTATCTGATCCGCCGCATCCGTTATCGCCTGGTTGGCAGACGCGCACGCTCGGCTGACGCTGTACGCCTGGACCCCTTTTGGCAGCTGGGGAAGGAGCGAGACTTCCCGCGCGATGTTGGGCGAGAGCACCGACGGTATCACGGTGCCGAAGACCAGCGATTGGACTTCCCTGCCGTCCAGGTTGGTTCGCTGCAAAAGCTCGGCAACGCAGAGCTTGCCCAGATCGATTGCCGAAATGGATTTCAATACCGTTCCGGCTTTTGCGAATGGCGTCCTTACCCCAGCGACTATCGCGACGCGACGCCCGTTCCCGAATGTAGCCATGCACGGAACATAGACGGGCGCCGTTTATCTTTCTAGGACGATCTACCCTCTTGCGGTCTTTATCTTTTTGGGCTCGCTGCTCTCGCGCGCGGTCCGTTCTTTATCGAGAAGCGTCCGCTTGCGCTCGATTCCCCAGCGATACCCGCCCAGCTCACCAGTCCGTCGCACGACACGATGACAGGGAACGACGAACGCGACAGGATTCTTCGCGCACGCTGACGCCACTGCACGCACAGCTGTCGGGGCTCCGATCGCTCCGGCGATCTCGCTATAGGTCCGGGTTTCACCGAATGGAATCTTCTGGAGCTCGTGCCACACCTTCCATCGAAAAGCCGAAGCCTTTACGTCGATCGGGACATTCGCGAGCGTGGTTCCTCCCTCGAGGCCATTCACGATCTCAGCCACCCATCCGCCGAGGCGGCTCGACGCTGCGTTGACGCGCGCACGCGTGGCTGCTGGATACTCCTTGCTCAGCGCCGACTCGAGAAAACCTGCGCTATCGCCCAGCATCACCGCGCAGACCCCGCGCTCGGTGGCCGCAACCATCAGCGAGCCGATCGAAGTTGGAGTGACCACATATTCGATGTGCATGCCCAGTCCGCCCCGGCGGTACGTAGCCGGGGTCATGCCGAGACTCGCATCAGCGGCCTCGTACACCCTGCTGCTCGAGCCGTAGCCCGCGCCGAACGTCGCTCGACTCACAGTCTCACCGCGCTTCAGCTCGCCCTTGAGTCTCTCGCTCTTTCGCGCCCGAATGTACTGCGCCGGCGTCAGCCCGAATGACTCCTTGAATTTCCGCTGCAGGTGGGATGGGCTCATCCCCGACTCCTCGCCGAGCAGATCGAGAGTGATGCGCTCCTCACCGAGATCGGCGATGTGGTTGTCGATGTAGCTGCGCGCGCGCTCCACGGCCGGATTCGGCTCTTTCGCGCGATTGGGACGGCACCGTTGGCAGGCGCGAAACCCGGCGCGCTCCGCCGCTTCCACGGATGAGAAGAAGGCGACATTGTCGCGCTTCGGCCGGCGCGATGGACACGACGGCCGGCAATAGATTCCCGTGGTCGTGACGCCGTACAAAAGACGGTCATCGACGGAAGCGTCCCTGTTGAGCACCGACTTCCACGCAACCGATTCGTCCATGGGATGCATTGTAATCTCCTTACTGAACGGTCTGTACTGTAGTTCGTGCCCGAATGATGCTGGCCAGGCGAAGGGGGCGATATCCGAATCTTGCGGTCAAATTCCTTATAATTGGGCTGGTTGAGAGGCACTTCCGACATCGGGCGAGAATGACGGGACTTTCGGGCGAAAAATTCGACGTTCTCGTGATCGGCGGCGGAATTACGGGCTGCGGAGTCGCGCGCGATGCGGCCATGCGCGGGTTGACGGTCGCCCTTTTTGAGCGGGATGATTTCGCCAGTGGAACTTCGGGCCGCTCGTCGCGCCTGGTCCATGGCGGCATCAGGTATCTCGAGCAGGGCCGGCTCCATCTCGTCCACGAATCAATCAGGGAGAGGCAGACGCTGCTCCGCATCGCGCCCCACCTGGTGCGGCCGCTCGCCTTTACCTGGCCCATCTATCGCGATGCGCGGGTGGGAAGGCTGAAGCTCAGCGCTGGGCTGCTCGCCTACTACCTCATGGCGATCGGACGCTCCCGCCGCCACCACACGCTGAGCGCCGCCGAGACAATCGCGCGAGAGCCATCGTTGAGGCGGGCAGCACTGACGGGGGGGGCCGTGTACTACGACGCGTGCACCGACGACGCTCGCCTCACCGTGGCAAACGCAATTGCCGCTCGGGAAGCAGGCGCTACGGTGATCAACCATACGCGGGTGCACAAGCTGCTGGTCGAAGGCGGCAAGGCGGCCGGCGCGGTCGTGTCACCGACTCTCTCCGGCGAGAGCTATGAAGTGCGCGCGCGAATCATCGTCAACGCGACCGGCGTCTGGGAGAGGGAATTCGAAGCCGATCCGGGTACGCGGGCGCATCGTGGAAGCAAGGGAGTTCATATATCCGTCCCGCGAGAGCGGATCGGCAATCGTGACGCCCTCACCCTCATCTCTCCGATAGACGGACGAGTGATGTTCTGTCTCCCCGCCGGCCCGCAGGCGATCGTCGGTACCACCGACACGTGGACGGACGACTCTCCGGAAACCGTCCACGCTTCCGCCGACGATCTCGACTATCTGATTCGCTCGGCCAACGCTTATTTCCCCGAGGCGCGTCTAACGCCAGCCGACGTGGTGAGCGCGTGGGCGGGGATCCGCCCCCTGGCCAGTGCTGCGGCGGCAAATCCGGGTGCGGTTTCGCGCGAGCACAGCATCGTCACGGGCAGCGCGGGCGTGATTACCGTCGCGGGCGGAAAACTTACGACTTACCGCTCGATGGCTGCCGAGGTAGTCGATCTCGTCCAGCGAGCGCTGGGCCAGAAGCGGAAGCATTCACACACTGATTCGGTGGAGCTGCCGGGAGGCGACCGACCGAGGAAGATCGCGGCTCTTCAGGCTACCGACGAAAGCCTGGCGAGACCACTCGTCGAGTCACTTCCGTATTCGGGCGCCCACCTCGTGTATGCAGTTCAGTCGGAGATGGCGCAGACTCTTTCTGATCTTCTGATCAGGCGAACGCATCTCGCGTTCGAGACGCGCGACCACGGACTGAGCGTCGCGTCCCGGGCGGCCGAGATCGTGGGGCCGTTGCTGTCATGGACCGAGGAGACGAAAGCCGCCCGCATCCGCGAATACAGTAAAGATGTCGGGCGCATGTTCGCCATCAGTTGAGTCCGTGCGCCATCGAAAGAAATTCGGACCGCGTCATGGGGCAGTCGCGAAACTGACCTCGCAAAGCGCTGGTGATCGTTCTCGAGTTTTGTTTCTGAACACCGCGCATCATCATGCAAAGGTGATAGGCCTCGATGACCACTCCAACTCCCGCCGGCTTGAGCACTCGGCAAAGCCCCTCGGCTATCTGCTCAGTCAGCCGCTCCTGGACCTGGAGACGCCGCGCATAGACGTCCACTATCCGAGGGATCTTCGAAAGTCCGACGATCTTGCCATTCGGGATATAGGCAACGTGGGCCTTCCCGAAAAACGGCAGCATGTGGTGCTCGCACATCGAGTAGAGCTCGATGTCGCGCACCATGATCATGTTGTCGTGGTCTTCCTTGAAGATTCCCTCACCCACTACTTCCTCGGCCGACGATGAATAGCCCTGCGTCATCCACTTGAGGGACCTGGCGACGCGCGATGGCGTTCTAATCAGACCCTCACGCGATGGATCCTCGCCAAGCAGCTCGAGCTCGCGATGTACCAGATCCTCAAACTCGTCGTTCTGCATTGATTCATCGGCGTCGAACGCCGTATCGCGCACCAGTTGTGTTGCCATCTGTCAAACACCCTTTGCTTGAATGGTGACCGGCGGAGGCGGCTTGAGCAGCAGCTCGTTCTCCATCGCTATTTCCGCTTCGAGATTCCGATGGTCGCGATTGATCGTAGCCATCGCGCGTCGCTTGCCGTCGACCATGTATGAAACTGCGCAGTCCATTTTCATTACATCGCCCTCAATGCGCGTTGCATCCCACTTTTCGACGTGCCCTGTGTACTGGATCGAGACCTTGTCGTAGTGCGCGCTCCAGAAAAAGGGGATGTCGTCGAATCGGTCGCTAAATCCCAGCATGTTGCGCGCAACGACCTGTCCCTGCCGCTCGGCTACGACCCAATGCTCGACCCTCAGGCGGGCGTCCGAGTACGCATCGGGCCATCGCGCAACGTCCCCCGCCGCAAACACCCCGTTCACATTGGTCCGGAGGAATTCGTCGACCGCGATGCCGTTGTCCATCGTCAGGCCGGCGGACTCGGCCAGCTGGGTATTGGGCCGCACGCCGATTCCGGCGACGACGATGTCCGCCTCGATACGCGTGTCGTCATCCAGAACAACCGTGTTTCCCTCGATCGCTTTCGCGGTGCGTCCGAGATGGAAGGTCACACCCTGCTGCTCGTGCACGCTCTGAATGAGCGCGCCGAGCTCCCCGCCGAGGACTCGTTCGAGAGGAAGCTTTTCCGGGGCGACGACGTGAGCCTTCAATCCACGAGCAACGAGGGACGCCGTCGCCTCGAGACCGATGAAGCTGGCGCCGATTACGACGGCGGTCTTCGCGCCCTTCGCCCTGTCGATGATTGCGCGGCAGTCGGCGAGCGTACGCAGATACAGAATCCGGTCGCCGCCCGGGATATCGAGGCGAATCGGTGTCGCGCCCGTTGCGATCAGCAATGCGTCGTAGCTTCGAGAGCTCCCATCGCTCAACAGAACGGTCCTTGCGCCGGTGTCGATCGATTTGGCATGGACGCCTCGCAGGATCTCGATGCCCTGGGTTTCGTAAAATTCTTTCGGATGAAGCGGCAGCCATTCTTCGGGCGCGCTTCCGGCCAGAAAATCCTTTGAGAGATTCGGCCGATCGTATGGAGCATCGTTGTCACCGTCCACGAGAGTGACCGGTCCGCGGTATCCCTCGCGGCGCAGCATCTCGGCGCAGGCATTTCCAGCGGCACCGGCTCCGATGATCAAGACTGAGCCGGGTCCGGTTGACGATTTTGCTTCGACCGCGACTTTTTCCGGCGCACGCGACTCGCGCGGACGGTGACCTCTGCCGCGCAACTGTCCGCCCGTGCGTTTCCCGGTGACCCGAACGATGTCATTCTCGACGGCAACGTCATAGCAGGGCAGGTCGTTCAGCGCCGGCGCGTGGGTTGCCGCCCCGTTCCGAAGATCGTAACACGCGTGATGCCATGCGCAGCGGAGCGTCTCGCCGACGAGACATCCTTCGACGAGTGGCGCGCCGTAGTGAGTGCATTTGGCGCCAATCGCGAACCAATTTGGTTTCACATGGGCCAGGAGCACGGCCTCACCGAATGCGTGCCCGGCGATCATTCCGCCGCCCGGAACACTGCTGGCCTCGACCCCTTTTTCGAGGTCGGGACCAGTCAGCGCTTCGGAGTTATCGCTCATTTGATCTCGTTCAGCAGGCTTTGCGCACGGTCGCGGTGCGCGACGAACGCCGGGGCCACCTTGGTGACCAGATCCTTGAGCTGAGCATTCTGGATCGCGGGCAGAAGCGTGGTCGTCACCGCATCGATCACGGCGTTGTGGAAATCAACTTCCTGCTGGAGGAAAATGCGGTCGAAGTTTTTTCCGTGGGCCTTCCTCAACGACGCCATTGCGGCCGTGTGCGCCTTCGCCAATGCAAAATCCCGGGGTGGCGTCGGTGTCACTTTGAGAGATCTGGCAAGATTCCTACCCTGTGCTCTGACACTTCGATGGTCGCGCACGAGCATCGCGGCAAAGTCACGAACTGCTTTACTGTGCCCCTTGGTCACGGCGATGGAGCCCGTCTCAATGTCGTAGGTATTCGCGGCGTCGAAGATCGCGACGATGGTGGGATCGTTGAGCTTCGGCGCGGCGGTCTGGGCAAAAGTTGTCATCGGCCGTGCGGCCGCGAGGCAGGCGATTGCCAACGCGATCGATGCGGTCTTGAGAGCTCGGCTGTGCAGGTGCATTTACGATATCTCCGGTTGGAGGCTAATTGGTGAACTGCGATCCTGTGCCCTCAAGAGATATGGCCAGTGGCTGGATATGTCAAGGTTTACTTGGACTTATTCGGTGGAATGCATTAGATTGAAGGCAGATGACCGATACGCGCCGCCAATCTTCCGCCCCCAACGATGCCACCCGTGGCCGCCTTCTGGCGTTGCTGCGGGAGGGAACGTGGACGGTCGACGACCTCGCCACCCGTCTCGAGCTCACGGACAACGCGGTCCGCTTCCACCTCGCGGCGCTCGAAGCCGCCGGTACGGTGCGCAAGGAAGGGGTTCTACGGAGACAAGGCGCGGGAAAGCCGGCGGATCTGTACACTCTTACCGCGGACGCTGAGGAATCCTTTTCGCGAGCGTACGCTCCGGTGTTGGCCGCGACTGTAGCGGAGCTGCGGGAAACCATGACATCGGTGCAGCTGGTCGCGTTCCTGACGCGCGTCGGCAAGCGACTCGCTACGGCATTTCGCGGCAAGCCGGCACCGCTCTCGAGCCGGGTGGCGAGCGCATCGGAGCTCCTCAACGCGCTTGGCGGGGTGACGACCGTCGAAAAAACGGGGAGCGCGTACCACATAATCGGTCGCGCTTGCCCGCTGTCGCGCGCGGTTGAATCGGACGCCTGTGTTTGCGCGGCGGTTACTGCGCTTGTGGCGGAGGTTGCAAACGCGGACGTCACGGAGCGCTGCGATCGCTCCGGACGCCCGCGCTGCAACTTCGAGATTACTGCGCGATAATCCCCGAAAGCGTCAGGTGCAACGGGGCGATCGGCCAAAACACCGCTTATTGAACCGTTATCGTACCGGTCATCTGAGGATGCACGAGGCAGTGATAGGGATACGTCCCGGCGACGTTGAATGTCCGGCTGAACGACCCCTGATCCTGCGTCCCCGAAGAGACCCCATCATCGAACGTCACACTGTGTGAGGCGCACTGCTGTCCGGTGTAGATATCCCCGGAGCACGTATTCCACACCCAGCTCACGTTGGCTCCGACAGCTACGGTACGCGACGCTGGTGTGTACACATCGTTGGTAACCGATACTCCACCGACAGGAGGTGTGGGAGGAGGGTTGTTATTAGAAGGACTGGTTGAATACCCTCCGCCGCCGCAGGCAACGAGACTGGCTACGGCAACTGCCTTACAGACTGCCTTCAACATTTTTTTGCTCCGTGCTAATGGTCAACGCACGGAGGGTATTGAGATGCGCGCGAGCGCTCAAGCGTTTTTCGCGAGACTCGCGGTGGACTACTTCAACGGCGCGGTGAGAGCATGTTCGGCCGCCGTGAATTTTCGTGCGACTCGCGCCGCAGAGCGCCTATGCGGCGTCGTGGATCGTCTTTAGCTCGATGATTTTCAGCCGGCGCGTCGTCGCGGGAAGCTTGAGCACCACCGTCTCGCCGACACTCCTTCCGACGAGGCTCTTCCCGATAGGCGATGACATGCTCACATGGCCTTCCTCGAATTCCACCGAGTCGCCGAACACCAGGCTGTAGCTCTCGCGTTCACCGGTCTTCTCGTCCTGCACCACGACCTGCGAGCCGAGGCCGACCTTGTCGGAAGGGATCTGGGTGACGTCGATCTGCGAGAGCTTGCTCAGGCGCTGACGGAGCTGCCCCAGTCTCGCCTGCACGAATTGCTGGCGCTCGAGCGCGGCTTTGTACTCGCTGTTCTCGCGAAGATCGCCAAGCTCGACGGCTTTGCGGATCTCCTGGGGGAGCACGACGTTCAGCTCGTGGCTGAGACGCTCGGCCTCTTCCCCGAGCTTTTTCTTGAGTCCCTCGATCATACGACCTCAGCCTCTACAAAAATTCAATGCGGCGCCAGAAAAACGTGGCGCCCTGCCGTATGACCGGCAGGGCGCCATCCTTCAAGCTAGGCAGTCTGCCTTGGGGAGGCAATCGTTATCGATGTTGCGGGAGCTTGGTGTCGGTGTGGTCGATCGAAGGCGGAGCGCTGGACGACTTCTCGTACTCATCGCGCAGGCGCTTCATCATCGCGGTCCGGCGATCGAACAGTCGCTTCAGGGGGCGAGCCTCATGCCGCGCAAACGCGTACGACGTGAGAAGCGGTAGCGCGACGGTCGAGTCGAGATAGCACACGACCGCGTCGGGCAGTCGGTCCGGATCGATCTTTCCCCAGCTCACCGCCTCGGCCGGAGTCGCACCGGAGAGTCCGCCGGTGTCCGGTCGCGCGTCGGTGATCTGCAGAAAATAGTCGTGCCCCTTCTCGTCGATGCCGAGGACTTCCTGAATCTGCGGCTCGGTCTGGAGCATGAAATTCTTGGGGCTGCCGCCGCCGAGGATCATGACGCCGCTCTTCCCGTCGTTGCGCTTTGCATCGAGGACGATGGAAGCGGTCTCGTTCACATCCTGATTGGGATCGAGCAGGAGTTTGTTTCCGTCCAGCGCGAGCGCGGCGATGTTCATCCCGATCGAGCTGTCCCCTGGCGACGACGTGTAGATCGGCACTCCTGCCGCGTAGGCCGCGGACAAGAGCGATTTCTGTCCGATTCCAAGCGTCTTCTCGCGCTCACGCACGTATTTCCCGCACAGGTTGTGAAACTCGGCGCTCGACATCGCGCGCTGGAATTCCTTCCCGCCGATGATCTTTCGGAAGAACGCGTCGGTCGAAAGCAGCACGTCGTAGTCGAAGAAGATGTCGTAGATGCGGACGACGCCCTCTTCCCTGAGCACGACATCCGACTCCGTCGCGTTGCCGCGGTGCATCGCGAGCCCGAGCCCGAAGTGGGTGTCGTGGTAGAGATTCGCGCCGGTGGAGATTATCCAATCCACAAACCCGGCTTCGATCAGCGGGATCAGCGCCGACATGCCCAGGCCCGCGGGCGTGAGCGCGCCTGTAATCGAGAGACCGACCGTCACGTCGGGCTTCAGCATCTTGTCGGTGAAGAGCTGGCACGCCTCGCGCAGACGGGCAGCGTTGTAGGCGAGGTAGGTGCCGTCGATCAGATCGGCGACCGTCTCCTTCCCATCGATTCGCCGCGGATCGATCCGCTGACCCTTGAGAAAGCGGCTCGCCTCGTGCGAGGTATGCTTTGCGCCCTGCTTCTCGCGCTCTTCCGCGGCAAGCTTCTGCTGCGCTTTTGGTCCGGCGGCAGATGCCTTTCCGTGACGCGACGACTTGAAGCCGCCGCGATCGCGTCCGGCGCCATTTCCCTTATTGCTTTTTGCCATCTCGTTTCTTTTCCACGACGTCTTCGAATTGCTCGCCGCCGGTTTTTCCGAGCGATTTGTACGCAGCAACGATCGCCTGCACCGCTTCCGTGGGATCGTCCGTCACGAGCATTAGATCGAGATCGCCTTCAGAGATTTTCCCTTCGCTCAATACGCGCGTCTGGAGCCAGCGCAAAAGGCCCGCCCAGTAGTAGCGTCCGAAGAGGATGACCGGGAACCGATAGATCTTCCCGGTTTGAATCAGCGTCACCGCCTCGAACAGCTCGTCGAGCGTGCCGAAGCCGCCCGGGAAGATAATGAAGGCGACCGAGTACTTGATGAACATCGTCTTCCGGACGAAGAAATACTTGAAGTTCACCAGCGTATCGACGTATGGATTCGCGCCCTGCTCGAACGGCAGCTCGATGTTGCAGCCGATCGATCTGCTACCGCCGAGCTGTGCTCCCTTGTTCCCCGCTTCCATGATTCCCGGTCCGGCGCCCGTGATGATCGCGAATCCAGCCTCCGCGAGCAGGCGCGCGGTCTCTACCGCCGCGGTGTAATGCGGATCGTCGGGTCCGATTCGCGCCGAGCCGAATATCGTGACCGCCTTGTCGATGGGTGCGAGGGTATCGAAACCCTCGATGAACTCGCCCATGATGCGGAGCACGCGCCACGGGTCTGTCCGCGTGAAGTCGATGCGGGGTCCTGTTTGCTGGAGAAGCTTCTCGTCTTCCGTCACCGGGCTTGCATCGCGGATCGCGTCGTCGACGATGCGCGTCGCACCCGACCTTCTTCCGTCGCCCTGCGACGGAGGCGTCCTGCCCGCCTTGAGATGCCCTGCTTCCGTGCGATCCTTCAATCCCTGCAGCGCCTGCTGCTCGGCCGACGCCATGACTTCCGGATTGAGCTTCTTTCCGCCGGCCGTTCGGGCGCGCGTTGACCTGCCCGCCCGCACCTTCGCGGGGCCGGTTTTCGAGATATCTTTTTTGTTCTTCATTTGTTGCCGCTGTCGCGGGCTTCGGCGATCGGTATCGGACGCCGACAGAAAATGATCCCGCCGGCTCTCTTCATTCGGAAACTAAAGTTGCGTGCGTCTGCAGGAAGCCCGCCAGATGATGCTGCGCAGGTCGTCGTCATCATTGCCGATGGAGTGAGGCCGGATGCGCTCGGCCGCGCCATCGATCAAGGGCGGCTGTCCGCACTCGCGTCACTGCGCGACGAGGGATCCCTCTCCACGATTACATCCGCATTCCCATCGGTGACAGGGCCCGCGTACGCCCCTTTCATCATGGGAAGATACCCTGGCGGAGTTGGGCTGCCCGGATTGCGCTGGCACGACCGATCGCGGCAGGTAGTTCGCGCCTCCGGCCATTCGCGCAGCTATGTCGGGTCAGAGATGCGCTTCGTGGATCGCGACATCGACAGCGCTTCTCCCACGATCTTCGAGCTGGCGAAGCCGAGCATGGGCGCGCTGAGCGTCATCGCGCGCGGATTGCGCTGGCGTGACAGAATCGGCCGCAGTCCCGCTTTCGTCGCCCGCGCTGCTATTACGCATTTTCGGGGAAACGTGCGCGGCTGGCTCGCGATCGATCGCCAGATCGGCGAGGAAGTCGCGCGGCGGCTGCGCACGAGCAGAATGAGATTCGCGTTCGTTGCGCTCACCGGTATAGATAAAACGTCACATGCCGCCGGGCAGAATGATCCGCTCGTGCTGGACGCGATGCGAATCGTCGACGACACCGTCGCCCAGATTCGATCCGACGCCGAGCGCGATGGCAGGTGGGAGAAAATGCATCTCTGGGTGGGCAGCGATCACGGACACTCGTCGGTGAGCGAGCACGAGGATCTGGCGGGCCTGCTCAAGGAGTGGGGATACAGGACGCTTGCGCACCCGTGGGCATTCAACAGCTCGGCCGACATCGCGGTGATGGTGAGTGGGAACGCGATGGCGCACCTTTACGTCGAAATCGAGCAGCGGTCCCGCCCGTGGTGGCCGGCGCTGGGAGCGAGATGGAGCGATCTCACGAAACGACTGCTCGCGCGGGAGTCAGTAGACCTGATGATTCTCCCGACCGGTCAGTCATCCTGCGAGATCCACACGCGCGACCGGGGCATGGCAAAGCTTACGTGGAGCGAGTCTGTCTACTCCTATCTCCCCCAAAGCGGAGATCCGCTCGACATCGGCGAGCAGCTCGCGCTCGATGACGGCTTTGCCTACGACGCAACCATCGACACCGACTATCCCGATTCGCTCGTCCAGATCGCGAATCTCGCGGCATCTCCGCGAAGCGGAGACATCATCCTGTCAGCCGCGAGGGAATGGGACTATCGCGCCAGGTACGAGCCGATTCCCCACGTCTCGTCGCACGGAGCGCTGCATCGAGAGCACATGCTGGTGCCGCTGCTTCTGAATCGCGTCCCCGCGCGCGCGCCGCGACGCACAGTGGATGTAATGCCAAGCGCGCTTGCCGCGCTTGGCATCGCCGCCCCGAAAACACTGGACGGGATTTCTTTTTTCTAGAGAATGGGTTTACTGAACTGTTAGCGTCCCGGTCATCGTGGCCGGATGGATGGTGCACTTGAAGCCATAGACACCGGGGGTGTTGAAGAGCCTGGTATGCGTCGCCGTGTCGAACGATCCGATATCGCCAGAACCGTCACCCGCGAGCGCGGCATTTCTTCCGGTCGCATCGTTCCACACGACGTTGTGGACCCCGCCGGAGCTGTTGTCCCAGGTAACCGTCGTGCCATGCGTAACCGTCAGCGCGTTGGGTGAGAACGTATTGCTGATCGTCGTGCAGAAAGTGTTGACGGGACAAACCCCACCACCTCCACCTCCACCCCCACCGCCGCCACCGCCCCCTCCTCCGCCCCCACCCGGGCCGGTCGACCCTCCGCAGGACGCGGTGCCGAACGCGAGAATCAAAGCCCACAACAAACCAGAAGTCTGTTTCATCCTTCCTCCTTGACCTGCGTCGGGTGGACAGCCGGCGACTGACTAGTTCCGGCGAGCGAGCACCAACCCATGAATAAGGCCTCCGTGCACGGTGAGTGCAAAGCTCCGGCGGCAGAAGCACGATTAGGCCTGCTCAACGACACAATTTTGGAGGTGAGCGGCGGCTTCCGGCCGGTTAGTTCTTCACCGTACAGGTGTAGAGCCGCCAGTCGGAGTCTGCGGCCGCGACCGCCGCTATGTAGCCCGGTCGAGGGGAAAAGAGCTTATGGGTGAGATTAGTGCCAGATCGCTCCGGACCCGACCATACCCCCTTGCCCTGAGCCTTGAGTCGCGCCTCTCGCGTCACCCACGATCTCAGAAAGGTGGTATCTCGATCCTCCGGCGATGTGGCAGCCAGCGATCGAACTTCCTCTTCGGTCATGAAGCGCTGCGCGACATCCAGCAGTCGGCGAACCGGTCTCTCGTTCTCCACATCGACCCCAACGGACCTGTCCGGCGCGAAGGCAAACAGCCCCAGGTCGGCAGAGTGCGAGACATTGAAATTGATGTCGTGATTCGCAAGGGATGGCTTTCCGGCGTCGCTGTACTGGAATCTCAGCTTCTGCGGCGCGGTGCCGGTGAAGCCGGAGAGGAGATCACGCAGAATTCCCCGCGCCACAATGAATTTTCGCGCAACTGATGCGGGGAGATCCTCGGCGCGACGATGCTCCTCGGGCGAGAGCGTGCGCAACAGGTCCTGATAGCGCGCATCCGCGACATCCAGCCCGGCAACCCACACCTGCACTTCCTCCGTCATCAGCTCAAGAGATGTCAATTATCTCGACCCTTGTGTTGCCCATTTCGAGCGTCAACTTCGCAACGCTCGGCTTGAGATTGAACCGCTTCGGGCCAGCCGCTCCCGGATTCACGAACAGCCTGCCATCGAGCTCCGTCACCAGCTGGCGATGCGTGTGGCCGTAAACAACGACATCCGCATCGTAGAGCGCCGCCAGAGCCGCCGGCGTCGGACTCCCCACCTCGTGGCCGTGACTCACGTGTACCCGCGTTCCCCCGATTTCAACCAGAATCTCCCTCGCGAGCTCCGGATCGCCGGGTGGATCGGTGTTGCCGAACACCGCCTTCACCGGCGCAATCAACCGCAGCTCCGTCAGAATCTCCTGGCCGCCAACGTCCCCTGCATGAAGAATCAGCTCCACGCCGCTCAACGCCTCGTACACCCGTGGTCTCAGAAGCCCATGGGTGTCGGAAATCAGTCCCAGTACGCGCGCGCCGGAGTGTGCCATGACCCTTCCTATATATTAGGAGTGACATGCGATGGCTACGATTGGCACTGAGACTCACGACTCGCGCGATCCGCCGTCCGCGACTGGCGATCGACCTGATTCGGGTGTCCTGGCGCTTCCGATCCAATGACTGGTATCGACGGTTTCCGTTTCTTCCGCTGCCCGACCCTACGTACCTTCGCTGGCGTATGTACACCGCGTACGGGGATTACGATGCGGTTCCGCCAGCGCGTGACGTCGAGCGGTACGCGCGCTGGTCCAGCGAGAGCCGGTGACTTCCGCGGTCGCTGAGTCGGTCGCACTAGAGGATCTGATCAAAGCCCAGGCTTACGGCCTCGGCTTCGATCTGGTGGGTATCACTGCGCTCGGGCCGATGGAGACCTCCGGCGCGTTTGACGCCTGGGTGGCCAAAGGCTACGCCGGCGAGATGGACTACCTCCCGCGGGGCGCGGAAAAACGCCGGGACTCCCGATTGCCCTTCCCTGGAGCCAGGAGTGCGATCGTTGTAGGTCTCGAGTATGGTGGACGTGAGCCGAGCGGTCCGGTCGCCCGCTACGCGCGAGGTGACGACTACCACGACATCATGACCGATCGGCTGAAAGAGCTCCATCGATGGCTTCAGCTCGAGATTGGAGGTGCCATTGCCGGAAAGGCGTACGTCGACACCGGTCCGATTCTGGAGCGCGAACTCGCGCGCCGCGCGGGACTTGGCTGGTTCGGGAAGAACACGAATCTCCTCAATCCGCGACTGGGTTCCTTTTTCTTCATCGGCTCGTTGCTCGTGGACCTCGATCTCGCGCCTGATGCCCCGTTCCAGACGGATCGTTGCGGAAGCTGCACCCGCTGCCTGGACGCCTGCCCTACCAACGCTTTCGTGGAGGCGCGAGTTCTGGATGCAACGAAGTGCATCTCATATCTCACGATCGAGCTGAAAGGCGATATCCCGGAGGAGCAGCGTCAGGGGATCGGTTCGAACATTTACGGCTGTGACATCTGCCAGGACGTATGTCCCTACAACGTCAAGTTTGCCCGCGAGCTGCGCGAACCCGCGTTCGCGGCGCGCGAAGCTATTCGCGGGAAGGACGCGGCAACGCTCGCGCGGGAGCTGGTCGTGATTGAGGACGAAGACTTCCGCACTTCATTCAGGAACTCGCCGATGAAGCGCGCCAGGCGCCGCGGTCTCGCGCGGAATGGCGCGGTCGTGCTCGAGAATCTCGCTAACTCACGTTCCTGAGGGCGGCAATCCGTGCCCGCCGTCCAGACCCGCTCGCGTTTTTCGAGCATTGATGGCCATCCATGTCGCCGCATCCCAGGCATTGTGGATGCCGACGTACAGGAGCAGAAGCGCGCTGGCACCGACCACGTACAGCATCAGGCCCGGCCGGTACCAGAAGACCAGGATAGAAATGGTGATGGCAGCATAGGAGGCAATCGGGAGAATGCAGTGCCAGATCCAATCCTCCATCACCGGGACATATGCCTTCTGGCGACGCATGCGGGCGACGACCACGATCGTGTAGACGAGCCCCGCCACGCCAGGGATAAACAGGCAGACGGAAAGGCTGGTCATGGTGTGCCGCGGTGTGCTCACTATTGCCGCGACCAGAAGGACGAAGCAGAAATGCAGAACGGTCGGCGAGCCGAATGCATCCATCGCGCTGCCGCCATCTTCCTGGCCCGTCCGCATCTCGGCGGTCAGCGTGATCACTACGAACATCAGGCCAGTCAGCGCGGCCGCTGAGGAGCCGACGATCACGTAGAAGTTTTCCCAGCCATCGATCGTTGTCATCGTTTCGATAGAGAAGGGGTTCCCGGATTCTAACTCGCCTGCCTCACATCGGGAATGAGATCGCGAACGGCGTTGCGCAGGTAGTCGGAAATTTTCTCGCCTTGCGACGGATCCCACTCCCGCGCCAACTCCGAGAGGTGCGCCCGGCGTGATTCGACGAGCCGCTCGAGGACCTGGCATCCCGCCGGCGTGAGCTTCTCGTGGTGAGGATCACTGGGATCCGAATCGGATACCAGTTCGCGGGCGCGCAGCTCGTCTACGGAGGTACGAATGCGCTCGAGTGGGATCGCGCGCTTATTTGAGAGCTCGTAAGGATCGTAGTCGGGATTGCGCTCGATCTGAACGAGCAGCCACGCCGCGAGCGGTGACAAGGTCTCTCCAGCGCGCTCCACGATTCGAATGATGTGCGAGCGCTGCACGTCGCGGTCGGCGAGCGACGAAAGCGCCGCGGAGATCTGCGCCGCCACGGCCTCCTCGTCGGCCGGACGGGCGAACGCGCCGGCGGATTCGTTTCCCGCGTCCCGCGCCGAGGCGGCAACCGTGGCGCGAAGAGGGCGTTCCGGCATCAGCCAGCAAAAGAGAAATCCGACCGCGCAGACCAGCGTTGCCACAAAAAACACCGTCCCGAGCGAGGCGGTGAATGCTTCGGCGTACGCATCACGCACGGCTGGTGGGAGCTTGAGCAACGCCTGGACGCTCATGTTGTGCGCGGCAGGTCCGGCCGACATCCCCGACGGCAGGAGGCGCGCGAGATTCGCGTTCAGTCGCGCCGCGAAGATCGCTCCGAGTATCGCTGTACCCAGCGACCCGCCGATCAACCGGAAAAGCGTCGCGCCGGAAGTCGCGACGCCGAGGTCGCGGTACTCAACGTCGTTCTGCACGGCAATCACCAGCACCTGCATCACCATTCCGAGACCGACGCCGAGGATTAGCATCAGGAGAGAGGCCAGCGCATTGCTGCTCGACGGAGTGAGCCTCGAGAGCAGGAACAGCCCAAGGGTCATCACCGCCGTCCCGAGCAGCGGAAAAATCTTGTAGCGACCCGTCCGACTGATTAGCTGGCCGGACGCGATCGACGTTACCAGCATGCCGCCCATCATCGGCAGCATCTGGAGACCTGACGCGGTTGGACTCACGCCCTTCACCACCTGCAGGTAAAGCGGGAAATACGTGACCGAGCCGAAGAGCGCGAATCCGACGATCAATCCCACCGCGGAGGTGATGACAAAAGTCTGCTGCCGAAAGAGGTGGAGCGGCAACACCGGCTCGGCGGCCTTCCGTTCGATGAGCGTAAAGAAAACGAGCGCGAGGACCGACACCGCAATCAATCCGATCGCCATCGGTGATGACCACGGATAGGTCGTCCCACCGAGATCAGACAGGAAAGTGATCGCGCTCAGCACCACCGCGAGAAGCGCCGCGCCGGCGTAGTCTATTGACCGGACGACGCGGACCGCGACCGACGGAAGCGTTGCGGCGAGCACGACAAGCGCCCCGATGCCAAGGGGGAGGTTGATATAGAAGATCCAGCGCCATGACAGATGCGTGGTGAAGAATCCACCCAGCAGCGGACCCGCGATGCTCGCGAGTCCAAACACCGCACCGAAGATCCCCTGGTATCGCCCGCGATCCCGCGGAGGGATGATGTCTCCGACGACCGCCTGTGTAGTTACCGAGAGTCCGCCGCCGCCCAGCCCCTGTATCGCGCGGAAGGCGATCAGCTGCGTCATGTTCTGGCTCAATCCGCAGAGCGCCGATCCAATGAGAAAGAGAACGATCGCCGACTGCAGCACGATCTTGCGGCCGTAGAGATCGCCGAGTTTTCCATAGACGGGCGTCACGATCGTCTGAGCGAGCAGATACACGGTCACGACCCAGGCTAGATGCTCGAGTCCGCCGAGTTCACTCACGATCGTCGGAAGTGCCGTCGATACGATCGTGGAATCGAGCGCGGCGAGCAGCATTGCCAGCACCAGGCCGCTGAATGCGATGAGAATCTGACGATGTCCAAGCGGAGCGGGCGCTGCCGGAGCCGCGCTTGCCGGTCGAGCGTCAGTCATCGATGTTCGCTGCTCGATCTAGTCAGGAGCGTTGCAGCCGAGAATTTTCAGAGCCAGGCATGCCGCGCCAAAGCCGTTGTCGATGTTTACAACGGCAACGCCCGGACTGCAGCTGGCGAGCATTGTGTTCAACGCTACCATGCCGCCGGTAGCCACTCCCGTGCCGACAGACGTCGGCACGCCGATTACGGGTGCGCGCACCAATCCAGCCACCACCGCCGGGAGCGCTCCATCCATTCCCGCCGCGACGATGCAAACGCGTGCGGCGGCAAGCTCGGGTAGAACGGACTGCAGTCTGTGGATTCCCGCGACGCCGACATCGAAATGTCTGGCCGTCGGAACACCCATCGCCTCGAGCGTCGTAGCGGCTTCGAGCGCCACGGGAATGTCAGCGGTACCGGCGGTGAGAACCGGAACGACAGGCATGTTTCTCGTCGGACGGCCGTTTCTTACTGCCATTCTGGCTTCGCGATGGATCGTCGCGATATCGCTCAGGACCTGCATCTGTTCGTCACTGAGGCGCGATGCGATTCTCAGCTCGGCTGTGTCCTCGAATATCTGGCGCAGATGAGCGCTCGTTTTCCCCGGGCCGTAGACCACCTCCGGAACTCCGGTCCGTGTCTCGCGGTCGCGATCCCACCGAATCTGCGTCACGACGCCACCAGCGGAAGCGATACGCTGCCACTCTGCAATCCACCCAGATCAAGTGCAACGAACTTGAACCCTGCTCGCCTGCAGGCGCGGCGGAGCTCTCCCCGCAGCGGATCGGAGACGACCCGCTCGAACATCTCCGCCGGGATCTCCAGACGAACCACCGCATCGTGCCAGCGCGCGCGCGCGGGCCAGATATCGTTGAGTCGCAGGAATTCCTCGACCGCTTCGATCTGTGCCAGTCGTTCCGGCGTCACCTCGGTGCCGACCGGCACTCTGCTCGCCAGACAAGGCGCGGCCGGCTTCTCGGCGTTGGAGAGACCCCACTGCCGCGCAAGCGTGCGAACATCGGATTTTGTGAAGCCGGCATTGACAAGGGGAGCGACCACTCCGCGCTCGATGGCTGCCTGCAGCCCCGGTCGATGCTCACCGAGATCATCGACTTGCGTACCGACGAAGATCGCTTCGTTTGCGCTCCTCGTCGCGGCGAGGGCCTGCACCGTGTCGTAGAGTGCGCTCTTGCAGTAGTAGCAGCGATCACCTGCGTTGGCTCGATAGCCGGCGAGCTCCATCTCGTTGGTCTCGACTTCCTCGACGCGCGCGCCGATCTCGCCTGCGATTCGATGCGCATCCGCGCGCTCAGCCGCCGCGAGTGACGGACTCACGCCTAGGAGCGCCACGGTCTCGATCCCCGCCCGCACCGAAGCTGCCAGCACGACGGTCGAATCGATCCCGCCGGAGAAGCAGACGTACGCTACGCGTCCCCGCGCTGCGGCTGTTACGGCATCGAGAAGTCTTCTCTCGAGATCCATTACTTACTCCTCAGCGCTGCGTGGCCATTCGAGTCGCCGAGCGCCTTCAGGACCCCGGAGCGGATTTCCGCCATGGGGCGCGCGGTCTCTTCCGCAACGCGACGTAAATCGTCGAATTCCGGTTTCGCTCTCTGCGATCCATCGGGAAGCGTGGCAACCTTCACCCGGATGTCACGCCCATCGAATCGAACGAGCCTGGACTCGCGCTCGAGCGCGCTTCGCACCACGTCGAACGTTTTGACGCCGAGCGTCGTGAATTGCAGGAAAATCTTTTCCTCGAGCCGCGCCAGATCTTCGGTCCGCACCAGAGCTTCGATGCGCGTGCCAAGCCTTCCCTTCTTCATCGTGGTGTGGAGCAGCACGACGTCGAGCGCACCCTCGGCTCGCAAGACATCCGCGGCGCCGGCGAGCTCCTCCGGCGACATATCGTCGATGTCAGCGCTCAACACGTGCAGGTGCTCGGCGTGCACGTGGCCGTGGTGATGATGGTGATCGTGGCTGTCGATTGCCGCGTCGCCGAGGATTATGCGGAGGGCATTGAGCTGTCCATGGATATCACGCGTGCCGGCGCCGTAGCCGCTGCTCAGCGCCCTATACTCGTTCGGTGGCGCGCCCTTCGAAAGAACGCGAAGAAGCGCCGCCCCCGTGGGCGTGGTGAGCTCCCCCGATCCCGGTGGCCCGTGCCGCACGTTGAACCCCTCGAGCAGACGGATCGTTGCCGGAGCAGGCACCGGCAGTATGCCGTGCGCAGTCTTCACCGTGCCGTCGCCCAGCGCGACTTTCGTGTTGTAAACGCGCTCGATTCCGAGGAGCTCCAGACCCCAGATGGACCCAACGATGTCGAGTATCGCGTCGACCGCTCCTACCTCGTGGAGATGTAGCTCGTCAGGGGTAACGCCGTGTATCGCGCTCTCGGTTGTCGCGATCGCGTCGAACGCCGCGTGTGCCGAGCGCGCGACTTTCTCCGGAATTTTTACCGCATCGATCAGGCGATGAATCTCCGACACCGCTCGCCCGTGGGGCTGCGGCGGAATGTCGAAATCCACTTTGACGCAATGAACGTGGGAGCGCTGCACGTCGGCGATTCGAACAGCCACCCCAGTCAATCCAAGCGTCGCCGGCAAACGCTCGAGCCAGGCCTTGTCCAGCCCGACATCGACGAGAGCGCCGATGAACATGTCCCCGGCAATGCCGCTTGCCGGATCGAGAATCGCGACTTTCATGGATTTTATACCTGCACCCGACGCGTGTGAGAATTACAGAGCAGTGAGATCCTTCCAGTTATTAAGGTAGTGCGTCCGCTTTGAATATTTAATCCCGAGCGGAGTTGTCTGGATTCGGTTCTCGCCTTAGTTTCCTGCCGTCCACTCACTCCAGACTACCTGATAATCATGCGGGCCCCGATCGTTCCTATCCTTGCTGGTCTTTTACTGTTCGCGGGTGTGTGTTCCGCCGACGGGCAAACAAACCCGGCTCCGCCCGACACACTCGGCCGCGACTCGCTCCCCGTTGGCTCGGTTGGCGCTGACAGCACAGCGAAAGATGGCAAAGCATCCCCTGTTGCCGAGCTCAAGACGGTGAGAGTAGAGGGGGCAAATAACGGATCGAGTTACTTCCGGATCCAGACCGCCACAGCGACAAAAACACCAACATTGCTGCGCGACATTCCACAGGCCGTGACGGTAATCAACCGCGCGCTGATGAAGGATCAGGGAATGCAAAATCTGGCGGACGTCGTGCGCTACGTTCCCGGAATCACCATGGGTCAGGGCGAGGGCAATCGCGATCAGCCAACAATCAGAGGCAATTCCACGTCGGCGGATTTCTACGTCGACGGTGTCCGCGACGATGCCCAGTTTTATCGCGATCTGTATAACGTCGAGCGCGTGGAAGCATTGAAAGGCTCCAATGCAATGATCTTCGGCCGAGGGGGTGGCGGAGGCGTGATCAATCGCGTGATGAAGGAAGCAGGCTGGACACCTGCCGGCGAGCTGACCCTGCAGGGTGGATCATTCAACAACAAGCGAGCGACGCTGGACGCAGGTGGCGCGTTCAACAGCATGCTCGCGGCGCGGTTCAACGGCGTGTACGAACACTCCGACATGTTCCGCGACAACGTCTGGCTCAGGCGTCAGGGCTTGAATCCGACTCTCGCAATCGCCTCGCCCTCGGGCAACACGAGAGTGGGTCTGGGTTACGAGAATTTCGTCGACTACCGAACAGCTGACCGTGGAATTCCCTCCTTCGGCAACGCGCCGGTCCAGACGGACATCTCGACATTTTTCGGAAATCCAGACATCAACTACGTCAGCGCGAGGGTGAACAGCGGATCCGCCTCGGTGTCACACGCGGCGCCCAACGGCGTCAACATCTACAATCGGACACAGCTCACCACCTACGACAAGATTTATCAGAACGTGCTGCCCGGCGCGGTGAGCCCAGACAGAGCCGATGTGAGCCTGTCCGCGTACAACAACGCCCAGCAGCGCAAGAACATCTTCAATCAGACGGATCTCACCTACGCCGCGCGCACCGGGTCGGTGGCGCATACGCTTCTCCTCGGTGCCGAGCTCTCACGCCAGGTCACAGACAACTTTCGCAACACCGGCTTCTTCAACGACACAGCTGCGAGCTTCGTAGCGCCGGTCGCGACGCCGACCATCACCGTCCCGATAACTTTCAGGCAATCCGCCACTGACGCCAACAACCACGTTGCTACGACGGGTCGCGCGATCTATGCACAGGACCAGGTCGAGCTGAATCGGTACGTGCAGCTGATCGCCGGTGTGCGCTACGAGAATTTCGGCATTCGTTTTCACAACAATCGGACTGACACGGATCTGGCGAGAAGCGATGCGATGATCTCTCCTCGCGCCGGCCTCCTCCTCAAGCCGGTTGCAACGGCGTCGATATACGCGAACTACAGCGTCTCCTACCTCCCGAGCGCGGGCGACCAGTTCTCGTCACTGACCGATGTAACGCAGGCGCTGAAGCCCGAAAAGTTCGCAAACGCGGAAGCCGGAGCGAAGTGGGATGTCTCCGACAGGGTCGCGCTCACTGCGGCGGCCTACCGGCTCGACCGCTCGAACACCCGCGCGCCCAATCCCAGCGACCCATCGATGACGGTGCAGACCGGCAGCCAGCGCTCGACCGGCTACGAGGTCGGAATCACCGGCAACATGACTTCCGATTGGGGCATCGCCGGCGGATTCTCCAGACAACGGGCGGTGATCTCCGCCACGACAGCAGCGGCAGTGGCGGGAACGACCGTCCCGCTCGTTCCGGCGAGCACCCTCTCGCTCTGGAACAAGTACCAGGTCACCCCACGCATCAGTCTCGCGCTCGGCGTGATGCACCAGACCGACATGTACGCGGCGATCAGCAACACCGTGAAGCTGCCCGCCTTCACGCGCATCGATGGGGGCATCTACTACACGTTCAGTAACACGCTTGGCATGCAGGCGAATCTCGAGAATCTCTTCAACGAGAGGTACTATCCGCTCGCCAACGGCAACAGCAACATCACGCCGGGATCGCCACGAGCTGTTCGGTTTCTCCTGACCACACGTTTCTAGCGCGCGACGAAGGCGTAGCGCAGGGAATCGAACTTGCACCCGCCGTCACGCATGACGGCACGATACGATGTTGCAATTGTCGGAGGCGGTCCGGCAGGCCTCTGCGCCGCGCTGTGGCTCGCGCGCTATCTACACAAGGTTGTCGTTGTGGACTCCGGCGATCCACGCAACTGGGAAACGCGCGCAGTCAACGGCTACATGGGCCACCTCGGCATTCTGCCCGCGGAGCTCCGCGCCCTCGGCAGGAAGGAAGGCGCGACATTCGGTGTCGAATACGTCAGCGGCATCGTCGACGAAGCGATCAATGAGACCGGCGAGCTGTTCGCGATCAAGCTGCGCGAAGGAGCTGTGATCGAGGCGTCTCGCATCCTGCTGGCAATCGGAATCAAGGACGTCTGGCCTGACATCCCAGGACTCGATCGCTGTTACGGCGAGACGGTTCACGTGTGTCCCGATTGCGATGGCTACGAAACGCGCGACAAGAAAACCGTCGTCGTGGGCAAAGGTCGCAAGGCGGTCGGGATGGCGCTCGCGCTCACGACCTGGACGAGGCAGATCGTCATCTGCACCCATGGCGAGGAGCCCGACATGGACCAGAAGCTTCTCGATCAGCTGAAGGCGCTCAACATTCCGGTTCTCGATCAACCGATCAAATGCGCCGTGTCCCGCTCGGGCGTCATCAGCAGCGTCGACCTCGAGGGCGGAATGTCACTCGATTGCGAGCGGCTCTACTTCGCCATCGGCCAGTATCCGTCCGACGACCTCGGCGCCCAGCTTGGGTGCAAGCGAGACGAGCTCGGGCGTCTGGTGATCGACGATCGCAATCACACGTCAGTGTTGAACGTGTACGCGGCGGGCGACATCGCGCCCGGCCCGCAGACCGCGATCTTCGCCGCGGCCAGCGGCGCCGTGGCAGCTACCGCGATTCACGCTTCGCTCGTGCCCGACTCGAGAAAGCTGCCCGCGTTAAAAGATCCGCCAGCTGGGACTGGTACCAATTGACCCGGTACCCGGTGCCCGGTACCCGACAACAACTAGGTGCGAGCTTCCCGCTACGAGCTGGACGCTGTCAGCTAGATGTTACGCGTACCGGATACCCGGAACCGGGTACCGGTTGTATTACCAGGACAGCGTCACGATCTCCGGCTTGTGTTTGCGAATCACCTGAAGCCTGACCGTCCGGTCGTCGGCATCGCGAATCGCCCGCACCAGATCGTTCGGCGTTTTTATCCTGGTCGAATTCGCCATCACCACGACGTCGCCGCCGCGTAGCCCCGCCTCCCGCGCCAACGATCCTTCGGCAACGTTGGCCACAAAAACACCTTCGGGTTTTACGCCCAGCAAATCGGAGAGGTCGCTGTTGAGGGCCGTGAATTCGGCGCCGACGAACGGGTAAACCCCCCGGCCAAGTCCGAGTGGGGAAACGAGGAGAGCGGGAAGCCGTGGCGCGGTTGGACCCTCGGCCCTGACGCGCATCATCCCGGGCTCGGGGCTCGCCTCGACTGCGGGAACTTCGCGGGTTCGTGTCATCATCTCCTGCAGCGGCGAGACCTGCACGACTACTACCTGCTCCCAGCCTTCGGGGCGCCGTCCCAATACGCCGCGCACGGTGCGGAGGGCATCGTTTCTCCGCAGTCGAAGCTGGAAAGGCGCACCGGGCTTCAGCCAGTCGCTCATCTGAAGCGCGCCCCCGCGCATGTCGTGCGAGTTGAACGTGATCAGCACGTCACCAGGATGAACTCCAGCCTTGTCCGCGGGCGAGCCGGGCTCGACGTTCGTGACGATCGGATATCTGTCGAAGAACGCCGCGCCACTCTCGTTGAGTATCGCCTGATCCGAGATCCGCACTCCGAACCATCCGGACGGCATTTCGACTGACGTTGGCGATTGCGGAGGCTGCGGGACAGTCTGCGCGATGGACATTGCCGGCAGCGCGAACGATGCAATCATGGCCGCCGCCACCTGACCCTTTCTCATTGCCGACACCTCTTTCCCTCCCAGCTTCATCTAGAATCCCTTCAGAGCAAGACCGACCGGTCTGTTGACTAGCTGCTGCGTCGCGACGCGCGCTCCCATTGTTGCGAGATAGTACTGATTGATCACCGGATCATGTGGCGCCGTCTGAAGTGCGCTCTCCATCGCGTTGCCGACCTTCTCCAGCGCTGCAAGTCTGGCGGAATAGATCCTCGAGCTATCCATCGTCGTCGCGCCGGAGCCATTTGCCGCGAGGAAGGCCGAAGCTCGCTGATAGTCGCCCAGAGCACGTTCCAGTGTCGCAGAGGCATCGTCGACAGAGGCAAAGCTGGCGCTGGCGCTGATCGCGGGAACGGTGGGACCCGACGCCGTCGACGCCGTACGATTCGCCGCGACCGAACTCTCCACCTGGCCGGTGCTGGTCGGCAGTCCGATCGTCGCCCGTCCGATCGCCATTCCGCCGATCAACAGCAGCACGGCAGCCGCGGCCTGAAGCCACGGTTGGCCAGCTGCCCACGAATGCGATTCCGACTCACGTATCAGTCCTTCCTCTCGCGCCCTCGCGGCGATGGTTCGCCACTCGTTGAGCGGCGGATGCTGACTCGCCCGCTCCCTGGCGATGAGATGATCGAGTTGATCTTCAGACAGGTGCGACATGTGCCTTCCCCTTTCCTGCGACTGGTTGTGATTCGTCGACGAGGTGGGCCAGCAGCATTTTCAGCTTGGCCCGAGCCTTGAACAATTGAGATTTCGATCCGCCCGGCGTGATACCGAGTTCCTCCCCGATCTCGCCGTGCGTATATCCTTCCACATCATGAAGAACGAACACCGCTCTCGCCCCCGGCGACAGCTTCGTCATCGCCTGCTCGATGGATTCCGCCAGAAACGTTCTGTCGGTATCCTGCTCGGTGAGAGCGGAATCGTCTTCAATGTCGGTCTCCAGCTTCGCGAGGCGCCTGATTTTGCGCAGCGCGTTGAGGGTGCGGTTCACCGCAATCCGATGTGCCCATGTTCCGAATTGCGAGTCACCCCTGTAGCTTGGGAGCGCCCTGAAGATCTGCATCCAGACCTCCTGCGAGATGTCAGCGGCCAGCTCGGCATCACCACAAAGCCTGCGTACGACCGCGTCGATATGCGGAGCATGCTGCGACCAAAGCCGCTGCATGGCCCTTTCGTCGCCGGCAATAGCGCGCTTGAGGTCCAGCTGGTCGAATGGCATCTCGGACTCTTTCTTAGTCACACCGCTCGTCTAAAAAGTTTCCCAAAAAACACGGTGACTTTCATTCCTGGCAATCGTTTGCAAACGTACGCCGCCGCCATATCGCGTAGCAGTTGGGCATACCCGGCCGGGTTGGAACTTCCGCTCGCGCGATCCGTATAAACTAAAGTAGTCCAAGGAGTTAGCGTTGCTAAGAGTTATTCTCACCGCACTGACTGTTACACGTGCAGGCGATGGCCTGCCGGCCAAGTCCCCGGCTGAGGTCGGCATGTCCGAGAACCGCCTCGGCGCCATCGAGCGCGTCGTTGAGCGAGGAATCAAGGCTGGAGGATACCCCGGAGCCTCGGTGGTCGTAGGCCGAAATGGGGCGGCGGTATACGAGAAGGGCTTTGGAAAGTTGTCCTGGAGCACCAGCAGCACTCCGGTCGACGCCGAACGCACGATCTACGACATAGCTTCGCTGAGCAAGGTCGTCGGAACCACGTCGGCGATCATGATCCTCTACGACGAAAAGAAGATCGGGCTCGATGACCCGGTCGTGAACTACATCCCCACGTTCGGCGGCGGCGACAAGGACAAAGTCACCATCCGGATGCTCCTCACCCATACGTCCGGATTGCCCGCTGGCCGCGACATCTGGCGCATCGCCCAGACGCCGCTGGAAGCGAGGGCGCTGGTCCTCAACACACCGCTCGAGGGACGCCCGGGCGCCCAGTACATCTACTCCGATCTCGGCGCTGACGTCCTCGGACTCGTCATCGAAGTCGTTGCCGGCGAGCCGCTGGACAAATTCCTCGAGCGCCGGCTGTTCGAGCCACTCGGGATGACCGAAACGATGTACCGTCCGTCAGATTCGCTCCGCTATCGGATCGCACCAACCGAAGTCACGCCTCCCCGCGGCTATCCGCTTCAAGGCGAAGTACACGACGAGAATGCCTACGCGCTCGGCGGCGTCGCCGGTCACGCCGGGCTCTTCAGCACCGCCGGGGATCTGTCGATCTTTGCGCAGATGATGCTCAACGGCGGCGAGTACAACGGCGTGCAGATCATCAGCAAGTCGACCGTCGATCTATTCACATCGAGAGCATTCGGACACCGCGCCCTCGGATGGGATACCGCCGACGGCGACTATGGCTCGGGCCGCTACCTCGGCCCTACCGCCTACGGACACACCGGCTTTACGGGCACCTCGATGTGGATCGACCCCGAGCGGCAGATGTTCGTGATTCTTCTGACCAACCGCGTGCACGCCGCCCGCGCCCTGCGTCCTGCCAAGGTGATCTCGGACGTCCGGGCAGATCTGTCCGATGCGGCAGTACTCTCGGTGCTCGACGGACCCGAGCTGGCCTCGAGATCCTCGAAGTTCCGCGCCGATAAAGAGGTCGGCTGGAATCCCCCGCCGCCTCGCGCAAGGCGTCGTCACGCGTCGTCGAAGCACCACACGATCGCCAGCGCAACGTCGAAGAGCCGCAGCAAGAGCACCCCTGCGAAAAAGACCACCGTCAAGAAGAAGACGAGCTCGAAAAAGCGTTAAGTTGCAGGTGAGGTGATTCGATCATGAGCGAAGAGAATGGAGAGGTGGGGAGCCCCGCCGCCGCGGCTGCAGAACCGGTTGCTGCTACGGGGGTCGTCAGCGAGGATCAGGTCAAGCTCGCGCTTCGGCGTGTAAAGGACCCTGATCTCCAGCTGAACATCATGGACATGGGTCTCGTTTACGCCATTGCTGTGGATGGCAGCACCGTGAAGGTCGATATGACCCTCACCTCGCCGGGCTGTCCATCGGGACCCGAGATCATGACCAACGCCGAGACGGAGCTGAAGACGCTGCCCGGCGTGGAGAAGGTCGAGATGAATCTCGTCTGGATGCCGTTCTGGACACCCGAGAAGATGGAGCCACGCGTGAGGGCGTACCTGGGCTTCTAGAAGCTTACGGCATCGAGAAGTCAGTTCGTAAATTGAGCGCGTGCACCTCAGACTTCGCGCCATAGGCCTCACCTTCGTTGTCACGGCGGCAAGTGCGTGCGCCGCCAACCCAACTCCCAACCGCAAGCCTTCTTCGACCGCGAACGACATCGGCGCTGACGCCATCGGCTGCCTCGACACCCTTCACGCGAGTGACACGGTCGAGACGATCGTGAAAATGACCGCTGCATCGCAGGACCCGAAAACCGCGCTGCCGCCCGACTTCGAGAGTTTTCTCGCCCAGGGATTTCGGGCGCGCTTCAAGGCGCCCTCGAAGTTGCGATTGAGTGTCATCATCGGGAACGAGCCCTGCGATTCGCTCGGATCACGGTGTGCGGGCGGCATCCTCAACATCGGAGCCGTCGCCTACGTCACCGCCCACTCCAATGGATCTCTCGTCGTGACCGACGTCGTCGATGAAACGCTTACTGAGGACTTTGCGGACAGCATTCGGTCGGCGCTCGGCGCTATGGCGAAGAATCGGGATGTTCCGTGGCTCGAGCGTGCGGATTCGATTCCGCTGGTGCTGAAGTTCGCTCCGGACGACCAGGCCGACACGGTGCCGGAGGGGAGATACGTCTTCAAGGCGAAAATCCCGCGCTATGACCTCCCCTTCACGTATGCGATGATGCCGAGCACCGGCATCGTGCCGAAGTATCCGAGTCGGGCTGCAATCGCGGGAATCGAGGATAGCGTCGTGTTAGCCTTCACCGTGCGCGCGAACGGTTCGATAGCGCCGCAATCGATGGACTTTGTCTCGGGAAACTACCGTGAGTTCGTGCTATCGGCGGCGGATGCGCTGAACGACAGCCGGTACCATCCGGCGCGCCTCGGGGACTGCGCAGTGGCTACGCGAATCAGACAGCGCTTCGTGTTCAAGTCGCCGCACTGAGCGCGCGAAGAAATCCTTCCCCCATCTCCTCGATCTGCCAGTTGCGGAGATCGGGTACTGCCGCCAGATCTTCGAGGGTCTTTGGGTTGCTGCGAACGATGCTTTCCAGCCGCTCGCGCGAGCATAACACCCCCGGATCGAGCTCCAGTCGCGTGGCCGCCGCATCGCGCACGCCCTTGAGGCGCGCGACCTTCTCGTCGAAGTCTCGGTCTTTGTTCCAGCGCTGACCACGCGGGAATTTCGGCAGCTGGGCCTCGGGAACCTCGACACCGCGTCGGATCGCAGCAATGATGTCGGCCCCGCCGCGCTCGATCATGCCCTTGGGCATCCCTTTGATCGCGCTCAGCTCCGACACGCTCTTCGGCGCGCGGCGCGCCAGCTCGAATAGCACCTCATTGCCCATCACGCGGAAGGTCGCACGATCAAGCTGCGCTGCGACAGTGTCGCGCCAGTTCGCGACTTCGCGCAGGACTGCCAGCTCCTGGCGCGACAGATCGCGGGCGCCCTTGAGCCGGAGAAAACCTTCCATGCTTTCTTCGGCTTCCCAGCGCGTGCCTTCGAGGCGAGCGAACTCCTCCTTCGCCCAGTGCAGGCGCCCACGACGCTCGAGCTCGCGCGTCATGTGATCCTTGAGCTGTAACAGGTATCGAGTGTCCTGCGCGGCGTAGTCGAGCATGTCCGCCGTCAGCGGGCGCATCGACCAGTCCGCGCGCTGGTGCTTCTTGTCCAGCTTCACGTCGAAGAACTGCTCCAGAAGCGCGGCGAGACCGAATGACTTGATTCCCAGTAGCTGAGACGCGATTCGTGTGTCGAAGATGTTCGTGACGTGCCAGCCGTAGTCCTGATGCAGCAGGCGCAGATCATAATCCGCGTCGTGGAAAACGACTTCCACGGACTTGCTCTGAAGAAGCTCACCCAGTCCGGCCGGCGATCCGATGGGAAGGGGATCGAGAATGGCGCTCCGCTCGCGGGTCGACAGCTGGAGCAGGTAGATACGGTCGAGAAAGCGATGGAAGCTCGCGCCTTCGGTGTCGAGGGCGAGCTCCTTCACGTCTGAGATTTCTTTGAGGAAGCGGTCTACCTGCTCGGAATTGTCGAGGTAGAGAGCGCCATCCGGGAGCACTGGAGGCATGCTCGAAATCTAGCGCCTGAATGGTATAGCGCCCCGACCCGGTTAACTTTCTCCGCGGCGCTTCACTCTATCCACGATCCGATGACCGAAAATTTTACGGTTCACATCTACCCCAGCGATTGCGACTCGGTTGGGCACGTCAACCACGCCCACATGCTGGTCCTTCTCGAGCGCGCGCGCTGGTCCGCTCTCGAGCGACACATGTCGTACGCCGAGTACATGAAGACGAGCTTGTGGGCGGTTGTGCGCAAAGTGGAAGCGTCCTACATGGCGCAGACTTTTCCGGGAGACGATCTCGCGATTCAGACGGGACTGCTCTCGGTTGGCAATACGAGCTTCATCGTGCGGCAGGTCGTGCGGAACCAGCGGGGCAACGTCGTGTGCGACGCGTCGATCGTCTACGTCACCGTCTCTCCTGACGGCAAGCCTATCCCGGTACCCGATCAGTGGCGCACCCTTTTCTCCCCCTGGGTGGAAGACGCTGCTGAAGCGCAGCGGACGAAATGATCCAGCGGTCGACACAGGACACGCGCCTGGCGTGAGCAACCCGACTCCGCAACCGCAGCGCGTGAGCGCCGCCGAGCAGTCGATCCCGGCGCAGATTGGTGCTGTCCTTTTCCGTCATCGCGGGTGGCTTCCACTTCTGTTTCTTGGAATTCCGCTGGTCATGCCGGGCTCGAGCTCTCCCTTCCGGTGGGAAGTGGGACTCTCGCTGATCGTGATCGGCGAAGCGATCCGTCTCGCGGGTGTCGCTGCGGCCGGTACCGTCACCCGCCGCCGCTCGCGCAACGTGCAGCGGCTCGTGACGTACGGAATTTTTGCGTGGAGCAGAAACCCGCTCTACAACGGCAACTTTCTCATCTGGATGGGATTCGTCACCATCTCGGGCGTGCTCTGGTTTCTGCCGATCGCCGTGCTGCTGTTCGCCGTGGAGTACGAGCTGATCGTCCGCTACGAGGAAGGAGTACTTGAGTCGATCTTCGGCCGGGAATATCTGGACTACAAGAACGAGACGCCGCGCTGGATCCCGCGTCCGCCGAGTGGGCCGCAGCCGGTTGGCGAGTACCACTGGGCCGAGGCCTTTAAGAGCGAGATCAGCACGTTCCTGCAGTACGCGGTGCTCATCCTCGCGTTCTGGATCAAGAGCAGAGTGATGGGCGACGTTTGGGCGAGCGGTTTTATCAAGCGGTTCTAGCGGGCAGGGACCTACGCTGCTGCCTGCTTCCCGCTGTTCGCTGCCTGCTTTTTCCGCTGCAAAAGCGTGGACGTTACTCTTGTGGAGCAGTGAATCCACCGCTTGTTCTCTCACCCCTTTAAATGCGCCCCGACGTTGA
>Ga0070682_100000268_pt1 | contig 37453 bp, 30 predicted proteins | sample KBSC63LmetaG_FD_64668 | JGI IMG/M metagenome (GOLD analysis project Ga0070682, IMG submission 64668) | Corn rhizosphere microbial communities from Kellogg Biological Station, Michigan, USA - KBS C6-3L metaG | ecosystem: Host-associated > Plants > Roots > Rhizosphere | place: USA: Michigan...
AACTCGGACAAAGGCTGCGATCCCGAGGAGTCTCTGGTCGACTGTCTCAAGAGTGCGACCGTGTACGCTAACCTCGCAATCCATCACAAGAGCCAGGAAGATTCACGTTGCGCAGGCATGGGCGCCACTTTCACGGGCGCTGCAATTCACGGTGACCTGTTGGATCTGGTTCAAGTGGGCGACAGCCGCGGCTATCTTTTGCGTAAAGATCAGATTCGACTCGCCACCAAAGACCAGTCGCTGGTGCAGCAGCTGGTTGATGTGGGACAGATAAGCGAAGCCGAAGCGGAAACGCACATGTTTCGAAACGTGATCCTGCAGGCGCTCGGTGCACAGGGTGACATCGCACCAGTGACTGGCAGAATACGTTTGCGACGCGGCGATACCTTATTGCTTTGTAGTGACGGGTTATCTGGAAAGTTGCGTTCAGAAGATATTCAAAACATCGTCACGGATAATCCTGACCTGGCGACGGCGTGTGATGAGTTAATCGCTGAGGCGAACAATCGCGGCGGCGAAGATAACATTACGGTAATACTCGCGCGCTTCACCGGCGACGAGTTGCAGGAACCGGCCGGCGATCGCATCACCGTGGAGTTACCGGCGATGCAGGAAGAAGACAAGACCCTCGACGATACCTACAGTCCTGAGACTGACCCGCGTTAGATTACCCTTCCGAAGTTGCATCTTCTGCTAATTCCTTAGCACGCCAGTCTGCGCCTGCGCCTTCATCGATCCTGCGGACGTAGATTGATGAACCTTGAATGCTTTCGACTTGAACGCGCTCTCCTGCCTCCAACGCTGATTCCCCTTCAGCCGGAAAAGCTGTCCAGGTAGAACCGAAGACCTTGACCGCGCCTTCCTGCATCGCGCCACGGCTGGACGATACGACCGTGCCAATCCTGCCCGGCAGTGAATCCATGCCCGTGCGCAGCGAGCCGCCGGACTTTTCGCGCGAAAAATAATTAACGAAGATCGTGCGCGAAGCCGCAGTCAGACCAATCGAAACCAGCGCAAAAATAATGAACTGAATTCCAAGGTTATTGATGCCGACGATGCCCGCGAGTGCGGCTGCGAGCGCGCCAATTCCAAACCACAGCAACACGAACCCGGCCGTGAAGACTTCGGCGACGATCAGTACGGCGCCGAGAATAACCCACAAAATCCAGTAGACATTTTCCATGAAGCTCGTCAGCCTTTGAGGGTGTTCTTCAAGACGAACCAAATGTTGGCGGGCCGTTCCGCCAATCGTCTCATGAAGTAAGGATACCAGTGTTTTCCGTAGGGAACATACACTCGCATGTTGTAACCGTCCTTCGCGAGTTGGCGTTGCAGATCGCGGCGAATCCCGTAAAGCATTTGAAACTCAAAGGCCCCTTTCGGTATTCCTTGGCGCTCGGAAAACTCGATGGTCGCGTCGATCATTTTCGGGTCGTGCGTCGCAATGCCGTGATAGGTGCCGCTGGCCAACAACAACTGCATGATGCGCACGTAATTCTCGTCTACGTCTTTCTTATCAGGAAACGCTACCTCAGCCGGCTCGTTATAGGCGCCCTTGCAAATGCGAATGCGCGCCGGAAGTTTCACCAGCGCCTCGGCGTCAGCATAGGTGCGACGCAGGTACGACTGCAGCACGATGCCGACATCGTTCAATTCAAATTCCGCTCGCAAACGCTTAAAGATGTCGATCGTTTTCTGCGTTACCGTTGAAGCTTCCATGTCGACGCGGCAAAAGTTTCCCCGACTTGCAGCCTCAGCGACAACCGCTCGCGCGTTCTTATAGGCCAGCTCCGTGTCGAGCTCGAGACCAAATTGCGTGAGTTTGATCGAGACGTTGGAATTGATTCCGGTCTCATCAATCTGCCGCAGAATTTGCAGATACTCCTTTACCTCCTCGTCCGCTTCCGCTGCATTTGCAACTGATTCGTTGAGATGGTCGAAGGAAGCACTGCAACCCTCATGGTTCAACTCACGAATCGCCGCTATCGCTTCATCGATGTTTTCCCCGGCGACAAACCTGGTTGTCAGCCGCTTGAATAAGCTAAAGCGGGCGGCAAAATCCTTTAATCCCTCATGACGTGACAGGTAGATCAGAGCGGTTCTGCTGAGCATGTTTATGAAATAATCAACAGCAAACTATTGAATTTGAGGGCGCTCACGTGGTCTAACCGGGTCGTAATTTGAATTATCTGTGCCGCCTCAGTGTCCTCTGTGCCTCTGTGGTTGATCCTTTTGTTGCCAGTTTCTTCACCACAGAGGCACAGAGAGCACAGAGGGTCCACAGAGAAACTGAAATTAGGTCCACCTTTGATGACGGCGTGAAAAACCTCAGCTCGAAGCTGTGATATTCTAAGCCGCTCAAAAGAGGTGCTGCTTCCCACGGCGGTCCACCTGAAGGACCTGAACAATGCGTCTGAAGCTGGTATTCATCTCCGCGTTCGTCGCTGCCATTCTCGGCGCCGGATCCGCTTCGGCAATAATCATTTCGGCAACTTCATCACTGAAGGGCCTGACCCATCCCGGCCTGTTGGTAATCTCGAGCAATTTACTGCCGCTGCTCGCGATCCTGTTCACATCAATCTTCGTATATCGTCACACCGCGCGGCGCCGTAAGCTTCAGGCAATCTTAACGGCAATACTTGCGATACTGCTAACCATACTTTTTTTCGTCATCGCTTCCATCGTTACCGCTCGACGTCAGCCCTTGCCCGAACCTCGTCCAACGGTAGCGCCGGCATTTCGACTCTAAGCTATTCAGTCGCAATCGGGTTCAGACCAATTTGCTGCTGCACCGGGCGCAACGCATCGATAACGAAGCGAATGTGCGCGTCGAGGTCTACGCCAAGTTCTGCCACGCCCTGGCGAATGTCGTCGCGGTTTACTGAGCGCGCAAATGCCTTGTCCTTCAATTTTTTCTTAACTGAAGAAACCTCCAGATCATCGAGACTCTTATTTGGCCGGACGAGCGCGCAAGCTACCAGGAACCCGCATAGCTCATCAGTTGCGAAGAGCGCGCGAGCCATGGCGGTATCACGCGGGACGCCCGTGTAAGTGGCGTGACCCATAATCGCGCGGATGAAACTTTCGGAATAACCACGGCCGCAGAGAATGTTTGCGCCAGTGAAAGGATGCTGGTCGGCGCTGGGAAATTTTTCGTAATCGAAATCGTGAAGCAGCCCGACCATGCCCCACTCGTCAGCGTTGTCCTCGGCCGAACCATATTGTTTGGCGCAGGCGCGCATCGCCGCTTCTACAGCGAGCGCGTGTTTGCGCAAGCTGTCGCCTTCGGTGTATTCACACAACAATTCCCAGGCTTCGCCGCGATCAGGCATAGTTCGAAGTGGAAAACGAAACGACTTACCGTTTTAGGATTTGATTTAGCGGTGAGAAATTAACACGAGTGAAGGACTGCGAACAATTGTAACGCAAACCTGTTAGTTTGCGTTCGCTGCTGAATGCCACCCAACAATCGCAAACTACAGTTTGCGTTACTAAACCAGTTAGCCGCCAGACGGGGCGCGATAGCCGGGTCGCGCGCGCAATACGATATTTTTCCGCGTGCTCACGACTTTTATCTTTCGATAGTTTCCGTCGCGAGTCTTGTTCACCGGATAGTAGCCGATAGCGTACTGCGTCCTCAGTTCCGCTGCGATCTGCGCGAACGCCTGGGGCAGAGAGCTAATGGTATCGGCGCGCACGATTCGTCCCCCTGACTTCTTTGCCAGTTCCAGCAGGTAGCTGTCGGCTTTCTGATAAAGGCCGTCGAGCAGGTGCCCGATCGAATCGTCAATGCGCCGATCGCGATTGGTGGAACTGGGTGGTTCACGGTCGTTACGGTCGCCATTAGGTCGCCTGCCTCCATCCGTGGGATCAGGGTTGCGACTGTCTGTAGGTCCAGGCAAACGATCAGTACTCGGCCGATCAGTCGGACGCCGACGCGAGCCGCGCATAATCTCTTCTGCTGTCGGTAACCCAAACGGGCCAGTTCGCTTCGATTCGGTACTGGGTATATTGCTGGTGTCGTCGCTGGGAAAAGTAGGTGCGGTAGTACCCGTGGGCGGTCGTCGAATCACGCCGATCGTCGGCAGCGACGGCGTGTCATTCGCTTCGCGCGCGATGCGCTCTGCCTCGGCGCGCGTTTCGAAACGAATGGGGTAGACGATTATGCCTTCTTCATCCAGACCGTGGAGCGAGCCGTCGAACGTTGCCGAATCGCTGTGCCAGTCAACGCCGTCGCTGAACATCACGATTGCTCGACGACCTTTGATCGGTCTCAGCGAAGCGAGCGCCAGTTCAAACGCGTCATAGACTTTTGTCCCGGTGCCCGGAGTTGTCCGGTAGATGGCATTTCGAAGCGCGACACGATCGTTCGTAAAATCGATCAGCTCTCGTATCTCGTTATCAAAGGAAATGACCTTAACGCGATCGGCGGGTTGCAACTGTTCCACGAAAGCGCTCGCTGCTTTCCGTAAGTAGCCAAGCTTGTCTTCCGTGCTGGCGCTGGTGTCGAGCATTAGCACTACAGTAAACGGCGCACTGACACTCGCGAAAAAAGCGACCTCCTGTTTCTCCCCATCTTCGGAAATGCTGAACTCAGACTGTGTCAGATCGGGTACGTAGTTGCCGTCGACGGTTGTCGCTATGACCGGCACTGTTACCAGGTTGGTATTGATCTTCAGGGTCTCAGGGTTTTGCTGGTCGGGTTCATCTACTTCCGGCGAGGACTCAACGGTGGGCTCAGGGACAGCCGGCGCAGATTGCGCGGGAGCGGGCGCGGGATGGGTTCCGCGACGCGGGCGTCGCTGCGGTGTGGCAGCAATCACCCCACACAGCAAGAGCAATATGAGACAGAGGCGGAAAAGCACGCGGCTTTCTCCTATTCGATTCTAAAACTCAAAAACGGTCGTGTGGCCGCAATATCAAAACTGGAAGGATCAGTCGTGCCGCTACGATGACTTAGCTGAGAATAACGGTTGTCTCTCGGGACAACAATCTCCCGGGGAGGGGGCGCGAATTTCGAGTGCGGCGGCTTGACGCCGCTTTGATCGGCTTACGTATCTTCGGAACTTCAAAGATGTCGTTTGCTCACCAATAAAAAGCGGTGTCAAGCCACCGCACTCCAAAATCTTGAACGCTACCGAAAACACGTTGCTTGCTGCTCTCTCGCCTCTCAACTAGAATTGCTCCGCCGTCTTCGCGTCTTATAAACCCAAATGCGATCGCTCCTGCTGGCCGTACTGGCCGCTTATGTTGTTTCCGCGATACACGCGGTGCTGGCGTTTCTCAACAAACGCCGCGCGCTGCAACGCGTCTCCGAATGGGCGATGGGCATTGGGTTTGTAATGCACACGGCAGCGCTGATTGCCGACTGGGCAATTGACGGTCACTACCCACTCTTCTACCGGCGCGAAACGCTGTCGTTTCTGGCGTGGACACTAGTCGCAAGTTACGCGCTAGTACTCTATCGTTACCGCGCGCGACCGCTCGGCGCTGTGACACTGCCACTCGTCTCATTACTAGTCTTTCTGGCAATCATCATCGGTGCTGCGGCGCCGGATCAGGCCGAAGCAAGCATTCGCTCGGCAACCTGGCTGTTTCCGGTTCATACCACGCTGCTTCTGTTTGCCTATGCCGCGTTTTTCGTCGTGTTTCTCGCCAGCATCATGTACCTGCTGCAGGAACGGGAACTGAAACTAAAAACCTTCAGCGCGATTTTTCACCGGCTCCCTTCCCTCACCACCGTCAATGAAATCGCCACCAGCTCAGCAGCGATTGGTTTGACGCTATTAACTGTAGGCATCGCGACGGGCATGGTATGGGCATCGTCGCGCGATGGCCGCGTATGGCACAATGACCCGAAGGAGATTTTTGCGGTATTGACCTGGTTGCTGTATCTCTTGCTGATTCTTTATCGTTCGAGTTCGAGCTGGCGCGGGCGTAAGGCGGCCTGGATAGGCGTAGCGGGATTTGCACTCGTGCTGATCACATTTTTCGGCGCCCGGCTCATGGGCGGCTATCACGTTTTCGGTTGATGGTTATGAAAAAGCCGGCCTAAAGGCGGTACTCCAAACGAACTTCACAATGTCAATCGTCCTAATCGGAATCAACCATAAGTCAGCGCCCGTCGAGGTCCGCGAGCAACTGGCGTTCAGCGATGAAGCGTGCACGGCCGGATTGCGCACTTTGGTTGACGGCGAAATTGTGAAGGAAGGCCTGATTGTCTCCACCTGCAACCGCGTCGAGGTGTTGACCGCCACCACTCAGGAACGTTTGAACGAAACCTTTGAACGTGTCAATCAGTTTCTCGAGCAAACCGACAAGCTGACGGCGTCCGCCATTCAGCCTCACCTTTACCAGCACACTGACGACGCAGCGATACGTCACATCTTTCGCGTGACTTCATCACTCGATTCGATGGTCGTAGGTGAGCCGCAGGTGCTGGGCCAGGTGCGCCGCGCCTATTCGATCGCGCTTGAAGCTGGAACTGCCGGCCGCGTTCTAAACCGGCTGGTGCATCACGCGTTTCGAGTTGCGAAACGCGTCAGAACTGAAACCGGGATCGGCGCGAATGCTGTTTCCATCAGCTACATGGCAGTCGAACTCGGGAAGAAAATCTTCAACTCGCTTGCCGGACATACGGCGCTACTCGTGGGCGCCGGCGAAATGGCGGAACTATCCGCACGTCACCTGGTAAACGCCGGGGTTTCGCGCGTGCTGCTGGCTAACCGCACGGCGGACCGCGCGGCCCAGCTCGCTGCCGAACTCGGCGGTGAAACAGTTAAATTTGAAGCGTTACCGCAGTATTTACCGGAAGCGGACATCATCATCTGCTCAACTGCGGCAGACGGTTATCTGATTACGGAACAGATGGCGCGCGACAGTTTGAGCAAACGTAGAAACCGGCCGGCCTTTTTTATCGACATCAGCGTCCCGCGCAACATCGATCCGGCCGTGGGCAAGATTCCCAACGTTTTTCTTTTCGACATCGACGATCTCGAGTCTGTCATTTCTTCGAACATTCGCGAGCGTGAGCGCGAAGCGGAGCGGGCCGAATTGATCGTCGAATCGGAAATCATGCAGTTTCAGCAAACCCTGCGCGTCCTCGACATCGGCCCCACCATCGGTGCGTTGAGAAACAAACTCCAGAACGTCGCCCGTTCAGAACTTCTGAGGCAGCGGAATCGTCTCGGCCCCTTAACGGCCGAGCAGGAAGCGGCGGTGGAAGCCCTGCTGCTGTCGACCGTTAACAAGATTTCTCACCCGTTGCTGAGTCACATGCGGCGCTCCTACGACGCGAGCGACGCCGAAGCGATTCAGGCATGGCGCGATATCTTCGGCCTTGAAGAATAGTTGCGCCCAAACTCCATGACCAAAGAACTCGTTATCGGCTCTCGCGGTTCGAAGCTCGCGCTCGTACAAGCAGAGACGATTAAAGCCGAACTTGAACGGCTCGATCCAACCACAGCGGTTCGTATTGAAATCGTCAAAACCTCAGGGGACGTGAAAACCGATCCCCTCTCGGTAATCGGCGGCAAAGGAGTGTTCACCAAAGAACTCGAAGACGCGCTGCTTGATGGTCGAATTGATTTGGCCGTCCATTCGCTAAAGGACCTGCCGACAATTCTGCCTGACGGTTTAGTAATCGCCGCGATTACTAAACGGGAAGACCCTCGTGACGCACTTGTGCTCAACCAGAAAATACGTATTACGACACCAACAATCGCAGCGCTTCCTCGCGGCGCGATAGTCGGCACTTCAAGTCCGCGACGCCTGGCGCAGTTAAGAAGTATTCGCACCGACCTGGTCATCAACGACCTCCGCGGCAATATCGACACGCGCGTGCGCAAGTTAGACGAGGGACAGTACGACGCGCTCGTGCTTGCGTGTGCCGGCCTGCGCCGGCTGGGAATGGCGGATCGGATCAGCGCCGCACTCGCGCCTGCAGAAGTTTTGCCTGCGGTCGGTCAGGGCGCGCTGGGTGTCGAGTGCAGAGCGGACGATGCGGAAACCGTCGAACTTCTCAGTAAACTCGATCATAAGTTTACGCGGCTCGCGTGTACCGCTGAACGGGCGTTACTTCGCAGTCTGGGCGGCGGGTGCCAATTACCTATTGCTGGTTACGCGATCGTTCGTGACAAACGCATACGGCTCGACGGCCTGGTTGCCGATCCGCAAGGTCGGCGGCTCGTTAAGGATCGCGTGTCGGGCGCTTTGGATGAGGCGGAACAACTGGGAATGCTGCTGGGCGCGCGATTGTTAGAACAAGGCGCGGCAGCGTTAATGGCGTGAATAGCCCCTGTATGCGCCGGCTTTTCACAAAAACTGAACCGGCGTGGTTTCTTGTACCGTGGTCTACACAAAATCAGAACTGGGAGCGGTAGCAACCAGCCCATTTTTGTTGCCAACTAAGTTCCAGGTGTGTCGACAAAATCAGAACCGGGTCGCGGTAGCGACCGGCCAGAGAGATGCAACCGAATCAGAGACCGCAGCTTCATTTTTGAGGTTCGTCGGTCGCATCAAGCTTTGTTGCCGGAGGTCGATTGGCTTGAATCTTCGGCCGGTCGCTACCGCGATCCGGTTCTGATTTTTGTGTTACCACACGATTCAATTCCCTGGCTGTGGATCACTTCGGGCGAACTTTTCGTGCAAACCTCGTGGTGCAAGCGAGAAGACGTGGCATAAGCTGACAGTTGACGAACGCCATTGAGCAACGCACCAACACAGAAGAATCCGCAGCTACCGCTCAGCGGGCGCACGATTGTCATAACCCGTGCTGAGAACCAGGCCGCCGGTTTGCGGTAGCGACCGGCCAGAAAGATGCAACCCAATCAGAGACAGCAGCTTCATTTTTGAGGTTCGTCGGTCGCATCAAGCTTTGTTGACGGACGTCGATTGGCTTGAATCTTCGGCCGGTCGCTACCGCGATCCGGTTCTGATTTTGTGTTACCACACGATTCAATTCCCTGGCTGTGGATCACTTCGGGCGAACTTTTTGTGCAAACCTCGTGGTGAAAGCGAGAAGACGTGGCAAAGCTTTGAAGAACCAGAGTGACAGTTGACGAACGCCATTGAGCAACGCACCAACACAGAAGAATCCGCAGCTACCGCTCAGCGGGCGCACGATTGTCATCACGCGTGCTGAGAACCAGGCCGCCGGCTTTCAGGCCGAGCTTGAGCAATACGGCGCGCAAGTGATTCTTTGCCCGGTCATCGAAATTTGTCCGCTCGACAATTACGAACGGCTCGATGAAGCGGTCGCGAACCTCTATGGTTACGATTGGGTAATCTTCACCAGCGTTAATGGCGTTGAATACTTTTGGCAACGCCTAAGCGCTGCGGGTTATGAGGCAGCTCAACTTGATCATCTGCGCGTATGCGCGATTGGTGAAGCTACTGCTGAGCGACTTCATAATCTGCAAGTTCACGTGGACGTTATCCCCGATGAGTTCAAAGCCGAGGGAGTGTTTGACGCGTTGACTCGGTATGCCGGCGGCGCGGATAAACTTCAACGACTAAACATCCTGCTTCCGCGCGCTTCGGTTGCGCGAGACTTTCTACCCAAAGCACTCGAAGCAGCAGGAGCGCGCGTCGATGTAGTTCCAGCCTACCAAACGGCACTACCGGCAAACGCTGATCGCGGACGCGTCGGCGCCATGCTTTCCGGGAGCGCTGACTGTATTGCGTTCACGAGTTCGTCCACAGTCTCAAACCTCGCGCGGCTGTTCGACACAAACGATCTGAGCGCCGCGCTTGCCGGCGTCGTAATCGCGTGTATCGGAGACATCACGGCAAACACTGCGGCCAAGTTCGGCCTTGAAGTTGAGATCCAACCCGATCAATTCACCGTGCCTTCCCTGGCCCGTGCGATCGCCGAATATTTTTCTGCCAAAGACGCTTAACCTGCATGTTATTGTCTTAACGTTTCAGCTAATTTCGAAGCACATCGCGTATGTCGACAGATTCCCAGCCCGTAGAACTTAGCGAAGCAAAGCGCGAGATCGAGGCCTTGCGTCGGCAGCTATTGGACCGCGGCGCGTTTGGAGAACTCGTCGGCAATTCGGCACCTATGCGCGAAATCTATTCGCTGGTGGAGCAGGTCGCATCGTCCACCGCGTCAGTTCTGATCACCGGCGAATCAGGCACCGGCAAAGAGCTCGTGGCTCGTACCATCCACCAGCTGAGTCCGCGCAGGGAAAAACCGTTTATTGGAATTAACTGTTCGGCGATCCCTGAATCTTTGATGGAGTCGGAACTGTTTGGCCACGAGAAAGGCGCATTCACTGGCGCGGCGACGAGGCGCGAAGGATGCTTCGAGCTTGCCGATGGAGGCACGCTGCTGCTCGATGAAATAGCGGAGATGCCGGCGTTGTTGCAGTCAAAGTTGTTGCGAGTTATCGAAGAGCGAACCGTAAGGCGGCTGGGTAGTCGACAGGAGATTAAAGTTGACGTGCGTCTGCTGGCTGCGACCAATCAGGATCCGCAAACGGCCGTCAGCAAAGGAACGTTGCGCGAAGATCTGCTTTATCGACTGAATGTGTTCAGTATTCACCTGCCGGCACTGAAAGAGCGCAAAGAAGATCTGCCGCTGCTGGCGCAATACCTGGTGACTAAACTGGCTGCCAAACACGCGCGACCGGCGCGTTTTCTTAGCGCCGCAGCGCTTGAGGCTCTTCAGTTCCACGCCTGGCCGGGAAATATTCGCGAGCTACGAAACGCGATCGAACGCGCGGTTGTTATTTGCTCGGGTGAACAAATCGAGCGGCACCACTTCGCCCCTTATCCGATTGATCAGCGCGAACGCCTGCGCAATGAAGACACGATTACGTTTCCCGTCGGAACGCCAATCGAAGAAGTCGAGCGTCAAATGATCATTCGCACAATCAAGAAGACGAAGAACAACAAAACGCGCGCGGCCGCGCTGCTCGGTATTAGTCTCAAAACCCTTCACAACAAAATAAATCTTTATCGTGAACGCGGTCAGCTCGAAGATGAGTGAGCTATTGTCCTCGTCTCCCAAACATGCGTCTGCCGCCTAAGCCGCCGCCGACCGGCGTTACCTGCGGCACACCCAACACATTCCTAACGATGGCAAGTTGTGATAACAGCCGCGACTCCGCGAGGCTAAACTTATTTGCCGAGCTTTCGGCGCGAGCGAAATCTATCTTTGCCAGACGCGCGAGTTCCTGGCCATAACGAAGCACCATTTCGCTCAGACCATTCCCGCCTTCGAGCGGCAACTCGCCTTCCCTGAAGATGTTAATTTCGAAGCCGTTTAGCAGTGCAGCGGCTGACAACAGTTCATTAAGCTGGGTAATGCCGGGGTCGAGCACTTCAAAACTTTTCGCAGCATCGAGCGCAGCGAAAGCGTCCGCGACTCGCAGCTGTTGTTCTAGTTGGCTGTAATTCGTTGCGCGACGATTGGCCAGGCGTTTCGCCTCGCTAAGAAACTTGAGAGCAGCTTTGGAATTACCTTCCGCTGCCGACGGCGATTCACCCGAAGGCTTCTGGGTTTGTGCCGCCAACTGCAGCAGCATATCGATTCTTTCATCGTCAGACCGCAGGCCGCCCAGGATTTGACTGAGCTGATCGACGTTGCCGGCTTCTGCTTTTGTCGCCAGCACCTGAAAGTCGACTTGCTGCAAAACTCGATCGCGAGCCGTCGCCTGAAGGTGATCATTCGCAATCTGACGAGCCTGGTCTATGTTTCCTTCCTGGAGCGCCTTCTGTGCCGCCTGCTGGTAGAGCCTCGGTTGCATTTGTGGCGGTGCTGCAGACGCGGCGGTGACAAGCGAGTCTGCGGTGCCTTGCTGCATTAGCGTGCTGACTTGGTTGAAAGCCAGACGTGGATCGCTGCCCATACCGAGTTCCGTCATCTTGTTGCGTACCGCCGCGGCGCGTGCTGGCAAGAATTGTTCAATCTGCGGCATTAGCATTTGCAGTCCGCCTAACATGCGGCGCGCATTCTGCTGCTCGAGCTGCGCGTCAGTCGGCGTAGCCGGCACAGCGTTTTGAACGCCGCCAAAATTCCGCCTGCCGCGTCCATTGCCTTGTTCAACCTGGCTCGTCGCCTGTGACCGCGTCGCCCGAAGCGCCGCATCGATTACGGTATTCATTACACCTTGAAACGCGGTCTCGCCAAGAATCGGTATCGTCCCGAAGTCATTGCCTGGCCCATTCGACGTTGCACTGGCTGACGTCTGTGACGGCAACGGCCCACTTCGCAGCAGGTACAAGGCGAGATTGCCGGCTTGCGGATTAGCTAGCAAGTTCTCAGATTGCAATTTGTTAACGACCTTCGCGGTGAGTTTCGCGGACGCTTCCTTGTCTTTCGACTGCAGGTTGGAAATTACTTGCGCCAGAGAGGTTGGATACTGGCCGCTCGCGAGCGCTTCTTCTGCCTTCTGCGCTGCGAACTTCGGATCGGTAACCGCTATCCTCGCTAACAGACTCTGTTCCAGGTTCCCATCGGCGCTTCGCATACCAAAATTATTAACGGCATCTGACGGAGTCGTGACCGGCTGAGTTGTCGCCAACAATTGATAGGCAAGGGTGGCGTCATGTTGGGCGGCCGTTAATACCAGTTGCTGTCGCAAGCGTCCAACCGAGCGCTGCGGATTGCCTTCGGAGCCGCGCATCATCTCCGCAATACCTTCGGCCGCAAGTGAAAACATCGAGCGTGCTCGTGCCTCATTGCGCGCCCACAACATATCCGCGGCGGCGATTTGAACGCTGATGCGATTTTCAGGCAGCTTCAGCAATTGCACTTGCCCCACCACTTGCTCAAGCAAAGCGTTCGCTTTCGTCTCCAGCGCTTCCTTTTCTTTTTGTGCGGTTGCGGCAGCTTCCGAGTCGGTTGGCGAAGCCTGCGGGTCCTGCGCGAGCGCCACATTGGAGACGCCGAACAGCAAAATACCGGCTATGAAAACTAGATTCCGTAGTCTGATCATGGTTGATACCTCGTGAATTATAAGGAAGAGGTCGTTTCGATTCACTCAGTCTTAGCTTAGTTGCTTTATTGGCTACTTCCAAAGGATGCTCGGCATCAGGTATTGACCTAATTTGAACTTCTCTGTGCAACCTCAGTGTTCTCTGTGTCTCTGTGGTGAGTGATTACCTAATTTAATCCACCACAGAGGCACCGAGGACACAGAGGTTGCACAGAGAAAACCTGAAACCAGGGCATCACCCAGACTTCGGCCGTCCCTAAGTCTTGCGGTCAACCAGTTAGACGCGTGGGGTCTCGTTGCGGGCGAAGTGAATGACGGTCGTCCAGGGAAAGCAGCAGGTTATTCTCACAAACCAACAGCGCTTGCGCCTCATCGTTGCCGGTGTTATTCATCCTTCAGAATGACAGACGGACTCCAGTCAACCTCCGCGAACGCGTCTTCAGTGTTGCTCTTCTTTATCGACGGGCTCGGCATCGGCACGCGCGGCCCGCATAATCCGCTTGACGGCCTTGCTGATTCAGAGCCGCTCGCCAACTTTCAAAACGAAGCGCGCGACGTCGTGTTCGACGGAATCGTTGTTCCAACTGACTCGCGTCTGGGCGTGGACGGCCGGCCTCAAAGCGCTTCGGGTCAAACAACGATACTGACCGGCGTCAACGTTCCGGCGAAGCTCGGCTACCACAAGCAGGGTTTTCCGAACGCCGCCATGTTGGAAATCCTTCGCGAGCATTCAATCTTTCTCCAGCTTACGCGAGCGGGAATCTCCCCCATCACCTTTGCGAATACCTATCCACAAATATTTTTTAAGCAACGACCGCGCTGGGTGTCTGCGACCACTGCCGCGGTTGAAGCGGCCGGTTTGCCCTTTCGCACGGTGCCGGAGCTGAATGCGGGCCGTGCCGTCTATCAGGACTTCACTAATGCGATGCTTATCGCGCGAGGCGAGCAGGTGAATTTACGAACGGCCGAAGATGCGGCCACGGTGCTTGCCACAATCGTGAATGAAAACCGTTTTACGCTCTACGAATACTTCATCACCGACAAGGTTGGGCATGCTCAGGACAGCGCAGCCGCTGCCGTAGTATTAACCAATCTCGCACTGCTGATCCGCCGAACCCTCGAGAGAATTGATTTGAGTCGTACTTCCGTTATACTCACCAGCGATCACGGCAACATCGAAGACCTTTCATCACGCAATCACACGCTCAATCAGGTACCAACTATTGTTTGGGGCGTCGAGCAGCACGCTATTGCAAAACGCATCAAAACGCTCGCGGACATAACGCCGGCAATCGTCGCCATCCTGACCGAGAAAGCTTGCGCCCTAAATGACATCACCATCGCACGAGGCAAAACAGCTCGTTACTGACAAGAACAGTCCGCGCGAAGTGTTTGGTTGGAAAGTGTACGACTGGGCCAACTCAGCTTTCTCGACGACGATTGTCGGCGCGCTGTACGGTCCTTACCTAACCGAAGTTACGCAACGCGCGGTCGGCGAAAACGGTGTGGTGCTAAATCTAGGGCCCGTCGGCGCAATAACATCGAAATCATTTTTTCCTACCTGCGTCTCGATCGGCGTATTCCTGCAGATATTTCTGTTGCCAATCCTCGGCAGCATCGCCGATTACTCAAATCTAAAAAAACGCTTGATGGCGTTGTTTTGTTACACCGGCGTCGCGGCCACCTGCCTGATGTATTTTGTCGACCGCGATCTCTACTGGATGGGCGGCTTGCTATTCATCATAGCGAATCTCTGCTTCGGCGCGGCCATCGTTTCCTATAACGGTTTTTTGAATGAGATAACGACTGAAGACCAACGTGACAAAGTTTCGAGTCGCGGTTTCGCCTACGGCTATCTCGGCGGCGGGCTATTGCTGGCTCTAAATTTTCTGCTTGTTAAAAACGCAGCCCGCTTCGGCATCGATGCTTACCTGGCGGTCCGGCTTTCGTTGTTGTCAGCGGGACTTTGGTGGGGTGGCTTTGCGCTTATCACCTTCGCGACTCTGAAGACACGCGCAGCGGAGAAATCACTGCCGCCGGGGAAAACGTATTTGACCGTAGGATTTTCTGAACTGGGCAAAACGTTTCGCGAGTTGTCGCGTTTGAAAAGCACGCTGCGCTACCTGGTTGGGTATTTGCTGTTCAACGATGGTATCCAAACCGTGATCAGTATGGCCTCGGTATTTATGGCGCAGGAACTCTTCGTGGCCCGCGGTCTCAAGACCGACCAATCGTTCCTGTTGCTGATTTTCCTGATGGTGCAGTTTGTGGCGATCTTCGGCGCCCTGCTTTTCGAACGACTCGCTTACGCAATCAACACGAAAAACGCGATTCTTGTTTCACTCGTTTTGTGGTCGTTTGTCGTCATTTACGGATACGGCTTCTTGCACACAACCAGGGAAGCGTGGTTGATGGGCGGAGTTATCGCTATTGTGCTCGGCGGTTCACAAGCGCTGTCACGTTCGCTGTTTTCGCGAATGATTCCCGCGGGACGAGAGGCGTCGTTCTTTGGAATCTATGAAGTTTCGGAACGGGGTACGTCGTGGCTGGGCCCGCTCGTCTTTGGGTCCGTAGTCGCGGCCACCGGATCTTACCGGCAGGCGTTGCTGTCGTTAATCGTTTTCTTCGTAGCCGGAATGATCATTCTTTACTTCACCAATACCGACAAGGCGATCCATGAGGCGGGCAACTTACTGCCGGTTGAGGCGGCAACTCACTCGTGATCTTTGTAACGCCAACTGTTAGTTTGCGCTTACTGTTTTCGCCGCACGAACGCAAACTAACCGTTGGCGTTATGATTCAGCCGGCAAGCTTTCGTTCCTGCTCTTGCGATTTCTTCTCCAAACACTCGCGCGAACAATAAACCGGCGAGCGGCCGATGGCGCGTTCCGCGGGTATCCAGGTGCCACAACTAACGCAGCGCAGTAACTTGTGATCGGCGGCGGCACCGCGCGCAGCCGTACCCGGAGTTGACGGTGGTGTGCCAACTGCCTTCAACGCGCCCAGTAATTTTTGCAGGGACTGCAGGTAGGGATATATTCGGGAATAGACGAGCAACAACAGTAGAGCGAGCAGTGCAGCGACAACTAGGTACTTCAAGGTTTTATCGCGACTCCGAAAATGATCGCTTCAGATAGTGGCGCTCGCCGACCGGGATTAAGCTTACGAATTCTCGTCGCCCGAGCGATTGCTTGTTGTCGGCGTGTAGGCAACGTCCACGTTGCGCCGGCGTGGCGCCGGATCAGTGGCGCGGCGGCGTGGTGTCGATTCGCGGTTGCGGCGATCGACGCTGCCCGCGGGCAATCCTTTGCCATGTACGGCCTCTTCGAGTATGCGCGTAATCTCCTGTGACAGAGTTCTATGCTCCGCCGCGGCGCGGCGGCGTAGCGACTCCTTCAAATGGTTCGGCACGTAAGCGCCGATGAACACTCCCTTGCGATTTGCCATTTTCGCAGTCTCTCCTTCAGCCTCTTTGAAAAAGCGTGTGAGGCTTTGCCAGTTTGCGGTGGTCGCCCAGCAAGCGAAAGCGATCTATAAGCCGAATTCTGTATCCCGACGAATCGGGATGGCGATCATTCATCTAGCCCAACTGTTGCCAGTTGGATCAAGCGATCTACCCGGAGGTCGTATCTCGATGTAATCGAGAATCGGGCGGGCAGCCCTGGTGACGCCTCCCTATTTGATCTTGCACTGCGAGGAGTTTGCCTGGCCGCGTATGTCGCCACACGCGCCGGTGCGCTCTTACTTTAAGCCCTTGCGGGGCCGCACCATTTCACCCATCACCCTCTTGTGATCTCAAATCTCAAATCTGAGATCTGAAATCTGAAATTCAAAACCTGAGATCACAAGAGGGCTGGTTTGCTTTCTGTTGCACTTGTCGTCGTCCGAAGATCTCAAATCTCAGATCTTAAATCTGAGATCTGAAATTTGAGACCTCCGCACGCCCCGCCGTTAGCGGGCTCGCCGCCCTGTAGTGTTCGGACTTTCCTCTCCTGAACTGCAAACCCAACCCGGAAATTCAGAATGTAATCCGAAGATGAAGGACTGAGTGATAAGGTTCAGCAGCGACCGCCCGATCGTTTTCCCTTGCTGGGCCGGCAGAGTATACCAAGAGGTGTTCAACAGGTACAGCGGATCGACAGAAGTTTTAAACGGTGCAGCCGGAGTCAGCCAAAATATTTAAATCCGACGCGCAAACTGTTCAGCAACTTCGGAGAGACCAGCAGCGCCAACGTGATTGAGGAGAGGGTGTGCGACAACGCCAGGGCAAATAGATTCGGCTTGCGTTGATAAACTGCAGCCCAAATCAACCCCCCAACGAAAGTCAAAACTGCCAACAGAGGGTTCGGCAGATGCAGTATGCCGAAAACGAGGGCCACCAGCACCGCGCTTTTCACGCCCTTTCCTAGTGCGAGTTCGGCTCGTCGGTTAATGAAGCCGTTCAGCACGTATTGCTGGAAAATTGCCCAGAGCGGCAAAAATAAATATCTATTGCGCCACGGCGCAACTGGCAGTGAGTGATTGGCCAGCCAGCCGACGACGACGACAACAACGATGAGCAGTGCGGTAGGCAGCAATAATAAACGGCAGGCGGCGAGAAAGTTATCCGTGCGAAAACCTATATTGCGCAGAGTTTCACCGCGCTCACGATGCGAATAGAACATGAAGCCCAGAGCCAGCAGGATCGGTATACCGGCGACGACTTTGCTCCTGCCTGCGAATGAAAAGACCACCCACTCAACCAACAAGCAGGAAGTAACGATCGACAGAATCTCCCAAAGCGCAAAGGAGCGCGCTCCGGTCGTCTCAAGAGTGACCTGATTAGTTGCCATTAACGCGCGCCTGCTGACGCCAGAGTGCCGTCTTCGTTAATCGTAAAAGAAATCGGATCGCCGAGAAGTTGCAACGACTTCCGCAGGCCGTGTCCATCGTCGTGCAAAACGTAGACCCGCGCTTCGTGCATTTGAGCTGCTTTTGTAAACGCCGGCGGCAGCGCGAACTCATATCCATGCCAGGCGTCTTGTGCCCATCCGGCGGCCGAGACATCCGGCCGATGTTGGTTAGCTCTGCCCTGGGCAACAAAGTTTCCGTCGACGAAAAGCTGAACCTCAACGCGCTCGTCGGGTGCCGCATCATTGACGGCCCAGCCGGCAATTCCGGCCGCTGTTACTTCGCCCCAACCGTGAAAAGATGGGGGGAAAACACTCAGGAACGTAAAAACGGCGAGTGCTCCAACCAACAGAGTTTCGATGATTGATTTACCAATCAGGAGGTTAACAAGTCGGGCTGGAGGGTTTGTGATGTCCATCTAAGGCGCGCATTGTAACGCAGACTCTCAATTTGTCGGCTCCAGGCGCGAATCGGTGCAGTAGCCCGACCCTTAGGGAGGCCATGGAGCTGAAGAACGAGTCCTCCCTAACGGTCGGGCTACCGTCCCCTAGCCACTCAGCACAAGAAAAGGCGGCCCGAAGACCGCCTTCTTAAAACCGTGGTTTACTGCCAGTTAATTTGCATTGGTAATCTCAATACGATCACCCTGCTGCAAAACCGGATCAGGATCCTTCCCCGTCTGAATTCTTCGCAGGTTGAATTCCGTGCTTACCAGCTTGCCGTCCGCTCCCTGTCGTGAGATACGAACTTTTGACCCGGCGGATGCCTTAACACCGCCGCTCGCAAGAATTGCCTGCGTCAACGTTATCCCCGAGTGATGCGGCTTTTGTCCCGGCGACTTAATTTCGCCACCGACGAAATAATATTCAACCTGTGCAGGCGGAAGTCCCGAAACTCGAATCACGTCGCCTGGCAGCACGAGCGTTGCTGAAAGTTTTGTATCGTTTATGTCGATTACGATTGGCGCGTTGTTCTTACGGTTAATGGTGGCGCGCTCCCCTTCGGGTAGGACCATCGCTTCAGCAAGCACCGCATACAGAGGCATTGCTTCACGGCGAAGAATCTTCATACCCGGGGCACCGACAAAGCCGGTGATCGAAACGGTGTGACTGGCGTAGTCTCGAACGGAAACCGTCACCTGCGGGTTGTCCAGGACCTTGATTTGTTGACGCAGGAGTGACGCGATTTCGGCAGCCGTCTTTCCGGAGACCACAATGGGGTTTCCGGCGAGTGGGTACTCAAGTACGCCGTTTTCCAAAACCGTAAACAGCGTCGAGGCCCGAGGTGCATTTCCCGCTAGCTGAATGTCGAGCACATCGCCGATGCCTACGCGGTAAACTTCCGTCGAAGGAGCAGCAACGGGCGCCGCAGCCGTTGCATTCACTGAGAGCGGCGGGTTGTCGGCTGAACCGACCGGCTTCAGACCACTGTGTCCAACTCTGACAACTGCGGTGCTACCGACGGTCGGCGTCGGGTTTGATGGATTCGCGGTCATCGCCGGACTGTTGGCGCGGCGCGAACGACCGGAATCCACGTGATTATTGAGAGTATCGTCTTTCTCAACACCCGGCCAAACGGCAATTAGTTTGTCTTTAGGAGTGTTTGATTCCGCCGTGAGCACGCGGGCGCGTGTGGCATTAGCGGCGGAGTGACTCGTGATAATGGCGGAGGGCTGGTTAACCGGCGTCGCTGATTTCACCTGAGCAGATACTGTCATCGCCAGGCAGGCACTCAGGACGAGAACGGCACAAACGGGGCTTTTCATCGTCGTTCCTACTCTTTCCTTGTATGTGTTTAGCTGGCGATTTCGGCTGGGGCATTCAGCTTCGACGCCGCTGAGCGGGTTGCTCCGCTATTAATAAACTCACAAAGAATCGTTTTTCTCAGAAAGAAAGTGGGTCTACGGCGAGGAGGACATTAGGCGCTGCAGGATCCGGAGGTGAACCGAGCGTATTTTTTCAAAACGAGCTATTTAGTTTTCGCGGAAAGCCGGCAGGTTTGAGGAATTAAACAACGCGGGCCAGTATTGAATGAATCTGCGACGCACAAGCTCTTCCACGTCGTCGGCAGTATCACAGGCAAGGCATTCGGCTGCGATTTGCTTCGCATTTTTAGAGTCAATTGCTGCGATGGTTTGCCGCACTCGGGGAATCGAAGACGGCGTCATGCTCAACTGCGTCGCGCCGAGGCCCACCAGCAACGCCACATAAGCCGGTGTTGAAGCCATCTCGCCGCATACGATTGCAGGAATCCCCGCTCGCGTAGCCGCCTGCAAACTGAGGTTAATGCTTCGCAACACGGCCGGGTGCAGGGTACGAAACCAGCCGGCCACTTCGTCATTTCCACGATCGACAGCGAGCGTGTATTGCACCAGGTCGTTCGTTCCCAGCTCAAAGAAGTCGACTGCGCGAGCAATGTTGTCCGCCAGCACTACCGCCGAAGGGACTTCGATCATCGCACCGACGCTGACCACGCCAAACGGCTCTCCCGCAGCCTTGAGTTTCGCGGCCTCCTCATCAATTATCTTCCGCGCCCGTTTCACATCGCTCGGGTCCGCCACCATCGGCAGCACAATTTTCAAATTCCCATCGGCGCCGGCTCGCAGGATCGCGCGCACCTGCCCGCGCATGATCTCTTCGTTTGCTAAGACAAAACGGATAGCGCGCAACCCGAGCGCAGGATTTTTTTCGCCGTCCTGGAACTGTTCGCCAAGATTGTCTCCGCCGAGGTCAAACAATCGGATGACAGCGCCCTCAGCGCCGGCGACCCGCGCGATTTTCTGATACGCCTCAACTTGCTCTGCTTCGGAAACCAGGCCGCCGCGTCGCGACAACAGAAACTCCGAGCGATACAGCCCGACTCCGGAGGCGCCATACTTTTCCACGCCTTCAAATTCCGAGGGCACCTCGACGTTCGCGCGCAACGTTAATTCGACGCCATCAGTGGTGCGAACAGGGCCGGTCTCACTTGTTTGACTTGCGAGTCGTCTATTCGAATAGGTGGCTGTTTCGGCCGCGTACTGCTCGAGCGTGTCGCTCGAGGGGTGCAGGATTACCTGGTTGCGGCTTGAGTCGACAATGATCCGGTCGCCCGTTCTGGTGAGCCTAAAGAAATCGCGCAGGCCAACCACTGCGGGAATTCCTACGCCTCGCGCGAGAATCGCCGTGTGCGAAGTCCAGCCGCCGCTGTCGGTCGCCAGGGCGCGCGCATGTTCCAGGTCGAGATTGGCGACCGCTGAGGGCAACAGATCCTGCGCGACGATGACCGCGTCTTCAGAAAGTGAGCGGTCCTGCGGCACGCCGCCACTTAGCGCAATGAGCAATCGCTGCATGACGTCGTCAACGTCGGCGCTTCGCTCACGCAGATACTCATCCTTGATTTGCGAGTAGAGATAGAGCAGGCGATCGCCTACAACTTTAACGGCCCACTCGGCGTTTACCTGCGCGGTTGTGATGTAGTTTTCAATATCGCTGACTAACTTTTTGTCTTCGAGCAACAAAAGGTGGGCGTCGAAAATGTACGCGTGATCTTTCCCGAACCGCTGTTCCGCTTTCTCTTTTAGCAATAAAACCTGGCGGCTCGCGCCTTGCGCTGCAGTTCGAAAACGCTGCAACTCTTCTTCAAGCTTGTCCCGCCCAATCTTCCAGCGGTACACAGGGTCAGTGCCATCGTGCATTCGCAGCACCTGCCCGATGACGATCCCTTCCGAAACGCCCAGACCCTGACAACGGATTTCTTCAGGTAACTGCGTCATAAGGAGGGTTCCGCTTCAAACTCGCCAAAGCCATCTGCGAACAGTTCCGCAATTGCATTCATCGCCAGCTCTTCATCGACGCCTTCGACGCACGCTTGCAATTCAGTGCCGCGGCTCGCAGCCAGCATCAAAACACTCAAGATGGATTTCGCGTCAGCGGTGAGGCTGCCATCGAGTCGACGCAGCGATATGTCGCTTTGAAATTCGCTCGTAAGTCGCACCAATTTCGCCGCCGCGCGCGCATGCAGCCCCAGTCGACCGGTGATTGTGAAGGTGCGTTCGATCATCTACCTCGCGTTGCCTTTTGCGGGCGGCGCCAGCAAATCCCCGGCGAGATAAATTCCCTGGCGGCCGAGATCGCAAACGCGGCGCGCAGTCTCGGTCAGTGAAACGTCGCCGGACTGGCTGGCGAGTTTGATGACCATCGGCAGATTAACCCCGGTAACAACTTCCACATTGCCTTCGTCAAGGAACATCGACGCAATGTTGGTTGGCGTCCCGCCAAACATGTCGGTTAACAACAAGACGCCGGCGCCCTGGGAGACACGCGTAATCGCCCGCTGAACTTCATCGCGCGCCGCGTCGACGTCGTCGTGCCAGCCAATCGAAACAGCAGTGATGAACGATATCGGGCCTACGATCATTTCCGCCGCTGCCAACAATTCACCGGCAAGATGTCCGTGAGTGACGATGACCGCGGCGATGCGGCGGGCTTCATCTTTCGACGCGTTGCTGCTCATGAGTTCCCTCCCTGCTTATCGCTGGCGGTTCGCTTTCCTGACGTCACGATGCAAAACCCGTGCATCGAAGCCTGCACGCCGCAAGCGCCGGCCGAGCGCATTTGCGACCATCACCGAGCGATGACGACCTCCGGTACAACCGATTCCGACCGTCACGTAGGATTTCCCTTCGCGCTGGTACTGCGGCAGTAAATAGTCGAGCAGGTCATAGAATCGGTTGATTGTTTCTTCAACTTCCGGCTGAGCGTTTAGATATTTGACTACGCGCTTGTCGTGTCCGGATAAAGGTTTCAAGTCCGGGATAAAGTGTGGGTTCGGCAGATGTCTAACGTCGAACAATAATTCCAAATCGCCAGGGTTGCCGTACTTGTGTCCGAAGCTCGTCACCTGCACACGCATCGGACCGCCCTTGCGATCCGGACTAAACCGTTCGAGCAGGTGCTTGCGCAGCGTGTGGACGGTGTGTTCCGAAGTGTCGATGATTTGATCGGCGTGAGCACGGATACGTGACATCGCTGTTCGCTCCGAGCCGATCGACTGCAGCAACGTTTGACCCGTATCCGCCGGGTGCGGCCGCCGCGTTTCACTGAAGCGGTGGCGCAACACCTCGTCCGACGCTTCAAAGAAAATTACGTGGACACTCAGACCCTGCTTGCGCAGCGCGTCGAGTTGTTCGCCAAAATCGTGGAGAAAAGTTCCTTCGCGTATGTCGATGACCAGCGCGGCGCGTTCGATCCCTTTCTCGTCGGCCTTGGCGTTAACCAGGCGCGCGAAGGTGGGCAGCATCGTGATGGGAAGATTGTCGACGCAGAAGTAACCGAGGTCTTCAAACGCATTGGTAGCCGAAGACATTCCCGAGCCGCTCAGACCGGTGAGGATCACGATATCGGGAGACGCGCTGGAATTTACCGGGGGATTGTTGGGCTCTTGTTCCATGCGAACGGCGCAAACTTCAAGGCTCGATCAAACCAAAGTTGCCATCGGTCCGCTTGTAAAGAACACCGACACGTTCGGTGTCCGCGTCGCGAAACACGACGAACTGATCTGTTTCCTCCGAGAGCCGGAGCGCCGCTTCTTCGGCGGTCATCGGCTTGATCGAATAACGGCGGGCGTTGATGATGCGCGGTGGACGCGGCGTCGCCTCCACTTGTCCGTCAGGACTGGGCGCAACCGCCGACGCTTTGCGTGCTCCCTGCTTGCGATCGATCAGTTTCGTCTTGAGCTTGAGAGCCTGCTTCTCGATCTTGGCGGACGCGCGCGTGAGCGCCAGATACATGTCGGCGTTGATATCTTTCGCAGTTAGCGTGTGGTCGCGCCAGTGAACTATCAATTCAGCAATATGGCGGTTCTTCTCAACGTCGATGATTACGTGAGTCCAGGCAGTGCTGCCGTCAAAAACGTATTCAAGTTTTTTGAAGTGATCCTCAACGTGTTTACGAATGCCAGGTGAAACTTCAACGTGCCGACCGGTGTACTCAAACCTCATGTTTGCGTCCCTTCTCCACCCTGATAGATATAGCAATGCTTGCCAAACGCGTGTAACCGCTTGGCGAAACTCTAATAACTACGGGGGCTAAACCTTAGCGATCCGGCAACTTCAGCTCTAGACAACAGCGCGGCGTTCGCGCGAGCCGGGAATGCTCATCTGATCGCGATACTTGGCGACGGTCCGTCGCGACAACTTGATGCCGTCCTTGATCAGTATTTTTACCACCTGATCGTCGGTGATGGGATTATGCGAATCTTCTTCTTCGATTAGTTTCTTTATCTTCAACTTAATGATGCGCGTCGAAACCTCTTCGCCGTCTTCATTCATCATTCCTTCAGTAAAGAAACGACGCAGCTCGATCACGCCCTGCGGCGTATGCGCATACTTTCGATTGACGACGCGCGAGACGGTGGACAAGTGCATGCCGATGTCTTCAGCAATGTCTTTCAGCATCATCGGCTTGATATGTTGCACGCCGTGATCGAGAAAATCTTTCTGCCGCGCCACAATCGATTCGACTACTTTGTAAATCGTTTGTCGCCGGTGCTCAATGTTGCGCAACAGGTCGACCGCCGAGCGCATCTTCTCGCGAATGAAACTCTTGGTCTCGTTGCTGACATCTGTCTTGCCCAGCATCTGCTGATATTGCTGACTGACTCGCAAGCGCGGGCTGCCATCGTCGGCGAAGTAGATCACATAATCTTCGTCGTCCTCATCCAGTTTTTCGATGTAGATCTCAGGCGAAATCAGTATCGGCTCTTCCGACGAATAGCGCCGGCCAGGATACGGATCCAACGTGCGAATGAATTGCAGTTCGGACAGCAGAGTGTCGACATCGGTGCCGATTTGTTTCGCGAGATGAGGCAACTTATGTTGCTGTAGATCGGAAAGATGTTCGGCGATCAAGCGTGCTGCCAGGCGTTCGCTTTCGCCCTTAACTTCAACCTGTACCAGCAAACACTCGCGCACGTCGCGGGCGCCGCAACCGATCGGATCGAGGTGCATCACAGCCTGTCTCGCCTGTTCCACCACTTCCTCAGTCCAACCGCCCATCGCCGCGATTTCCGGGTTCGTGGCATTCAGCCGTCCGTCGGCGTCAAGATTACCAATCACGCTAATGGCCGCATCGATGATCTCGCCCTCAACGGGACTCATGTGCAGTTGCCACTCGAGATGATCGGCGAGCGACGGCGGGCGGGTTAGAAACTGTTCAAAAGTTGGCGCGTCCTCTTTGTACTCGATCTCCTGAGTCTTATAACCAGGGTCCAAATAATCCTGGAACTCTCGGCCGAAATCGATCTCCTCAAAAGCGTCGCGCGCGCCTTCTTCGCCAACGACGTCGTCGCCGACTGAATCTTCGCTTAACTCTCCCGTGACGGCCTCATGAACTTCACTTTCACCGCCTTCGCCCTCGAATACAGACGCGGCTTCAAGCTCACCCGTACCGTTTGCCGAGGCCGTACCGGCTTCCGGTTCTACTGCTTCGACACGTTGCGGCTCATCCGGAACTGCGCCGGGGTCGGCGCTGGTCAGATGGTCAAGAATCTTTTCCGCCAACTCCCCGACTTCTTCCTGGGTCACTACTTCTTCGAGCACCGGGTTCTCGAGGATCTGTTGCTGAATGAGATCAGACAGCTCGAGGGTAGTCATCTGCAGCATCTCGATGCGTTGGCGCAACTGCGGCGTCAGCACGAGGCGTTGAGATAGGCTGGTAGTTAGTTTTAAAGACATTCTTGCTTCAAACGTGCGCTGGTTTTGTTTATTTTGCGGCGTGTGCGCGCAAGGGGATTATACTCGATTAGAGTACATTTTGCGCTCGCCCTTTTCTGATTAAGAAAAAGCGGGGGGACTACATACGAAACTTTTCGCCCAGATACAGACGCCGCACTTCGGGATCGTCCGTTAATTCGCGTGGCGCGCCGGAACGAAAGATTTGGCCATCGGCCATGATATACGCGCGATCGGTGACGCCGAGCGTTTCCCTGACGTTATGGTCCGTAATCAGAATGCCGATGCTGCGATTTCGCAAGTAAAGAATAACGTTTTGAATGTCATCGACCGCCTTGGGATCGATGCCGGCAAATGGTTCGTCAAGCAGGATGTATTGCGGCTCAGTCGCAATCGCCCGCGCGATTTCAGTTCTGCGGCGTTCGCCGCCCGATAGCGCATCACCCCGCGTGTTACGTACGTGCGCTATCCCAAATTCTTCGAGCAGCTCTTCGAGCCGTGTCAAACGCTGACGTCGTCGCAGGCCCATCGTTTCCAGGACTGCGAGAATGTTTTGCGCCGCGGTCAGCTTGCGAAAGATGGATGGTTCCTGCGGCAGATAACCGAGGCCGAGCCGCGCGCGCAGGTACATCGGCAACTTCGTGACGTCGCGATCGCCAAGACTTACCGTCCCGCTGTCAGGCCGTTCAAGACCGACGATCATATAGAACGTAGTAGTCTTACCGGCGCCATTCGCGCCCAGCAATCCGACCACTTCGCCCTTCTCGACATGCAGGCCTACGTCGTCTACCACGCGCCGCTTACCGTATCTTTTTTCCAGGTGGGCGGCGGCCAGCGCTGAGGCGGAAGGCCGAGCATCGCGCGCCACACGTCCATCACTGGTCACGCGGGGTTCGTCGCGTCGCTCCGCAATATCTACACCTTCAGCCTGCATTTATTAAACGAACTTCCGATGAACGAAAACAAAAGGCGCGCCTAAACTAGGACTACTGCTTCTTAACTTTATGCGTCGATCTCACACGCGCCGGCGATTGCGCGCCGCGAGTGTCATCGGCGATCACTCTACCGTCTCGCATATAGACGGTCAATCGACCACCTTGCGTGCTGCCCTTTTCCGCGTCCTCGACCTTTGCGGGATTCCCTTTCAAGATCGCAACTTCATCTCCGGTCGTATACTGAATCCAGTCTCCAGTCGCCTTCCGAGTCGGTTGGGTTAACACCACGTCGCGTTGCGCGATGGTCTTGTCCACTTCGCTGGAATCCTTCAACAGATAAACGTCCGCTACGCCGCTCGTCAGTCGATCAGTACCCTGCCGAATATCAACGCCGCCCTCGTAATGCAACGTGCGGTCAGCGTCTGAGTACGACATTGAATCAGCAACCGCGAACACGGGGACACTTGAATTGGCGCCATCGGTACGCCGCCGCGCGTTATAGATTTGACTCTGAACGTGACCGTTCCCATCCATGCGTTTGCTGTCGACATAAATCGTCAGGCGATCCGCTCGCACAAAATTATCATCCTGCCACGCGCGCGCGTTACCGGTGTAAATCGCGATGCCCGTGTCGCTGTGGAATTCGCCTCGATCGCCAACCACATATACCGGGCTCTTAACTTTTGTAAAAGGCGTGGCGCCGTTTGTTTGTTCCTGGCTGTAATAGGTGGTGGCCGTCTTACCGCGGCTATACGAAACTTTGTTTGTCAAATCGGAATCGAGCTCTACGCCTTTGGTGCGGGCTCGCGAATCCCAAACGGTTGGCTCGCCGCCTCGCAGTCGCACCGTATTGTCCGACGCCGAATAGGAGATATTGTTAGCCACGCCATTCTTGTCGTTCTCATTAAATTTGGCGTCGCCCTGCGCGTCCATCCGTTCCAGGTCTTGAGTACTCTGGACGAACACGGCGGTCATTTTCTGCGCGGTCAGCGTGCGCGTGCCGCGGTCCGGCACTGCTTGCACTGGTTCGATCACCGCCTTTGCGCCGCCGCTGGCGGTGGCAGTGCGCGCAATATTACCGCTCTCGAAAAAGTCGCAATCGATGCGTGGCGCGGTCAGGGTTTTCTTGTCAGCGGCCTGGTTCTTAACGACCGGATCGATGAAAAGCTCTGCGTTGCCGACGGCTTCGGCCTTGTCGAGATCGCGACCGGTTGTGCGCCAGATGAGTTTGACGGCGTCAGCGGTGAGCCGCTTATTCGCCGACCGTGGATCATTTGCTTTTGACTTGGGCGCTGACAGATTAATGACCGAGCGACCCTCGGTGCGCAGTTGTTTGAGCAAGCTACGTTCGGCCTGTGGTTGAAACAAGACCTCGATCAAATTGGCGCCTATCACCTGCATCTCTGAGTCAGCATCGAGTGTTTTTCCGCCGGCATTACGCATCGCCACAGCGCGCTCGAGCCGCTGGTCCTTGTCGAGGAAAAAATCCATATCGACAGCGTTAACTTCCGCCGCACGTCCAGGTTCCATTGTGCGGAGATAGGAGTTATTTCTAATCTCCAGTTTTTGCAGATGCTTCTGCTCGTTTAAGGTGGCGTACAGGTTGTCGCCACTCATCAAATCACGCTCCTGTTCGGCGGTGACGCCGCCCGTAAACATGAGTTTCATCGCTTCCTGTTCAAACGAGGCCTGACCGGAACGAATAGTGACTGGCCGTGCGCGCGTCGGCGAAACAGGCGCTTTGCTATCCTTCGCGGCTTCAGGCTGGACCGTGATCATCACATCTTTCTTCAGGTCGAGCTTCTTGCTTTTCGCGAAGACAATCGCGCCGGTTGAACTCCCGGAAATGTTTTCTCTTTCAAACGTAACCGGCGCCTCGGTCTGCGCAACTTCATTTGCCTGGTCGTAAGCGATGCTTTCGGTATTCACCTTTAGCGCATCTTTGGTTTCCACTTTCACGTTGCCCTGAAACGTGATCACAGATTTTTGCTGATCCCAGATAGCCTTGGCTGCGACAATCTGATCGGGCTTGTCACCAACCGGCGGATAAACTGCGAGGCTGACCTGTTCCAACTCGTGATGGTCGTCGGTAAACGTGATGTCTCGCGCCGCGCGCAACCACAAATAAAGCCGATCGCCTTTCATCAGTTTCTGCTCGTAGCCTTCAACGATGCCTTTGATTTCGCGTGAGAGTTCAGGCGTCTCAGACTTCAGTCGAAAAGGTTTGTTATTGCGCAGCCGATAATAAGAAATCGCGACGAAAACTATCGCCGCGACCAGAATTACCAAAGCCCCGGCACGGACCACTACCGGCGCGCGGGCGCGCAGCCCAATGGCAATCGCTCTTTTTCTGGTGATTTCCTGCATAACTAACTGCTGAGGAAACTTCATCCTAAGTGGTCGTGGTCTTTGACCGCGGGTGCGCGGCAAGTCTTTGACTTCCCGTCACGCTTACCCAACAACTCCTTGCGGTCTAAGACCGCAAACTTTTAGCCGCACTCCCTCGGTAAGTCGGAGACTTAGCGCGCACCGGCTGGCATAGCCAGAAACTTGACCTTCAACACGCGCAAGTCTTAAGACTTAAGACTTGAGTCCAGATTCGCCGGCCTCACGTCCTGCACCGACAATTGCAAAAACGTCTCACCGTTCCACTTGCTCTTTTCAATCGTGTACGCCATATCGATGCCGTTTTTAACCCGCGACGTTTGCTCGGCACCGCCCCACCAAATAGTCTCAAGCGGCCGACGCTCCGGGCCGGCCACAGACACTTTTAGATGGCGTTGTCCAATTAAACGCGGTTCCGAGAGGATGCACAAGTTACGAGCAATGAACACCGGTCGCGGATTACCGGCGCCGTGTGGTTCAAGTGTTTGCAAAGCACTGACGAGGTCGAACGTAATTTCAGCGGTTGGTAACTCAGCATCGATTCGCACGCAAGGCTGCAAATCTTCAGCGGTTAGACAGCCTGCCGCATGCTCGTTTAGACGCCGTCGGAGCTCGACGATGCGTTCCGGTTTGATAGTGATACCGGCCGCGTGCGAATGACCGCCAAACTTTTCAAACAAATCCGAACACGCGGTTAATCCGTTCAAGAGATGGTAGGGATCAATGCTGCGTCCGGAGCCGTGCGCGACTTCGCCATCAATTGAAAAGACTACGCAGGGCCGATTGATCCGCTCAGCGATTTTCGAAGCGGCGATACCGATGACGCCGCGATGCCAGTTTTCCCCGGCGATTACCGCGACATACGAACTAGCTGGCTCAACAGCTGACTGCTCCAATTCAGCGATTGCCAGCTCGACGATTTGTTGCTGCACTTCTTTGCGCTCGCGGTTGCGCGTGTCCAGGTGCAGCGCTAAGCGCCGCGCCTCAGGCATCTCGCGCGTGCTGAAAAGCTCAACGACGGCGCGCGCCGCGTCCATTCGTCCAGCCGCATTGATGCGTGGTCCGAGGCGGAAACCAATGTCGTATGCCGTCATGGTCGCGCCGTCGCATCCCGCTACTTCCATGAGCGCCCTCAACCCAGGGTTGGTAGCTTGGGGTAAATCCTGAAGTCCCAGGGCAACGATGGTCCGGTTCTCGCCCGTTAGTTTCGCTACGTCGGCCACTGTGCCGATCGCCACGATCTTGAGAAACGCATTAATGTGTGACTCACGACCCCGTGCTCGGAAAAGTGCACTCACCAACTTGAACGCGACGCCTACGCCGGCGAGAGTTTTATCCGGATAGTTACAACCAACTTGATTGGGATTCAGAACGGCAAAGGCTGGTGGAACGCCCTCGCCTTCATCGGGCAAGTGATGGTCAGTAATAATTACGTCGAGCCCGTTGTCGCGGGCCCAATAAAGCGGTTCGTGCGCGCGGATGCCACAGTCAACGCTGATCGCGAGCTTGTAGCCATCGGCAACGGCTGTCTCCAGCGCGGCCTGCTGAATGCCATAGCCTTCCGTGAAACGATGCGGCACATGAAAACCGGTCTTGCCGCCGAGTAAGTTCAGCGCTCGCAGCAACACGGCCGTGCCCGTGGTGCCGTCAACATCGTAATCGCCGTAGACCAGTATCGGCTCACCGTCGTCGATCGCCCGCAGCAGACGTGGTACGGCGCTGCTCATTCCCAGCATGAGATAGGGATCGTGCAGTTGATCGTAATTGGGTTTAAGAAATGTTCGGGCGGTTTCCGGTGAGTCGCAGCCGCGAGAAATGAGCAGCGCCGCGATTGTTGGAGAGACACCTAAAGCGCCGGCCAGCGAAGCAACACGCCCTGCGTCGTGCTCTCGCACAATCCAACGTTTGGCGCTCATGTGAGGGTCATTGTTACTGCGAAGGATTCAGACAAAACTTATTCTGCAAACCACCCGTCTTCGTCGAGCAGTTTAACACCGATCCGTCGGCGACCATCAATCGGATCTGTCCACGCACCATTAACTTCGGCGTTAAGTTCACGTCCAAACGGAGGCAGCAGCTTCACTGTCGCTCCTACCTTCATTTCTTCGTCCAGCAAAATCGTAGCCCCGGCACGGCTAATCTTGATGGCCTTAGCCTGAATTTTGAATGGACGACCGGCGGCAGAAGTGCCTTCTACCGTGAGTGAAAACTCTACCGGCACGCGAGGACTTCGCGGACGTTGAGAGGGAGCAGCCGCACGTCGGGGATCTTTGTCAGTCATTAAGTTTTTACCGCCTATGGAAATGGGAGCAGCAGCCTGTTGGGTTTTAGAGGAGGGGGCACGCCAGTGTACCCGAAATTTGAAAGCTTTTCATAGTGGAATTGACTGGGAATAACAGGTCAGTTTGTCCGATAAGCTTTAACTTGTCGTGTCGAGCCGACAAACTGAAGTGTGTCGGACATTTAGATTGTCAGACCGAGGTTGCTTTGAGATAGCCCCCAACGAGCGCAACTATTATCGCCACACCGACGATGAGACGGTAAACAATAAATACGCCGGTCGAGTGTGTTCGCAAAAACCGGAGCAGGAACCAGATGGACGCGTAGCCGACCAAACCTGAGACGATGGTGGCGACAATCAATGGCAAATGAGTTCCGTCCGGTAACTTCGTAATAGCTTCTTTAAGTTCGAGCAAACCGCTCGCGGCGATTGCGGGAATCGACAACAGGAAGGAGAAGCGAGCCGCGGTTTCACGCGTCAGTCCGGCAAAGAGCCCTCCCATGATGGTCGATCCGGAACGACTCGAACCCGGGATCAGCGCCAACACTTGTGCGCCGCCCACCGCCAGCGCGTCAGAAATTCCCAGTTGTTCCATCGAACGTTCTTTGCGCCCGACGCGTTCCGCAATTAGCAAGAGGAGAGCAACGACGATCATCATCACGGCGATGACCCAAAGGTTTTTCGTAAAGGTCCCTTCGATCTGATGTTTGAATAGCAAACCAATAACGGCGACCGGTATCGATCCGATAATCACCAGCCATCCAAGCCAGGCTTCGTGAGAAAGCTTTACGCTGCCGTCGGTTCTCCGCCTTCCACTCAGCAGGGCAAGGTGATCGCGGACGAACGCCAGCGTGATGTTGACGATGTCGCGCGCAAAATAAATCAGCACCGCCAGCAACGTCCCCAGTTGAATGACAGCTATGGTGGCGGTCGTTTGTTCCGCTTTAAGTGCCGCGTCTACGCCGTTGTAGAGACCAATTAAGCGCGCCGCGAAAACCAGGTGTGCAGTTGAACTGACGGGAATGAATTCGGTAAGGCCCTGGACGATGCCAAGGATGATTGCTTGAAGGATGGTCATCAATAAACTTGCTTAAGCTATGAGCTGTTTGCTTAGAACTTTGTACTTTGAACTTTCAGCTTTGAACTTTGTACTTTGAACTTTGTACTTTGAACTTTGTACTTTGAACTTTGTACTTTGAACTTTGAGCTTTGAACTTTGAACTTTGAACTTGGTCTTAGCTCTTTGCGCTTTGGGCTTGGGTCCTTGAAAGATGTTAACACCAAGACCAGAGACCAAAGACCAAAGACCTAAGAACAAAGATCAAAGATCAAAGTTCTAAGATCAAGTTCCAAATACATTCATTCGCGGAACGAATTCGCGCGCGAAATCTGGTCATACATCCAGATCGGCATGATCATTCCGGCGCGCACGATCGTTGCCAGTTGCCAGGGAAATGAATAACGCTTCCGTCGCTTCTCGATAGCACGCGCCATCTTCTTGACGGCGTCATCCAATTCCATCAGAAACGGCATCTGCGCATCGCGGCCCGCAGTCAACGGCGTCTTAATGAAGCCGGGATGAATGATGGTCACGTCAATTCCTCTCGGCGACAGGTCCAAACGCAAGCTTTCAAAAAATGCAGAAACCGCTGCCTTGCTGGCGCAGTAGGCGGCGGATTTTGGCAACCCACGATACGCCGCCAGACTCGAGATAATCACCAACTGGCCGCTGCCTCGCTCAACCATCTGCGGAATCACGGCAGCGGCGCTGTTCGATGCGCCAATAACGTTCACGTTAATCACACCGGCGATTTCTTTAGCGTCGATAGTTGCCGCATCGCGCGTCGGCCCGATTCCCGCGTTGGCAATCAATATGTCGACTGGGCCGAAGGCATCGCGCAACGTCCCCGCAGCTGCCGACAGCGACTCCGCATCCTGAACATCCGCCGGCAGTGCCAGAGCCCCGCTCCCGACTTGTTCAATTTCGCGAACTACTTCCGCTACGACGTCGGCACGTCTGGCCACCAAACCGATTTTGGCACCCTGCCGAGCAAGTTCAACGGCAAGTCCTCTTCCGATCCCGGAAGAAGCCCCCGTAATCATCACAACTTTATCTTTGAACTCACTACTCATAAGTACTAGTTTCAAGTTGGGTCATACTGCAAATCCACAAACTCGCGGGACGGCGTCCGGTTCGAGCTTGAAACTTGAAACTTGAAACTTTCAGATTTGGACCAGCACCGGAAGAATCACCGGGCGAGCGCCCGTCAGCTTTTGTATGAATCGCTTCAACTCGACGCGTACGTGTTCCTTCAGCAGCCCTTCATCATTCAGCGTTTGCCGTGAAGCGCCGGCGATGGCGGCGGCGACTACGCGTCGCGCATCATCGAGTGGACCTTCATGAGAGAACCCACGCACCCCGCGCGCAACAATTTCAGGTTCGCCTTCAACTTCTCCAGTCTCAGCATTGACAGTAACGATTAGCGTTATTAATCCTTCGTACGCCATCTGCCGGCGTTGTTTCACCGTTTCGCCGGTAATTTCCTCAAAGCCGCTGTCGTCAATGAAGGTGCGCGGCACTTCGCGTTTCTCTACGACTGCCGCGCGCTCACCATCGAGCTCGAGCACATCGCCGTTTTCGATCAGGATGATGTTTTCTTCCCGGTAGCCCAGATGATTCTTTACAAACTCTTTGTGACGAAACAGCATGCGATACTCGCCATGAATCGGCACCACAAACTTAGGCCTTACCGCCTCTGTCATGATGCGAATATCTTCCTGCGAGGCGTGTCCGCTGACGTGCACGAGGCGCCGCTTCTCTTCAATGATGTTGGCGCCGCGTTTATAAATCATGCCGATCATTCGCGAAATCAGTCGTTCATTGCCGGGAATGATTCGCGCCGACAGAACGACGGTATCGCCTTCGTCGATCATCAGGCCCTTGAAACTTTGGCTCGCCATTTGGGACAAAGCAGCGCGTGCTTCGCCCTGCGAGCCGGTGACGAGAAACACAATCTGATTGTCGCGGGCTTGTTTCGCCTCGTTCAGCGGCACCAGCAAACCATCCGGAATATCCAGGTAGCCGAGCCGATCCGCAATCTCCACGTTCTTTTGCATCGAGCGGCCAAGCACGCAAACTTTGCGATTAAACTGCTGCGCGATATCGAGCACGATCTGCAGCCGGTGAATCGACGAAGCGAAGGCGGCCACGATGATGCGTCCGCTGGTTTCCGCAAAAATTTCTTCGAAGGCTGGAATCACTGCTCGCTCGGAAGGGGTGCGGCCCGGCACGGTAGCGTTGGTCGAATCGCTCAACAGCGCGAGCACGCCTTCCTGGCCGTAACGGCGAAACGAGCGCAGATCAATCGGCTCACCAATCACCGGCGTTTCGTCAACCTTGTAATCTCCCGTATGAATAATCGTTCCCACCGGAGTTTTGATTGCGAGTGAGAAGCAATCGATCAATGAATGTGAAACGCGAATGAACTCGACGCTGAACACACCTATGTCGACGACGTCACGCGGTTCGACGCGATGCATCAAGGTGTCGTTGGTGAGATTGTGTTCTTCGAGTTTGCTTTCCGCGAGTCCAGCCGTGAAGTGAGAGCAGTAAACCGGCACGTTGAACTTTTTGAGGACATAGGGCAGCGCGCCAAGATGGTCTTCGTGGCCGTGCGTCAGAACAATCGCCGTAATGTTGTCGCGGTAGGGTTCGAGAAAATCGAAATTAGGAATGCAGACGTCTACGCCGTAGGCCGTCTCCTCGGGAAACCCCATGCCGGCGTCGAGAATCAACATCTCATCGCCGTAGCGCACTGCCATACAATTCATTCCAAACTCGCCGATGCCGCCGAGCGGAATGATCTCAAGAACACTACTCACGTTTGCCTGTTGCTCAACTCTCTGGAAGTGCGCGGAATCGGATTAGAAACGGGTGGCGAGTATAGCACAGGGTCGGCGGCGCCTAGTGTTTCTCCCTCGCCAATGGTCGAGCTGAGGCCCTACTCGGCACCGTGCTTTAAATTGTGATTCTGTTTTTGCCTTTACGAACCGTCCGAGCGAATTTCGCATGTGGTAATTCGCTAAGGACCTCACCCTAAGCCTGTCCCACTGCGAGAGGGACAAAAATCCTTTCTCAAACGGTGAGCGTCTATATGTGCGCTCTGTCCAACTCGTTTCTGACCCGCTGTTAAATCCTTTTCGAGATTGCGTAGCTGCGAGGTAGAATACGCACACCCCAGACCTATCGGCTAGCTGCCGTTTCCAACCGCTGAGAATCAGAAATGAAACCTCTTGTATTCCTCGTCGTTTTTTGTCTTACCGCCGCGACCCTTATTTTTGGACAGACACCCACGACACCCAACCCTGCGCCACAAGACATCGACGTGGTTCGGGTCTCAACCGAACTCGTGCAGACGGACGTGATGGTATTCGACAAAGCCGGCAAGTTTGTCGATGGCCTGCAGCGGGAACAGTTCGAGTTAAAAGTCGACGGCAAGCCGCAGCCAATCTCTCTGTTTGATCGCGTCGTATCTGGTTCGCAAAAGGAAGAGCAACTCGCGGTCGGGCGCAATGGTTCTGCTGCTTCACAGTCGCTGATTGGCGCCGCCACCCAACGCGGTCGGACTGTCATTTTCTACATTGACGACCTTCACTTGTCGGCAAGCAGCGTGCAGAAGACGCGCCAGGCAATCCTGTCGTTTATCGACAACGAAATGAATTTGAGCGACCAGATCGCGATTGCTTCATCCACCGGGCAAATCGGATTTCTGCAGCAGTTCACTGATAACAAAGCAGTCCTGCGTGCCGCGGTTGCTCGACTGAATCACCGCCCTTACACGATCACGGACATGGGCGGATCGACCCCGATGACCGAATACACGGCGCTTCGGGTGGATCAGGGCGATCGCGATCCACTGGAGTACTACGCAACACAGTTGCTCAAAGAAAATAATTTCAGCATCCCCGGAGCGGGCGGACTTGGCCCTCCGCCTGGCGGACCTGTAGGGCAACCGCTGCCGCCGCAGCCGAAGACTTTTGGGCTCACGCGCCAGTCGGCAGAGCGAATGGTGAAGGAACGTGCACAGTCGATGTTGAAACAAGCAGGTGACGTAACCTCAAACACTCTGCTTGGTTTGCAAAGCCTGATGCGCTCCTCCGCACAGTTACCCGGTCGCAAGTTAATCTTCCTTGTTTCCGATGGTTTCTTCTTGAACGACCGCAACACCGGATTCGGAAATAAGTTGAAACAGATTACCGATGCTGCCGTGCGTTCCGGCGCCGTGATCTATTCGCTTGATGCGCGCGGCCTCATCGGCATGACAGACGCGACCACTAACCGTCCCGATCCTGAAGGACATCTTTCGCGGTCAAACATTGGCGAGCTATCTGCTTCGCAGGATCCTCTGTTCGCACTCGCGGAGGACACGGGCGGCCGCGCTTTGCTTAACTCTGACGCGATGAACGGCGCCCTGCGTAGAGCGCTTAATGAAACCTCCAACTACTACCTGTTAGCCTGGCGGCCCAGCGAAGAAGATCAAAAGGCGCAGAACTACAAACGTATCGAGGTCTCGATTGCAGGCCGTCCCGAATTGGTAGTGAAACTTCCAAAGGGATATTTACCATCACAAGCCGAGGCAGAAATGGCGCGCAACGATGCCGGCAGCAAACGCGCGCAGGCTCGGGACAGCCAAGCGGCGCCTGCCGCCGCGACGGTGGCCGACCACGCAGCTCCAGCAAAAGGCGTTGACGCTGACATGCGAAACGCGCTCGGCGCCTTTGCACCTCGCCGTGGATTGCCTACCACAGTTTCAGTAACCTTCATCGACACGCCGGCCAACGGGCCCCTCATCACTGCCTCTGTCCAGGCCGCAACGGCGGCGCTTGATTATGGTGGTGAGAAAGCGGCAGTCGATGTCGCCGGGATCGTGTTGAACGATCAAGGCAAGCCGGTCGCAAGTTTCAAGACTCAACTGAACGTGGCGCGACTCGATGCCGCACAGCGAACCGATGCGGGCGTTGTCTATAACTATAAGACGCCTCTGGCACCGGGTCTTTACCAGGTGCGGGCAGCGGTAAGAGATCAGAAAAGCGGGAAGGTGGGCAGTGCGTCGCAATGGATCGAAATTCCCGATTTAACCTCCCACCAATTGACGCTGAGCAGCTTGCTGCTCGGCGCGCAGGTTATCGGTCCGCAAAAGAAACCTGAGGCGGGCGGTCAGCCGGGGAATCCACAAGTTCAGTTCAGCGTCGATCGTCGTTTTAAGAAATCGTCGCATCTCAGCTTCTGGGTTTTCATTTATAA
>Ga0070682_100000269_pt1 | contig 37385 bp, 30 predicted proteins | sample KBSC63LmetaG_FD_64668 | JGI IMG/M metagenome (GOLD analysis project Ga0070682, IMG submission 64668) | Corn rhizosphere microbial communities from Kellogg Biological Station, Michigan, USA - KBS C6-3L metaG | ecosystem: Host-associated > Plants > Roots > Rhizosphere | place: USA: Michigan...
ATGGCAGACGTAAAAGTATTAGCTGAATCATTAGTAAGCTTAACAGTTAAAGAAGTTCAGGAATTAGCTGAATTCTTAAAATCAGAGTACGGTATCGAACCAGCTGCTGCTGCAGTTGTAGTAAGTAGCGGTGGCGGCGAAGCTGCTGCAGCTGAAGAGAAAACATCTTTCAACGTTATCTTGAAAGCAGCAGGCGCTAACAAGCTGGCTGTTGTTAAGATCGTTAAAGAATTAACAGGACTTGGACTGAAAGAAGCTAAAGACTTAGTTGATGGCGCTCCAAAACCAGTTAAAGAAGGTGTTGACAAAGCAGGTGCTGAAGAATTAAAAGCTAAATTGACTGAAGCAGGTGCTGAAGTTGAGATCGCTTAATTCCAACAATTGACTTATCGGCCGTCTAGCCTCAGGCTAGACGGCTTTTTTGTGCCTGGGATCGAGGTGTTCCGGCAGATTACGCAGAATACGCTGATTTGCTTCGCAAATTTTGCCTTGCCACAGAGAACACAGAGACACAGAGTTAGCATTTTGTATTTTTCCGTGTCTCCGTGCCCTCCGTGGCAAACAGATCTGCCGCAGGCAGATTCAAAATCAGCGGATTCCGCGAGATCTGCGGGTAACTAAATTCGCTTAAGTTTTTGGCACGCTAAGTGCCTGTTACTGGTAAAGTATTACAACCTGCTTTATGGACCATGTATAACAAGATCGGAATATCCTTTTTCATAACCTTTCTCTTTATTTTCACTGATCGATCGCAGGCACAGGTACCGGTGAGAACAGATACCGCTGATATTACTCCTATTGCGAAACAGGAAGTAGCGATAAAAAAAGATACCGCAAGAGATCCGCACATCTACAACATGTATGGCGATCTGCTTAACGATGACCCGGTTTACAACAAACGGGCACCCGTGTGGCAACCAGCGCTGAGAGTGTTTTCCACCGATGCTTTCAACTGGGCCGTGGCCCGTCATGTATATAATTTCGACTGGGCAAGGATCAGTTTGGCTACCTGGAAAAGCAATATAAAGCAGGGATGGGAATGGGATGCGGATAAGTTCGGGATCAATTTTATCGGCCACCCCCATTCGGGGAACTATTATTTTAATGTTGCCCGGTCAAATGGATATTCATTTTGGGGCTCCGCGCCTTTTGCCATAGAAGGAAGCCTGATCTGGGAATATTTCGGGGAAAATAGCCGGCCTTCCATCAATGACATCATCAATACACCCGTTAGCGGGATGTTTCTTGGGGAAATATTTTACCGTATCAGCTCAAATGTTCTCGATGACCGCACAAGAGGAAGAGAAAGAGTATTGCGGGAGATCCTGGCGGGGATAATCAATCCTCCACGGGCTTTGTCGCGTTTTACTCAAAAGAAAATGTTTAGGGTAACAACGAAAGAAGTTTACCAGAAAGAACCATTGAACATTACGTTGTATGGAGGCGCACACCGGATCCATGGCACAGATTCAAGCGGGGCTAAAACCAATGGCATTTTAAACATCCAACTCGACTACGGCAATCCCTTCGAAGTGAGGCGGCGCAAGCCTTTCGACGTTTTCAGGTTAAGAACGGAATTGAGTTACGGGTATGGCGGCAGGCTGCTCACCAATGTAAATGGCTACGGAATTTTGTTTGGCAAGAATACCGGTAAGAACAACACACTTATCGGCGGTTTCCAGCATTTCGATTATTGGAACAATAGCATTTTTGAGATCGGTTCGCTAGGCTTTGGTGCAGGCATGATCATGCGCACGCCGGTGAGGAAACATTCCAATATTTACTCGGCCATTCATCTGGCCCTGGTGCCACTGGCCGGCAACAACAGCCAGTACGGGCCGGATACTTCGGAGTTCAGGCATTATAATTTCGGCGGCGGATTTGAAGGGAAGGTAGAAGAGACCTTCAACCTCAATAACTGGGCTACGCTTGGCTTTACGGGCTTTTATTATTGGATACACACCTACAATGGTTTCCCGGGCAACAGCATCGTGGCGATCCTAAAACCTACGGTTACGGTACGACTCTTCAAAAACCTCAGCATCGGCTATGAACATCATATCTATCGCAACGACAGGTTCCTGAAAGACCTGCCCAATCTGCATATCAGCAATACCGAAGAAAAGCTCTTCCTTCAGCTTTATTTTGAAGATCCGAAGCGGAATGGGAAATATCATTGAGGAAGTTTTTAGTTGCTAGTTGGTAGTGTGTAGCCGGCAGCCGACGTTAAAAAAGGGGGAAAATCGCCTTTTGGAAAGCCGTTAAAATGCGTCCAGGAGTGCGACAAGGGTTTGTCAGGAAAATTAACATGATTTGTGCTCCACCAGCCGATCCGAGCAGTTTCCCTAAAAGCCTGTCCTACAGTGCTAACCCCGTTGTTTAGCCACAAAAACTTCACATTTGGCCCCTTTTCCACAAAAACCCTTCCAAAAGCTTAAAAAATCGCATTTCGTAGGTAAAAAATCGGAATTTATTTCCTACCTTTGCCGTCCTTTAATTTAGGGTTAGTGGCACTACTTGTATCCTATGCCCCGTGGTTAAAGGGTCTTCTGCACATTCTAAACGTCTTATTTACAATATGTCTGCAACAAAAACTACCGCCGCCAAGCGCATCAATTTCGGAAAAGTTGAACTCCTGGCGGAAACACCCGATTTATTGGGAATCCAGATCCAGTCGTTCAAAGATTTTTTCCAGTTAGAAACAACGCCCGATAAGCGTAACGTAGAGGGTTTGTTCCGTGTGTTCAAGGAAAACTTTCCTATCACGGATACGCGTAACATCTTCGTGTTGGAGTTCCTGGATTATTTCGTTGACCCTCCACGCTACACCATCGAAGAGTGTATCGAAAGGGGACTGACCTACGCCGTTCCGTTGAAAGCAAAACTTAGGTTGAGCTGTAACGATGAAGAGCACGTAGATTTCCAAACCATAGTCCAGGATGTGTTCCTCGGCAATATCCCTTACATGACACCGCGTGGTACTTTCGTTATCAACGGCGCTGAAAGGGTTGTGGTTAGCCAGTTACATCGTTCGCCTGGTGTGTTCTTCGGACAATCAGTACATCCAAACGGAACCAAGATATACTCTGCAAGGGTAATTCCTTTCAAAGGTGCGTGGATGGAATTTGCAACAGACATCAACAACGTGATGTTTGCTTACATCGATCGTAAGAAAAAATTCCCGGTTACTACTTTGTTGCGTTCTATCGGTTTTGAAACTGATAAGGACATCCTGGAATTATTCGGCATGGCCAATGAAGTAAAGGCTGATAAAAAATCCCTTGCTGCTTATATCGGCAAGCGTTTAGCTGCCCGCGTATTGCGCACATGGGTAGAAGATTTTGTTGATGAAGATACCGGTGAGGTTGTGTCTATCGAAAGAAATGAGATCGTTCTTGAAAGAGACAGCGTTCTTGATGAAGCAGCTATCGCATTGATCCTCGAAATGGAAGTGAAGAGCATCTTCATCCAGAAAGAAGAAGTGAGCGGCGACTATGCGATCATCTACAACACTTTGAATAAAGATACTTCCAACAGTGAGTTGGAAGCCGTTCAACATATTTACAAACAATTGCGTGGCGCTGATGCACCAGATGATGAAACAGCTCGTGGCATCATCGATAAATTGTTCTTCAGCGACAAACGTTATGATCTCGGTGAAGTTGGTCGTTACAAGATCAACCGTCGTTTGGGATTGAATTTCCCTATCGAGAAAAAAGTATTGACGAAAGATGATATCATCGCGATCATCAAAACACTTGTACTGTTAACCAACGGTAAAAGTGAAGTTGATGATATCGATCACCTGAGCAATCGTCGTGTGCGCACGGTGGGCGAACAACTCTATGCTCAATTCGGCGTAGGTCTTGCCCGTATGGCACGTACGATCCGCGAGCGTATGAACGTTCGTGACAACGAGGTGTTCACACCGGTTGACCTGATCAATGCGAGGACATTGTCTTCTGTTATCAATTCATTCTTCGGAACATCACAGTTGTCGCAGTTCCTTGATCAAACAAATCCTCTGAGTGAGATCACGCACAAGCGTCGTATCTCCGCACTCGGACCCGGAGGTTTGAGCAGGGAGAGAGCAGGCTTTGAGGTTCGTGACGTTCACTATTCTCACTATGGTCGTTTGTGTACGATCGAAACGCCGGAAGGACCAAACATTGGTCTGATCTCAACTTTATGCGTTCACGCCAAGATCAATGATATGGGCTTTATCGAAACGCCTTATCATAAAGTGACTGACGGAAAGGCCGACATGAAGAAGATCACTTTCCTTAGCGCTGAAGAAGAAGATACTGCTAAGATCGCCCAGGCAAATATTGAAATGGATGCCAAAGGAAACTTCGTTGAAGATAAGATCAAGAGTCGCCAAACCGGTGACTTCCCGATCCTTGACAAGAACGAAGTGGAATTCATGGACGTTGCGCCAAACCAGATCGTTGGTTTGAGTGCTTCATTGATTCCATTCCTCGAGCATGATGATGCCAACCGTGCATTGATGGGATCGAACATGCAACGCCAGGCTGTGCCATTGATCAAACCAGAAGTGCCCATCGTTGGTACAGGTTTGGAAGGAAAGGCAGCAAGGGATGCAAGGATCCAGATCCATGCAGATGGAGATGGTGTTGTTGAGTTCGTAGATGCAAATGAAATACATGTTCGCTATAAGAGAAATGATGTACAACAACTGGTAAGTTTTGACGAAGATCTTATCGTGTATAAACTCACGAAGTTCGTTCGTACCAACCAGGAAACTTGTATCAACCTTCGCCCTGCTGTTGTAAAAGGACAGAAAGTAGGTGAAGGCGATTTCTTAACAGAAGGCTATGCTACCAAGAATGGTGAGCTGGCGCTGGGAAGGAATATGAAAGTGGCATTCATGCCATGGAAAGGATACAATTTCGAGGATGCGATCGTGATCAGTGAGAAAGTTGTTAAAGAAGATCTGTTCACTTCTATCCATATTAGCGAATTTGAAATTGAAGTGCGTGATACAAAATTGGGTGAAGAAGAATTGACGCCGGATATTCCAAACGTAAGTGAGGAAGCGACGAAAGATCTTGATCAGAATGGTATCATCCGCATCGGCGCTCATATCAAAGAAGGCGATATCATCATTGGTAAGATCACTCCAAAAGGAGAAAGCGATCCTACTCCTGAAGAAAAACTGTTGCGTGCGATCTTCGGTGATAAAGCCGGTGATGCAAAAGATGCTTCATTGAAAGCACCAAGCGGAACAGAAGGTGTGATCATCGATAAGAAATTATTCCAACGTGCGAAGAAAGATAAGAATGCAAAAGTTCGTGAAAAAGCTCAGCTAGAGAAGATCGAAAAAACGCACGAGAAGAATGAAGTTGACCTGATGGAACTGTTGATCAACAAACTGCAGACCTTATTGAAAGATAAGACCAGCGCAGGTGTTAGCAACAACTTCGGTGAGGTGTTGATCGGTAAAGGAGCAAAATTCAATGCAAAGAATTTGGCCAATATCGATTATCAAAACGTTAACCCATTAGGCTGGAGCGGCGACGCAAAAACTGATGAGTTGATCAACGTGCTGTTGCATAATTATAATATCAAGTTCAACGAAGAATTAGGAAGATACAAGCGCGAGAAATTCAATATCTCTATCGGTGATGAATTACCGGCTGGTGTATTGAAACTCGCTAAAGTGTACATGGCTGTTAAGCGTAAGTTGAAAGTGGGAGATAAGATGGCGGGTCGTCACGGTAACAAAGGTATCGTTGCCAAGATCGTTCGCCAGGAAGACATGCCATTCCTTGAAGATGGAACTCCGGTTGATATCGTATTGAATCCATTGGGCGTACCTAGTCGTATGAACCTCGGACAGATCTATGAAACCGTACTCGGTTGGGCCGGAGAAAAATTAGGTGTTCGTTTTGCGACGCCGATCTTCGATGGTGCTTCTGTTGCGGAGATCGCAGAGAACATTGAGAAAGCTGGTTTGCCAACATTCGGACATACCTATTTATATGATGGCGAAACAGGCGACAAGTTCGATCAGAAAGCAACCGTTGGTATCATCTATATCATCAAACTGCATCACATGGTTGATGATAAGATGCACGCACGTTCGATCGGGCCATACAGTTTGATCACACAGCAACCGCTGGGTGGTAAGGCGCAGTTCGGTGGACAACGTTTTGGTGAGATGGAGGTATGGGCACTGGAAGCTTATGGTGCATCTAATATATTGCAGGAGTTGTTGACGCTTAAATCTGATGATATCATCGGAAGGGCCAAGACATACGAAGCGATCGTAAAAGGTGACAATATTCCAAGGGCTGGTATACCAGAATCATTCAATGTGTTGGTGCATGAATTAAGAGGTTTAGGACTTGATCTAAGATTTGATTAGCCTCACCCCAACCCCTCTCCTGAAGGAGAGGGAACTGGAAGAACGAAGCGAAGAGTCGAGCGAATGAAGAAAGGATTAACTGATTGAAAGAATTATCAATTATTAATTATTAATTATCAATTATAACATGGCATTCAAAAAAGAAAACCGTCCAAGAGCCACATTTTCACAGATCACAATTGGTTTGGCTTCTCCCGACAGCATTCTCGAAAAAAGCTACGGTGAAGTTTTAAAGCCGGAAACAATTAACTATCGTACTTACAAACCTGAAAGAGATGGTTTGTTTTGCGAAAGGATATTCGGCCCGGTAAAAGACTATGAGTGTGCCTGCGGAAAATACAAACGTATCCGTTACAAGGGTATCGTGTGCGACCGCTGCGGTGTAGAGGTTACAGAAAAGAAAGTACGTCGTGAAAGAATGGGCCACATCAAATTGGTGGTGCCTGTTGTTCATATCTGGTACTTCAAATCATTGCCTAATAAGATCGGTTACCTGCTCGGTATGAGTTCTAAAAAACTCGAGAGCATTGTTTATTACGAGCGTTTCGTGGTGATACAATCAGGTATCCGTGCAGACAAGGGCCAGAATTATAGCGACCTTTTGACTGAAGAAGAATACTTAGACATACTGGATACACTTCCAAAAGATAATCAGCACCTGCCTGATGAAGATCCGAACAAGTTCATCGCTAAGATGGGTGCTGAAGCGGTTCATGATATGTTGCAACGCATCGATCTCGATCAATTGAGCTTCGATCTGCGTAATGCAGCAGCAAATGAAACTTCACAGCAGCGTAAAGCTGATGCATTGAAGCGTTTGAGTGTTGTGGAAAGTTTCCGTGATGCCAATTCAAGGATCAACAACCGTCCGGAATGGATGGTAATGCAATATATTCCTGTGATCCCACCGGAATTGCGTCCGTTGGTTCCATTGGATGGTGGCCGTTTTGCATCATCTGATCTGAATGATCTGTATCGTCGTGTTATCATTCGTAACAATCGTCTGAAAAGATTATTAGAAATTAAAGCGCCTGAAGTTATCCTTCGTAATGAAAAAAGGATGTTGCAGGAAGCGATAGATTCATTGTTTGACAATAGCCGTAAATCAAATGCTGTAAAAGCAGAAGGTGGACGTGCATTGAAATCATTGAGCGATGTATTGAAAGGTAAGCAAGGACGTTTCCGTCAGAATTTGTTGGGTAAGCGTGTTGACTATTCCGGTCGTTCTGTAATCGTTGTTGGACCAGAATTGAAAATGCACGAGTGTGGATTGCCGAAAGATATGGCTGCAGAATTGTTCAAGCCGTTTATCATTCGCAAGCTGATTGAAAGAGGTATTGTGAAGACTGTGAAGAGCGCAAGGAAATTGGTTGATAAGAAAGAAGCCATCATCTGGGATATTCTTGAAAATATATTGAAGGGCCACCCGGTTATGTTGAACAGGGCCCCAACGCTTCACCGTTTGTCGATCCAGGCTTTCCAGCCAAAATTGATCGAAGGTAAAGCGATACAATTGCACCCGTTGGTAACGACGGCGTTCAACGCGGATTTCGATGGTGACCAGATGGCGGTGCACGTGCCTTTGAGCAATGCAGCGATACTGGAAGCCCAGTTGCTGATGTTGTCATCGCACAATATCCTTAACCCGCAGAACGGTACTCCTATCACCCTTCCTTCACAGGACATGGTATTGGGATTGTATTATATCACCAAGGGTAAGAGATCAACAGAAACAGAAAAAGTAAAAGGTGAAGGCAAGGCTTTTTATTCTGCTGAAGAAGTGATCATCGCTTATAATGAGAAGATGATCGATCTGCATGCGAATATCAAAGTAAAAGCTGATTACCGTAATGCAGATGGTACACTTACCAATAAATTGATCGATACTACAGTTGGCCGCGTGATCTTTAACCAGCACGTACCAAAGACCGTAGGTTTCATCAATGCTTTGCTTACAAAGAAAGCGTTGAGAGAGATCATCGGTGATATCATCAAATGGACAAGTGTTCCTATCACAGCTAAATTTTTGGATGATATCAAAACACTCGGATACCGCATGGCATTCCGTGGTGGATTATCATTTAATATAAATGACCTTATCATCCCTGCTGTTAAGCAGGAGATGATCGACAATGCCCAGGTGGAAGTGGATGAAGTGTGGGAGAACTACAACATGGGATTGATCACCAACAACGAGCGTTACAACCAGATCATTGATATCTGGAGCCGTGTTGATACGAAAGTAACTGAAACATTGATCCGCGAACTGGCAGCAGATAAGCAGGGCTTCAACTCTGTGTACATGATGCTAGACAGTGGTGCTCGTGGTAGCAAGCAGCAGATCAAGCAGCTTGCAGGTTTGAGGGGATTGATGGCTAAGCCGCGTAAATCAGGTTCATCAGGATCTGAGATCATCGAGAATCCGATCCTTGCCAACTTTAAAGATGGTTTGAGTGTATTGGAATACTTTATCTCTACCCACGGTGCCCGTAAAGGTTTGGCCGATACGGCTTTGAAAACTGCGGATGCCGGTTACCTCACACGTCGTTTGGTTGACGTTAGCCAGGATGTGGTGATCAATGAAGAAGATTGCGGCACATTGCGTGGTATTGCAACTTCTGCATTAAAAGATAATGAAGACATCATCGAACCATTGAGCGACAGGATCGAAGGAAGAACATCATTGCATAATGTATATCATCCTTTGACAGAAGAATTACTGATAGAAGCTGGTTCAGAGATCAGCCAGGAGATGTCGAAGAAAATTGAAGACAGCGGTATTGAAACTGTTGAGATACGTTCGGTACTTACCTGCGAAAGCAAGCGTGGTGTGTGTGTAAGGTGCTATGGTCGCAACCTGGCATCAGGTATGCTCGCACAACGTGGTGATGCAGTTGGTATCATTGCAGCACAAAGTATCGGTGAGCCGGGAACGCAGTTGACCCTTCGTACTTTCCACGTGGGTGGTGTTGCGGGATCTGCTTCGGTTGAATCAACATTGCCTGCAAAATTCGACGGAACAATTCAGTTCGACGGATTGCGCAGTGTGCATACAGAGAACAGTGATGGTAAGAAGATAAACGTGGTTATCGGCCGTACGGGTGAGATCAGGTGTATCGATGTGAAATCAGATCGTTTGTTGAATACCATGCACATTCCTTATGGCGCTATCCTGAATGTAAAGGATGGCCAGAAGGTAAGCAAGGGCGATATCATCTGCACATGGGATCCGTTCAACAACGTTATCGTTGCTGAAGCTAATGGTGCTATTAAATTTGACGCATTGTTGGAAGGTATCACCTATCGCGATGAAGCTGATGAGCAAACAGGTCACAGGGAGAAAGTGGTTATCGAAACAAAGGATAAGACCAAATTGCCAAGCATCATCGTAGAAGGAAAAGAAAAGAAAACTTATAACCTTCCGGTAGGATCACATATCGTTGTTGAAGAGCACGATGAGGTGAGAAGCGGACAGGTGCTTGTGAAGATACCAAGGGTATTGAGCAAGTTGAAAGATATCACCGGTGGTCTTCCACGTGTAACTGAATTGTTTGAAGCAAGAAATCCAAGCAACCCTGCGGTTGTTTGCGAGATCGATGGTGTGGTTACTTTCGGCGCTATCAAGCGTGGTAACCGCGAGATCATTGTTGAAGCAAAAGATGGTGTGATCAAAAAATATCTTGTTCCATTGAGCCGCCAGATCCTTGTACAGGATGGTGACTTCGTGAAAGCGGGTGCTGCATTGAGCGATGGACAAACAGCTCCGGCTGATATCCTGTCGATCAAAGGTCCGTTCGCTGTTCAGGAATATGTTGTTAATGAGATCCAGGAAGTATATCGCTTACAAGGTGTGAAGATCAACGACAAGCATATCGAAGTTATCGTGCGCCAGATGATGCGTAAAGTAACCATCGAAGATGCTGGGGATACTAAATTCCTTGAAGGAGATACTGAAGATCGTTTCGACTTCAACGTGGAGAACGATTATATCTTCGATAAGAAGGTGATCACTGATGCAGGCGAAAGCACTAAGCTGAAAGCCGGCCAGATCGTAACACTCAGAGATGTACGTGAAGAGAATTCAATCCTGAGAAGGGCTGATAAGAAACTCGCTGAGTTCCGTGACGCACATCCTGCAACATCTTCACCGTTGTTGCTCGGTATCACCAAGGCTTCATTGGGTACACATAGCTGGATATCTGCGGCTTCGTTCCAGGAAACAACCAAGGTATTGAGTTCTGCTGCCATCCAAGGCAAGACAGATGAAATGCTTGGCTTGAAAGAGAACGTTATCACAGGTCATCATATCCCGGCCGGTACAGGCTTGCGTGAGTTTGAGAACATGATCGTTGGAAGCAAGGAAGAATATGAATTGCTGATGACGACGAAGGAAGCGATGAGCTTTGATGAAGAAGAATAACCCCCTCCGCCCCCTCAAGGGGGAACTGGGACTCTAACTTATATTGAAGATTTTAAGGAGCAGGATTTATTTCTTGCTCCTTTTTTAATCACAGATTAAATGATTTTTTTGATTTCACAGATCAATTAGTTTACCATTCAAAATTCATTTCATGAAAATACTTACTATACTGTTCGCGTTTATTTGTGTTGGCTTCTCAACCTTTGCGCAAAAAACAAAGATCCGTGAGGCTAGAGATTTTTTAGCGGATCAAAATTATAACAAGGCAATGCTTGCAATTAATGAAGCTGTAACTAACGCCGAAACAAAAAATAATGCTGACGCCTGGTATCTGCGTGGCATGGCATATTTATACCAGGCCCTCGACACAACCGTTCATGCACCGCAAGCGGCCGGGGAAAGCTATTCCTCATTGATGAAGGCACTTAACATCAAACCCGATTACGGCGTCGAGATCAATAATGCCTTGTATTCGCACGCCCTCATCACGTTTAACGATGGAGTGGCTTCCTACGGCAGAAAGGATTTTACCAAAGCTTACGATCAGTTTATGAAAGTAGCTACGATCTATAATGTCGGCAATGGAAAGCGGTTCGTCAATGATGAGAAATTTACCGAGTTGCTGACCAGCGCAAAAACCAATGCTGCTTACGCTGCATTGACGGGGAAGAAAGATAAAGAAGCTTTAGCGTTATTTAACGAATTGAAAAATGCAGGAAGCAAAGATGCTACCGTATACCAGTCTATTATTGAAATTTATCAAAGGCAGAAAAATGATGCTGCCGTATTGGCAAACATCACTGCGGCACGCAATTTATTTCCAGGCGATCCCTTATTCAGGAACCTCGAAATAAATTATTACATCAATGCCGGCAGGCAGGATGTACTGGTTGGCAAGCTTGAGGCTGCTGTTAAAGATGATCCTAAGAATGGCGAGCTGCTCTTTAACCTGGGCAATGTTTATGAGCGTGCCGCATTTCCTAAGAGTGCAACAGGAGCTCCGATGGCTCGCCCGGCCAACTTCAACGAACTTTTCTCCAAAGCGGAAGCAACCTACCGGAATGCTGTTGCTGCCAACCCTTTGAATGCGGACTATAACTACAATTTCGGGGTGCTTTATTATGAGTTTGCTACAGAGATCACTAAACAAATGAATAATATAAAAGGAACAACAACGGAGGAAAACAAAAAGTATGATGCTTTGCTCGCCGAACGGAACGCCCAATTTGCAAGGGCATTGCCCCTCTTTGAGAAGGCGTACTCATTGCTGGACGGACGTAATTCCCAACTTACTACCGACGAGATGGTGACTTACCGTAATGCGATGATAGGATTGCGCGAGATATATTCCAGAAATAATAACAAGGCAAAAACTGAAGAGATAAAGACGAAATTGGCTACGTTACCGGATTAGGATTTTTTTATGGGACACAGATAAAAGGAGTAAGATCAGGTCTTACTCCTTTTTTTATCGTGGATGGTAGCCACGACAGCGGATTCCGGGTGTAGCCGAAGGAAGATACTGCCGCGACAGCGATGATTTTTGGAAGCTTTACAGGTTTTTATTTTTTATTCAGCTATTAAAAAAATAATTACATTTATTATACCATCATAAAAATCAAACCCAAATGATCGTATGAAAACGCTATTGTCACTCAGCCTGGTTGCATTGATCATGTTCTTCTCTGCTTGCACAAAATCATCTTCCAACAGCATACTACATACCAATTGCGATGGCCTGGTCAATGATACCCTTGGCACAGGAGATAACGGAAGGATCTATATGCAAAATGGATTCACTCCAAACGGTGACGGGGTAAATGATGTAAGCAGGCCAATTTTGAAAAACATCGCTTCATTTACATTCACCATTACCGATGATAATAACAGTGTGCTCTTCACTACAAGTACGCCGGGGCAAGGGTGGGCATCTACAGTTGGTTCAAATACCTTTGTGCAATACTATTATAAGATCCAGGCAACAACGAACAGCAATCATCATATCGGCATCTGCGGCTCGGTGTGGAAACTATCCTGTTTCCCCGTTGGCTTCATAAAAAGTACAATGCATTTCGAGGATCAATTGCTTCCCAATGGCACTTATTCGGCTACGAGTGTAGATTATTCATTGCCGAATTGCCCGTAAGAGGGGTGCGGAATGAAGCGGATACATTATGATTGTTTCGCCGTTGGTCGGAGACCAGACGGTGGCGGCCCACGGTAGGTTGCGGTGGGCTTTCGAATGTTTCGGGAACACCCACGCCGCGGAAAGTATATTTGTGGATTTTTAAATAATAGAAATGTGAAAAAGTTAATATCGCTATTGGCAATTCTTGTCTCCAATTATGCATTTTCACAACATATAATAAGCATTCAGGAAAAAAGGCAATATTTAAAAGACTATTCTTTTTGTCAATGTCTTTCAAATGTTTTCAACAAGGATACAATATTCAAATGGGATGTTTCAATGTCTTTTTATTTGGAAATGATCGGCAATGATTTGGAAAGAGTAAATAAAATAGATTCTGTGATAAAGAAATACATTTCTGAACATTTACTAGTTTCAACTAATAAAGAACTAGGAGGAAAAAAATTTCTGATGCGAACATGCATAACATTTTACAATAGCGAATATTTAACTAAATATATAAGCAGTTTATACAAATTATCATCGAAAAACAAAGTTAAGTAGGCATTAGAGCTGTCCGTATGAAGCCAAGAAAAAATAAAATCAGATTTATAGCTGCCTCAATGAAAATAATAAAGCAATGTGTTTTAGTTATATTTCTTGTATTCCGCTTTTTTAATATCCAGGGACAAACGAGAAGTATTTCTGTAAAATCAGACTCTACTTACAAAATGCATTTAGATAAGACCACAAGCATTTATTTGGAAGTAAGAAAAAACGCAAATGAGAATATTGAAATTAGTCACGTATTTAAATCTATAGATGACACATTGGGCATTGTTGCTGATATTGAGTTTTATGTACGGGGTAAGAAAACTCACAAAAATTCGAAATGTAGCGTGGACCTGGGCATTTCCCCTAAATGGTTCTGGAAAAATCTTTCAAAAAAAAATTCTGTTATTCAAACAGCAATTATACCTGGGTGTATTGTTAGGCCGGGTAAATATAAGATAAGATTTCAAGTCATTTATAGATTGGCAAATTCGAATCAGGAAAAAATGGCAATGTCCAATTGGGTCAAACTTATAGTTGAATAATCAATGGTTATCATCAATCTAATTTGTCCGGTATATTAAATATCCGCCACTTATTTGGAACCTTATAGGTTATTACACCGGCAAACTAAAATAAAAACAAGCTCCCTGATCTTCTTTCGCTTCCACCCACACATGTCCGCCGTGTTTGGACACGATCTTTTCCACAATAGCCAGTCCAATGCCTGTTCCTTCGAACTCCGCCATGCTGTGCAGCCGCTGAAATACTTTGAATAATTTATCCTTGTATTGTTCATCGAAACCAACGCCGTTATCTTTTACAAAAAATACGGTTTGGCCATTATGCCTGAATGAACCGATCTCGATAACGGGTTCTTCTTTACGTGCAGAATATTTTATGGCGTTAGAGATGAGATTTGTCCATACCTGTCGTATCGCATTCGTATCGCCGGTAACATTGGGCAGTGTAGGGATCGTCCATTTTATTTTATCATTGACATGTTTTGGATCGAGGCTTTCTATCACTTCATGCACCATTTCGGTGGAGTTGATGCTGTGCTTCACCAATTCATTTCTTCCGATCTTGGAAAAGGCAAGCAGGTCGTCGATCAGGTTACCCATCTTCAGGGTATTCTTCTTAATGATATCAGTGAGGCGTTTGGCTTCATCATCCAATTTGCTGCTGTACTTCTCTTCGAGGATCGCGGTGAAGCCGATAATGCCTCGCAGCGGGGCACGCAGGTCGTGCGACACGGAGTAAGAAAATGCTTCCATTTCGGTGTTAACGGCTTCTAATTGTGCAGTGCGCCCGATTACTTTGTTCTCGAGGTCGGATTGTGTGGCTTGTATTTCTCCCGCCATTATATTAAAAGCTTCCGCCAGTTTGCCGAGTTCATCGTTGCGCTCAACTTTTACGGTGGATGAGTAGTCGCCTTTCGAAATGGCTTCCGCAGCATGAGTGAGTTGTTGAAGCGGCCTGGTAATGCTATAGCTCATTACCCGCGCAATGATAATTCCAGCAGCGATCAGCAACAACCCTATAATGATGATCCATTTTAAAAACCTGCTTGCTCCTTCCGACATGGTTTGCTCCGAAAATTCTACCAGCACGAGCCAACTCGAACTGCCTATTGGCTGCGCTTTTGCAATAACAGCTTGCCCTTTAGCATCTTTATATTTAATGTCTTTATTAACTTCAATTGTTTCGGCGAGAGGTTTTGCTACGGGCTTGGTCAGATTTGTCCACAGGCTTCCATCGGTGTTCCCAATATAAAATGCGGCATCTTTTCCGATCAGTTGTCTAACCGGCTCTGTTGCGGATGGCGGACTTGATATAAATCTCCAGCTTACCAAATAGCCGATCGTCTTTTCTTTTTCCGTCACCGGAACCACAACAGGGCAATACATCGAACTATCAACGGTGAAAATTTTTCCGACAAGTCCGGCATCAAATGCTGAAGGATCCAAAGGTTTCAGCAGACTGTTTAATTTGGTTTGCAGGCCTTCATTTTCCCGGCTGTATCTTAGTATGGATGAAAAATGTGTATCCACCAATTCATCCATGCTGTTTGAGCTGTCCTTCACCGTCGCTTTCAAAATGTTCACAGCTTCATCATGCAATAAAGTACCACCTGATGCTACGCATCTTCTGATGGTATCATTGTCTGCGGTGAGTTTTGTTGCGGTAATGTCTGCGGTGGTTGATTTCGAAAGCATGGAGCTCAGTTGGTCACAAACAGAGGCCAGTCGCTCTTTGCCCATTGCCACCTCCGCGTTTCGAATTACATAATAAGCAGCGAACGCAAAAGCGATAATAACACAAAGCAATAGCGCACATATCAGCAGTGGTAAGCGCTGGCGTATGGAGAGTACACTTCGTGATCTTTCTTTGGTAATGTCTTTCTGCATAGCGGGTATCGATCCGGAGCGTTTCGATCTTACTACTAATATAAGGATTTGTTGCTAAGTGAGGAAGTGCGTAGTCTTTAGTCCTAAGTCTTTAGTCGGGAGTCGGTGAACTACTTTTAATTGAGAAGGTGCGACTACCGACTACGGACTACCGACTTGGGATTACCACCACCTCAGGCACTTTTGCGCAGCATCTTCTTCAACTGCGTCCTCGACCTGTTCAGCTGCGATTTGCAATTGCCTTCACTGCAACCGAGTATGCCGGCGATCTCTTTGTGATTGTAGCCTTCGATCACGTACAGCATAAATACTTTGCGATAACCGGGAGGCAATTTGGTGACAATGCCCACGAGGTCCTTTGCAGCCAGGTTATCCAGCACATTGGTTTCCTTATCTTCCACATTGTAATCAGAAATATTTTGATAGAAGCTTATTTTTTTTGCACTGGACCTGAAATGACTGATAGCGGTGCGAACAATGATCTTTCTCAACCAGCCTTCAAAATAACCTTCGCCCCGGTATTTGTGGAGATTGCGAAATGCTTTAATGAATCCTTCCTGCAAAATGTCTTCCGCATCTGCCTCATTTTTTGCATAACGCAGGCATACCGCATACATTTTAGCGGCGAACTGCTGATACAATAATTTCTGCATTTTTGGGTTTCCGTGGATGGAGCCCTGGATGAGATGGGGAAGAGAAATATGGGTGTTGGTAAACAGCATGGTGTGGTATTAAATCAAAAATCAAAATTCAAAAGGCAAAAGTTAAAATTGAGCATCACTTTTATTAAAAGGACCTATTTTGATTTTTTACTTTTGAATTTTTAGTTTTTCTCGTGATTATTATTCGTAAACCTCCTCAATAAATTCAACCCCTTCTCCTTAATGCCTTCGGAATTTTTGGAAACAACATTGGTAACTGCCAGTTCGATGACGGTGCCCAACAGGCGCTTGAAAATATTCGTGGATTTTCCGATCAAAATATTCTTGGACAATACGCCGGCGCCAAATCCCACGGACGTGCCGATGATCTTGTCGGCCAGGCCACCGGAGTCAACCATCTTTTGAAAAGCACTTTTGATGACATTAACGGGCTTCAGACTTTCGGATGTGCTATGATACTGATCCGTTAAGATCCTTTTCTTTACGGAAACATCAACTTCCAGTAAGGCGATCGCCGCCTGAAGATCGGACGTAGTTTTGATATCCATTTTAATTAAGCATTTTTCTAACCAACTTGTTACCGATAGCTTTCTTTATCCAGCTACGCCTCGCGGCAGCCAGGATGATCACCAGCAATAAATAAAAACCTGCGAGGCAAAAAAAGCCGTAGTACATCTTGCCCAACAGTTCACCGAGCCAAATAGCAATACCGGTGTTCAAAACAACAATCATTAAAATGATAATGATCATGATGATCAGCCGGGATACAAAAGACGACACTACATCGGTTATTTTATTGACCGTTTGCAGTTTAACTAACTCAATCCTTGTTTCCAGGTACTCAGTTGTTCTTTTAAACAAGGCTTCCACCGAAGTGATAGGATCTTCCATCTTTAATAGTTTGTAGTGTTGTTGTAGTCTTTAGTCCTAAGTCTGTAGTCGGGAGTCGATGAACCACTTTGGTGATGACGATGCGACTGCCGACTACGGACTATTGACTACCGACTAAGACAAAGCGTGCCTTGCATCTGATTTCAGCGAATTAGCTTTTTCTTTTCCAGTCTCAGCCAATTTAACTGCTTCATCCTTTGCATCTTCATAATGAGTGGCGATATCATCCACCAGGTCACTCATTTTTCTCTTAAATTTGTCTGTCAGGTCAGATCCTTTTTTAGCGATCTTTTTCCTGGTTTCTGTTCCTTTATCAGGAGCAAACAATACGCCCAATACTGCACCTGCAGCTGCGCCTAATAAAACGCCTGTTAATAATTTTCCTGCGCTCATAACTTTAAATTTTAAATCGTGAAATAATTATAGTTTGCCATTTGAGAATAAACAAAAATGCTGCCAGAAAAGTTGGTAGTCTTTAGTCCTTAGTCGGTAGTCTGGAGCCAGTTAACCCCATTTGGTCAAGAAGCCGCGGCTACAGACTAGGACCTATCGACTTGGGACTAACTTAAGTAGCGTCGCAGCGTCCACGCGATCGTCTCATGCCCTTGCATGATATTGTTCAGAAAATCGGAAGTCCCCTTGTCTTTGTATTTATCTTCGCAATCGTCAACATTCTTGCGTAAGGCCTTTATCACGGCTTCATGATCGTGAAGCAATTCGCGGAGCATATCTGTTTGAGAAGGATTTTTTCCTGGCGTTTCTTTTAGACTGGCCAATTGCAGAAATTCTTTGAATGTACCGATGGCCGGCGCTCCTAGTTTGCTGATGCGCTCTGCTATCTCATCGATCGCTTCTTCCAGGAGTTTGTATTGGGTCTCAAACAACTTATGTAGTTCCATAAAACTCTGGCCGTTCACGTTCCAGTGAAACTTTCTCGTCTTGGTGTACAACAGCATTGCATCCGCAAGTACAGCATTGAGCATGTCGGTGATCGACTTTAAATTCTTATCCGTAATTCCAATGTTTGGCTTCATATAGTGTTGATTTTTTGGTTAGGTTAATTCTGCAATAGTTGGCAGTGGGCTGCTACCAACTTCTCACACAAACTGTTGATTGAATCTTGCGGCATTCAATAATTTTATTTTCATCAGGGCACAGTTGATGGCATAAAGCTGGTAACTGATAATGTCCTTGCAATTTTTACCGGATATATCTTCCTGCAGTACCTCGGCATACAATTTATTGAAGAACACTTCGCAGTTGTTGCAAAGGGCAATGATCTCGCCGCCTTTTTCCAACCTTGCCTGGTCATTTACATTTACTTCCATCTGTTTCCACAACTGATCGTTTTGATCAGCAGTGATGTTGATATCAAAACATTCGAATTGGTTATTGATCTCACTTATGAACTGCTTACTTTCGGTACCCACAGCCTGTATGGCCGATCTTAGTCCGCTATTGTCAACTTCTTCGGCGATCGTGTTGAAGCCGTATGCAACCTGGCTGAGAAATGATACCAGGTTGTGTAATTTCTTGTGTAGTGTACGGGTTAATGTTTCTGTAGTGGTTTGCATGATCTGATCCTCGTTGCGAATTAATAATAAGATTTGGCGGTATATTCTTTAATGGTGTTCAACACCGTCTTGATGCCATTTACCTGCTGTTGTAATACTGATCGCACTTCGTCGTATTGCTGTATCTGCTCAATAGCGGTTGAATATTTTGCTATTGCCATCTCTTCACCGTTTATGCAAGATTGAATGACATTATTTTTTTTCTGCGATCTGAAACTGTCCCTTATTTGTAAACAGGCCCGGTGCAGCAGGCTTAATGTGAACTGGTCGACCTCCGATCCGTCGCCAAGCCTGTAGATCAATTGCCTTAGCTCATTGATATATCGTATCTTTTGATAACCAAAATTTCGAAACAGCAATGATAATACCTGGTCCTTCACTTTTTCTGCGGCCTTTAGATATCCTTTTTTAGCGTCTTCCAGTATCACTATAAGTGGGTAGATGGGTTGACCTACGCTTTGGTTGTTGCTCTTGATCATAAAGGTTATTTTTAGTTAACTAAGTAAGGCAATATGCATACCATAATTTTTGGCTCGAAATTGTATGGTTATATGAACGAATTGTGGAACCCGGGTTTACGTTGGGTATTATTTTCTACAAACTGATTATACGGCAGTTATGATAAAAACCATCAGGGAAATAGCGTTTGATTTTAGAGTGAAGGCGGGTTACACTGTTGCTTTTGTTTTGCTGCTGATATCTTATATCGTTACCTTATACGGCAACAACCAGCTCAAGAAACAAATAACCTGGGTAAAACAAACGAACAGGGTGATCAGGAATCTTGATGACCTGCTGTCGGGTATGAAAGATGCGGAGAGTGGCTTGCGTGGATACATCAATACAAGGGATACCAGTTTTCTTGCGCCGTATAAAAATAGTTTTGCCCAGGTAAATACCGCCTTTAACGCTCTAAAGAATGACGAGGGGATCGATGTCGTGCAACAGAATTCGCTCACCACACTTTCTTCCCTGATCAAGCAAAGGTTTGACAAACTGCGTTTTGCAGAAGAGGAATACCCAAAATCGAATTACGTCGTCACGGATACAATATTGCACTCTTTTTATTGGGGCAAAGCGACCATGGACCGGATAAGAAGCCTTGTCAGTGATATGGACTTGCATGAAGAACGACTGCTGGAAGTGAGAACAAAGGACCTCGACGCAAAGTACAGGGCCTTGAATGCGATCGTTACCACTTCGTTGATGCTCGCCCTGGTATTCGCTGTATTCGGCTTCTACACCTACTTTCGGGAATATAAGGCGAAGCTGACTGCCAATAAAAAGGTGTTGGATTACCAGAAAGAATTGCAGGACCGGATCGTGGAACTCGATAACGCCAACAAGCAATTGTTGTTGATGAAGGCAAGCGAAAAATTTACTGCTACCGGCCGCATTGCACGCACCATTGCGCATGAAGTGCGTAATCCCTTAACCAATATTGATCTTGCCGTGTCGCAAATAAAAAGCGAAGTGCCATTTAATGAAGAAACGGCCATGCTTTTTGACATGGTGCAAAGAAACAGCGAACGCATCAACCAATTGATCAGCGAATTGCTCAATGCCACCAGGTTTGCCGAACTGAATTACGAGTTGGTAGCAGTCAATACTTTGTTGGACGCTGCCCTTGAACTGGCAAGAGATCGGCTGGAATTGAATCATATAAAAACCGTGAGGCATTATGCAGATAATATTCCCCCGATCGTGGTGGATCCGGATAAGATCAGGATCGCTTTTTTAAATCTTATTGTAAATGCGGTGGAGGCCATGGAACCGGGTGAGGGTGTGCTCAAGGTCGTGTCGAGAAAGGAAGAGAATAAATGCGTCGTGCAGATCACGGACAATGGAGCAGGAATGACGGAGGAAGAACTTGAAAAATTATTTGAGCCATTTTTCACCACTAAAACCAATGGCAATGGGCTCGGACTTACCAATATGCAAAACATCATCTTGAATCACAAGGCAACGGTGAATGTGAGCAGTGAGGTGGGGAAGGGGACGAGTTTTGTTATTAGGTTCAACTTGCCGTGAAAAGTTGGTAGGTGGTAGTCTTCAGTCCTGAGTCTTTAGTCGGGAGCCGGACTAGCGACTCCCGACTAAAGACTAGCGACTACCACCAACCAACTATTCGTTAAGCGTCACCTCTCCTGATCACTCTCAGCAACACGGCAACGATGGCGATCACCAACAATATATGAATGAGGCCGCCGGCGTGATAACCCACAAAGCCTATCGCCCATCCTATAACCAGGATAACGGCAATTACATACAATAGATTTCCCATAAAATATATTTTTAATGATTAATGATAACATTACCCCTTAAAAAACTCTGCCAATTTTATTATTGAGTTGATGATCTTTTTAAATGGATATAATTCACCCGATTATGAGGTGCTCGTGGGAAAAATGTCTACAGTGGGAGTGGCGGGAAGGTCGGTAGTCCTGAGTCCTGAGTCCTGAGTCGGGAGTCGGTAGCGGGACTAGCGACTCCCGACTCCCGACTAAAGACTTTTTATTGAGGTACCAATTGATCTGTGATCTGGTAAATGGTATCGCGGGAAAAAGGTTTCGAAATAAAAAAGTCCGCCCCTTCGTTCACCGCACGGCTTCTGTCCGCTGCAGTATCATAAGCGGTGATCATCACCAGTTTTGCATCGGGCAACATCGCTTTGATGCTTTTGATAAGATCCACCCCCATGCCATCGGGAAGGTGATTATCCAGGAACACTATTTCGGGCTGATACTTTTCGAGGGCAGGAACGGCTGCGCTGATGCTGTTCACGTAACTCGGCTGAATATTCTTATTACGAAGTATGCCACTCAGAAGGTAGCAAATATCTATTTCATCATCGATTATCAATGCTTTCACGAGGTTCTTGATTTAATGTAGAGCTGGCTATGTAACCTACAATTATTCATTACTTTGTGAGTGCAATTTTATTGCCGAATTATGACACTATACTAATTTAAACATTTTTCTTTAATCTATACTTAATTGTAGAACAGATTCCACAATTTGGGGCTCCTCGTTTTTGTTTGTCCCGAATCTTCCCGCTTTTAAACCGGTAAATACTATTAAAAAAATTTGGCATTTTATTTCATATGTGTTTTGTGCTGCAGTACAATTTACTGCAAATCAGAGTTTAAGTTTTAGATCAAGAGGTTTACGATGAGGCCATCCCGATTTGTAAACCTTTTTATTGAAACACTGTTATTGCTAAAAGCCAAACTAATATTATCTTTATACAAAACGGATTTGCATGAAAAAAAAGGTCTTAGTGATTGACGATGACATTGACATGTGTGCTCTGCTGAACCGGTTCCTGACCAAGAACGGTTATGAGGTAGACACCGCACATACCGGGAACAAGGGCCTTGAAAAATTCAAGGAGGGAGACTTTGACATCGTACTGTGTGATTATAGGTTGGGCGATAAGAAAGACGGAAAGGATATCCTGGTGGAAATCAAGCAACAAAAGCCATCTACTATTGTGCTGATCATCACCGGCTATAGCGATATTAAAACTGCTGTAGACGTGATCAGGGCAGGGGCTTATGATTATATCACCAAGCCGCTGATCCCCGATGAGATCCTCAGCGTATTGAACAAGGCCATCAACAACCCCGGTTCCGAAATGGGTGCTGCTGCGTCTCCGGCAAAAGAAAATAAAGTGCCCCGCCAGGGCTCGGCTTCATTGCCGGATTCCGTCGAGGGCGTTTCTCCTTCAACAAAGGAACTGTACAAACAGATCGACCTTGTTGCTCCCACAAATTTCAGTGTTATATTATACGGCGAAAGCGGTACGGGTAAAGAAGTGATCGCAAAGATCATTCATGAAAAAAGCAATAGAAAAGGAAAGCCTTTCATTGCGATGGATTGCGGTACATTATCCAAAGAATTGGCAGGAAGCGAATTGTTTGGCCACATGAAGGGCTCGTTCACCGGCGCATTAGCCGACAAAGAGGGGCATTTCGAACTGGCGCATGGCGGTACTTTATTCCTGGATGAGGTAGCCAATCTTTCTTCCGAGATCCAGGCCTCATTATTAAGGGTTATACAGGAAAGAAAATTCAAAAGAGTAGGTGGAAATAAGGAAATGGATGTGGATGTACGTATCATCGTAGCTTCCAACGAAAATTTACAGGAGGCCTACGGCAAAGGAAGATTTAGGGAAGATCTTTATCATCGTTTTAATGAATTCTCGATCAACCTGCCGCCACTAAGGAACAGGAGAGAAGATATACCGATGTTTGCCGAATTCTTTTTGGCCAAAACGCTGGAAGAGCTCGATAAGAATATTGAAGGGTTTGAACCCGAGGTAATGGATATGTTCATACGATACAATTGGCCGGGCAACTTAAGAGAATTCAGGAATGTGATCAGGCGTTGTGTATTGCTTACCAATAGTGGAAAAATTACCGCATCGTCTCTACCTTACGAGATCAGTAGCAGCAATAATGGTACGCAAACGGTTGTTGCGCCTGCTCCGCAAAGGAATTCGCTCGACCTGAAAGATTCTGCATCCCGTGCCGAGTATGAAACCATCATGCATGTTTTAAAAGAAGTGAATTTTAATAAGACCAAGGCCGCTGAAGTGTTGAAGATAGACAGGAAGACCTTGTATAATAAGATAAAGAGTTACGAAGATTCACAACTATAAATCAAAATTCAAAAGTCAAAACCCAAAAGTTGAGGAGCTTTTAAATTAATAGCTGCTCAACTTTTGGGTTTTTTAATTTTGATTTTTGACTTGGAATTTAGAACCTTTCCTCCTTCAACTTTATCTCCTCCTCCGTCACCGGGTTTGTAAATGCGTTCCCGATGCTTTTCATCAAACTGGAAATCGGTCCCTCCATTTTATTTACATTATCATCAAGCGTATTGTTGTGCAATAATTCGCCCATATGCAGTGCCACCGGCAGATACAGCAGGATATTATTTTTTTGATTGGTAAAAAATGCTTTCACATCTTTTACTCCTGCGGTGGGCGGCAGTTGCGTTTTGGTCACTCTCACCGTTTCATTCGCTATTACATTCAATCGGCTTACTGTTTCTTCAACTGTTTGGCCGGAGTAATCGGCAATGATCTGGATCGCCGGCCTTGTATTGTCTACGAAGATCTTGTCAACCCAATTGCAAGGCGACTCATTTTTTAATAATTCACCGGCGCATTCATCTGTTTGCACGCATAGATAAAGTGCTGTAAGAACGGCTGGCAGTCCAGCCTGGCCAAACCTGTTTTCCATTGGCGTTTTATCCCAGGCGCTATCCTGCGTGTTGGGATCTATTTTATGCAAAGGGGCATAGCCAAGGTTTTGTCGTACTGTTTCTAAAAGGTTTATTGACATAATGCTAAGTTTAAGTGGTGATGAATCATATTCATAATTATGTCGATAAAATCATGCCAAATCAGCCTTAATTATTTAATATTTAAGATGGAATATTTGGGGCGTATCAGTTTGAAATTGGGTTGAGTTGAAATTTGATGTCTCAAATGCTCTGGAGTTTTCGCCTCCACAGCCGGCGAGGCTGCGTACCTGTGCCGGCGCTCTATTTGCTTCTTTGGAAAAATATGCTTCGCATTTTTCCAATCCCGCCTTCGGCGTGACCGAACCAAATAAGGCGCCTTACACAGGTACTGGTAAAACTCATTGTATGGGCTCTAAACGTGGCTTCGATCTTCGCTTTGCTGTAGAATTACTAAAGCTGAGTTTACAGTAGCACAAAAGCGAAATCAGTCCCGCATAGTGCGGGACGAAAAAAGGCTGTAATTTTTTTCGGGCGCCTTTTTTTGTTTCTTTTTTGGGCGAAGCAAAAAAGAAAAGCAAGATATCGATGAAACCGGGAGATTATCTTTCAAACTGAGACACTACGGAATATTTAATATTTTCTTCGAATTGAATTCGTCTTACTGCGTCGCAGACTGTTTTGAATCGAAGGAAATATTAGATCTTACTTATTCAATATTAAATATAGCCGGGTTAACGCTGCATCCCGATCAGGCGAGGGCGTCAGACCGGGATACAGCGTTAACCCTTTCCTAAAACTTTGCCTAAAATGATGCCTGCTGCCTCTTTGTGAGTATATTGCCGTCAAAATTTGCTTGCATGATGAAAAATCTATCCTTAGTATTAAATATCGTGTTGTTGGCTGCGGTAGGGTACCTTTATTATGATAATTTCTCCGGGAAGAAGAAAGGAAGGGCGCCGATGAAGGATGCAGCGGGAACCGGAGCAGCCTGGAAGGATAGTGTTTGCTCGCATCCCCTTATCGCTTACGTGGAACTGGATTCCCTGAACGAAAACATCACTTATATAAAGGATAAGCGCAAAGAACTGGAGGCCGAGCAGAGGTCGATAGAGGCAGAATGGGAAAATGGTTATAAGTCGCTGGAAGCACAAAAGAATACTTTTTTAAAGAAAGGCGCTGCCATTACACAGGATGAAGCGGAGAAATTCCAGACTCAACTACTGGGCCAGCAACAGCAGATAGACGGAAAAAAACAATCCCTGACACAGAAGCTGAGCGAAAAAAGTTTCACTTTCATGGATGGCATTCAAAAGAAACTCAAAGCATTCCTCATAGAATATAACAAGGATAAGAAGTACATGTATATTCTTACTACGGGTACCGGCCTGGATTATATGGTGTATAAAAACCCCTCACTTAATATCACTGATGATGTGATCAAGGGCATGAACGAAGAAATGAAACTGGGCCTGAAGGAATAAATCCAGTAATTTTTGTTCCACAAAGTCGCTCAAAGAATGCACAAAGAGCACAGAGCGTCTCCGTGAACTTTGGGCATTCATTGTGTATCTCTGTGTAACTGTAATTTGCCAAAAGCAAATAAGTCCTCTTGTCTTAATTCCACACAAATTATTTATCTTGTCCCGACATAAATCGGGATACCATGCCAGAACAAACCCCTTCCTTTAAACCAACATTAGGTTTATTTGATTCCACCATGATCGTTGCCGGATCCATGATCGGCTCGGGTATTTTCATTGTAAGCGCAGATATCACACGCAATGTAGGCAGCGCAGGCTGGCTTATCGCAGTGTGGGTGATTACGGGCTTTATGACGCTTACGGCGGCATTGAGTTATGGGGAATTGAGCGCTATGTTTCCAAAAGCTGGCGGACAATACGTGTATCTCAAAGAAGCTTTCAATCCATTAGCGGGCTTTTTATATGGCTGGAGCTTTTTTGCCGTTATTCAAACAGCAACGATAGCTGCGGTGGGCGTGGCCTTCAGCAAATTTGCCGGTTATTTTATTCCGGCACTGGAACTGACCGACGCGAATGTTTTGGTTGAAATAGCAGGTGTCAAGATCCATACGGCTCAACTGGTTTCCATTGCATTGATCATCTTCCTCACTTTCATTAATACCAAGGGTGTTAAAGGAGGAAAGATGATACAGACCAGTTTTACGGTGGTGAAACTATTATCATTGTTTGGATTGATCGTCTTTGGATTCTTTATGGCCAAGGGCGCTATCTGGCATGCCAACTGGGCGGATGCATGGAAAATGACGTCAAGAAGTGCTGCAGATGGTTCTATTGTTGCGGGAGTTAGCGGCGCGGCTGTATTGGGTGCGATCGCCGCATCCATGTCGGGTTCCATATTCAGCAGCGATGCCTGGAACAATGTAACTTTTATCGCTGGTGAAGTAAAGAATCCAAAACGCAATATCGGGCTGGCGCTGTTTTTAGGTACGCTCATCGTTACCATCATCTACGTATGTGCCAACCTGATGTATTTAAGTGTGTTGCCATTGAACGAGATCGCTACAGCACCGCAAGACAGGGTAGCTGTTGCGGCGAGCCACCCGATATTCGGCGATATGGGAACCTATGTTATCGCTGCGATGATCATGATATCTACATTTGGCTGCAATAATGGTTTGATCCTTTCCGGTGCAAGAGTGTATAATGCAATGGCCAAGGACGGATTGTTTTTCAAAAAAGCGGCTGACCTCAATAAGAATGCAGTGCCTGAATACGCACTTTGGGCGCAATGCATCATGGCATCTTTGCTTTGCCTAAGCGGCAAGTATGGCGACCTGTTAGATATGATCGCCTTTGTGGTGGTATTGTTTTATGCGGTCACCATCATCGGTATCTTCCGCCTGCGCAAAACCAGGCCAGATGCGGAAAGGCCGTACAAAGCTTTTGGTTATCCTATCTTACCGATCATCTATATTTTACTGGCAATAGTATTTTGTGTTTTCCTTATCCAGATGAAACCATTATATGCGGGCATCGGCCTTGGAATTGTATTGCTGGGAATACCGATCTATTATCTCGCCATTTCCAACACGAAAAAAGTATAACGCATGTCGGTTGATTTTAACCAGTTATTTCACCAGTTCACCGAACTCAAAGTAGGCGTCATCGGCGACGTGATGTTGGATACGTATTGGTGGGGAAAGGTGGACAGGATATCGCCTGAAGCACCTGTGCCTGTGGTAGCTGTTTCCAAAAAAGAACAAAGGATCGGTGGTGCAGGAAACGTTGCGCTCAATGTGAGATCGCTTGGTGCCAAAGTGAGCATGCTAAGTGTTTTGGGTAAAGATGGAGATGGTGAACAACTCACAACTTTGTTGGAAGCCGAGGGCATCAATACAAAATACATGGTGCAAAGCGAGCAGCGCATCACCACCAATAAGATCAGGATCATCAGTCGCAACCAACAGATGATGCGGCTTGACGCCGAGCATACCGAGGACATGATAAAGCCCGATGAGGATAAATTGCTTTTTGCCTTTGAAGAATTTATCGCTGCGGAAAACCCTGATGTTATTATTTTAGAAGATTACAATAAAGGTGTGCTTACTACCAACGTCATCTCCGCGATCATCAGTTTATGTAAAAAGAATAATATCCTTACTACCGTAGATCCAAAGCGAAAGAACTTCTTTGCCTATACCGGTGTCGACATCTTCAAACCTAATCTCAAAGAAGCAAAGGAAGGATTGAATATCATCGGTGATGGAGCCGAGTTGCTGTTGCTTAAAGATATTCACGCTTCACTTGCGGAGAAATTGAAACATAGCGTATCCTTCATCACCTTATCGGAGAAAGGTGTTTTTTATCAGCAGGACAAACATTCTGCTGTCATTCCCACACATATCCGCAACGTAGCCGACGTGAGCGGCGCAGGAGACACTGTTATCGCCGTAGCTTCCCTGGTATTTGCTGCAACAAAGAATGTAGAACTGATGGCCGAGGTCGCAAATATAGCCGGGGGGCTGGTTTGCGAGGAAGTGGGGACGGTGGCGATCGATAAGGGGAAGCTTCTTCGTGAATGCGAGGCACTTTTGGGCAATTAATAATTAATAATTGATAATTAATAATTAATAATTTCTTCAATTCGGGCAGTTTGCCTATAGCCCCATCTGTATTCATTTTTATTTTATGTAAAAGGCCCCTTATTTACATCATTTCGTAATGAATCGATTTCTATCAGTTATTTTCTTAGTGCTCGCTATTCAAGCCGTAAAGGCCTTTGCTACTGCCCCGAAAGACACTTTTTATCTAGAACCTGGGGAAACATATGTTGTTAAATTGAAAATAATTGAAAAGGTGTGGGAGGATAAATGCTATTGTCCAACCAATGGTTCTCAATGCACTTTATTCTATGTTAGCGTTTCTGAGATATTATATTTACCGACTAATGCTTTCTTGAATAGGCGTGGTTTATCGCAAATTAAATATATGAGTTTTCCTGAAGAGTATATTAAGTCGATAAATTTCAAAAAGGAATTTACAGTTTCATTAATTCCATCTGCCTCCGAGAGCTATTTAAGTATTAGAAGAATAATCAATGTCCTTTTAAGTGCAGAAACAGAATTTCGCTATAAAGGACAAGCCATGTATTATGGCTCTAAATTCACTTGTAAAAAAAGACGCCCTTGGCCATTTCGTGTCTTTTATTCTAAGAAAAACAAGTACATTATGTCAAAAGATCCTTTTGAGGAGCCTTTAAGTAATTATGAAAAATCACGCAATCAGATCAAACGGTAGCACACTTCAGTCATCTGACTGGGCCCGTTCAACGAGCTGTGTTGAATCGAAAACATTATCAATTATTAATTTCCTCCTCCTCCTTCTTCTTCTCCGCCACCGCCCACATACTATCAAAATTCACAAACACTTCAAAAAAGATCGTTACCCCAACCAACACCACAATGAATATCTTACCCAATCCAAAAGTCAGGAACATGCTTCCGAGAATAACGACAATCTGTTGTATGACGATCCGGATATAGGGTTGAAACATCAGTCTTCCCATTGAGATCGTTTTATATTGGCCCGTGCGGATGAAGCCAAGATAGGCTTGTACTAAATGATACACGATAAAAGAGATGAAAAGAAACGTGCCATCCTCACCAAGCGCCGCCGGTACCTGCGCATATTTGCCAAACATCGATCCGTCTTTGATGAGTCCGCTAACAGCAAAGAATAGCTGGGTTTGCACAAAAACAAAGAAGCCATAATGGATGATGAAAAAAAAGATAAAGAACCAGCCGCTTTGCATGCTTTTGCTGTCCCCATTTTCCCAGGTATCGCTCGGTTTAACGAAAATGGTTACCGTTGCCATCTTCAAAACATTCACAGCGCCAATGATCACGGTTTCCAGTGCATACACAAGGAATATTTGTGCCGCATCCCAACCCAGGAACCATACGCCAAAGAGGGGTATAAGGTTCAATAGGATCGGCAGTATGTTTGACGGAGTCAGTCGGAGTTTGAGCATATTTAGGATTATGGTTTAGGAAGTTTAGAGGGTTTAGAAAGTTTAGTGGCTAAACCTCCTAAACTGTCTAAACATCTAAACCTCCCAAAAATCAAAATGATTCGCTAGTGAATTTTGTGATGGTAAAATAGATAATTTTGGGCAACAATAAATACCCACCAACACGTATGCAGAAATTTTCAATAGCAATTCACGGGGGCGCAGGCACCATCTTAAGGGAAGACATGACGCCGGAACTTGAACAAGCCTATATCAGGGGTTTGCAGGAATCGGTGGACGCGGGCTATGCCGTATTGGAAGAAGGCGGCTCGGCCACCAACGCGGTAAAAGCGGCTATTGTGATCCTGGAAGACAATTTGTTGTTCAACGCCGGACGAGGCTCTGTTTTTACCAAGAAGGGAGTGCAGGAAATGGATGCGGCTATCATGGACGGAAAGGATCTTTCGGCTGGTGCTGTTGCGGGACTGCGTAATGTGCGTAACCCCATCGAGTTGGCTGCGGAAGTGATGCATAACAGTAACCACGTTTTCCTAAGTGGCAAGGGTGCCAATGATTTTGCGATCAAACAAGGAATAAAATTGGAGCCGGATGAATTCTTTTTTTCGCAGTTTAGATACGATCAATGGAAAGCTATTCGCGACAGCGATAACTATTCACTCGATCATACACACCAGGGACTGGAAGAATTGATGAAGGATAAAAAATTCGGAACCGTTGGCGCGGTCGCCTGTGATGCGGAGGGAAATATCGCTGCAGCTACCAGCACCGGCGGTATGACGAATAAAAAATATGGAAGGATCGGTGATAGTCCGCTGATCGGTTGCGGCACTTATGCAAACAACATCACTTGCGCCATCAGTTGCACCGGCCATGGCGAACCATTCATTCGTGCCGTTGCAGCGCATGATGTGAGTGCACTGATGGAATATAAGGGCATGAGTTTACAAGAAGCGATGGACAAAGTGGTGAATGATAAACTGATGAAGATGGATGGCGAAGGAGGGATGATCGGCGTTGATGCGGCAGCAAATGTGTCGATGATCTTTAATAGCGCGGGGATGTACAGGGGAATGAGGAATAGCGAGGGAGAAAATATTATTGGGATATATAAAGATTGATCTTTCATTGCCGTTTATTTCCCGCAGATATCGCGGATTGCGCTGAGATCATAATTTGCGTCACCTGCGTTATTTGCGATATCTGCGGGAAATAAAAAACGATACCATGAAAAAATACGCCATAATAGTTGCCGGAGGCACAGGAAGCAGGATGAACAGCACGATCCCAAAACAATTTTTATTGTTGAATGGCAAGCCTGTGCTGTATTACAGCATTGATGCTTTTTTGCGTGCTTATGATGACCTGGAGATCATACTGGTATTGCCGGAAGAGCATGTTGCCGCCGGACAAGAGGTCATCGATGCATTCTTCGATTATGATCGAATACAAATTACCATTGGAGGAAGAACCCGTTTTCATTCTGTGCAAAATGGATTGCAACTGGTGACAGAAGAGAATATCGTTTTTGTGCATGATGCTGTGCGTTGCCTGGTTAGCGTGGATCTCATTCATCGCTGTGGTGCTGTTGCAACCGAAACCGGCTCCGCGATACCGGTGGTTGACTGCATGAACAGCGTTCGTATCATCACCGATGCAGGAAATGAAGCACTTGACCGAACGATGGTGAAACTGGTGCAAACACCCCAAACATTTCACAGCAAGATATTAATACCAGCATTCAACATTGACTACAAAGACAAGTTCACCGACGAAGCGACCGTGGTAGAAGCCTATGGACTCAAGCTGCAATTGGTAGAAGGAGAGGAGAACAACATTAAGATCACTAGGCCGATGGACCTGATCATGGCTGAGTATCTTTTAGGAGCTTCAAGACCCAAGCCACAAGGCGGAAAGCAATAAAGCCATAGCTGATTCTATTTAGAAGGAGACTGCAAGTTCGCATGCTTCTCCCTTGTAGCTTGCAGCCTGCCGCTACTTCTTCATCCACCTCAAATACCCCGGCAACCTATTCAACTTTATCGCTGAATATTTTTCTACCGTTGCGCCGAAGGTGCTGAAAAAAAACGCGAGGTTACGAAGATCACTTCCTTCAAAATCCAGTAACAGGTTTTGTCCCGCATGCTCCTGGATAAAGCTGTCGAGCAAGGCATGTGATGCGCCCAAGGTTCTTCCGTTGGGATGATTGCCCGCTAAAATAAAATAAGCCCGCTTGTGCGAAAAGAAAAATGCTGCCGATGCAACGAGTTGTCGCTGCGCTGTGTAGACAGCATAGGTGGTGGCCATTTGTTTTTTATATAAGAGATCGTACAAGGTTTTGAAGCGATCGAAATCTTCGTCGGATAATTTGGTAACATGTTGCAAGCGTTCCTGGGCAAGGGCGATCACTTCACCGATATGAATATCCTTTTGCATGAGGTCGGTCGATGTTTGACTTTTCTTTGCTGTACGTTTGGTATTGTGTGAATATCCGGCGGCGATCTTGTCGTAAGATTCATTCAACGGCAACACATAATTAATTCTTTCGTGAAGATCAAAATCCTTCAGTTGAAAAAAATTACCGTGATTGAAGGAGATGTCCCAGTATTTGAATTTATCCGGAATAGCTTTTAAAAAATCATCAAGCAGGGAAGCGGTTATCTCTTTGCCAAAAACACCGAGTGAAGCGGCGAGAGGAGGCTGGTAGAGATAATGGACCCCGTATTTTTTATTCCAGGTCAATGGCATCACGCATTTATAATCGCCAAGCACGAGCGCATCCCAATTTTTTGACATGATGTCCAGGTAATAAGAATAGGCATATATCAAGCCATTCGAAGCCCCGTCAATACAGGCATCCCACTTGCTTTTGTCGATCTGCTGCTGTTGGAAGTATTGAATGTTTCCCATTAAAATGGTATTTGCGGGATGTATCTTCTTAGATTGATATTCTGAAGGTCGATGCTGAATACAATATTCTTTACGAATTGCAGATCCTGTACGGTCGATTTGAAATAATCGGAATAGACCTTGCTGTATAAAAGCGGGAAATAGATATTCACCACATTTTTGAGTAGCGACAGTTGCAGGCCGGCGTCATAAATAAAACGACCAGTCTCCGCATTTTTCTTCCAGGCTTCTGCATAGGTACCAATATCGAGAAATGCTTTTATAGGGATTTTAAATGGTAATATAGAAAGCGGGTTGATCTGTTTGGGAATAGTTGTAGTCAGATTCATTGCTGCCAGCCAGTTGTCGGTCTTTCCCACTTTGCTGCTGAGCAGGTCGGTTCTCACTTTAAAGGCTCCATCCCTGATCATGATCTGCTGAGAGGTCCAGCGCTGGTATTCACTTCTGCCAACAAAATAATTGCTATAAGTATAATCTTCATATCCCTTCGGCCCTGTCATGGTCAAATGATAGGCATCTGTTTGAAATTGCTTGAAGAGTGTTTTGTCGCCGAGGTAGAAAAATTTTCCTGCGAAGAACCGAAGATCCAATCCACCGCCTTTTGCATAATTGAAAAAATAATTCGCGGTAATATCAGCCCGCGCAAAACCCTCGCCCTGGTCAACCTTCAACACTGCTTTATATGGATAGAGCACGCGGTTATTTTCAAATACAAACCTTAGTTGATTGATATATCTTGATTGGGTAGGGTAGGTGATGATGTCGATCTGCTGCACAGTGTCTCTCTCAAATGAAAGTCCTTGCTCACCAATCAAAAATGTTTTCCATTGTATGAATTTCGTGACCGTGCTTCTTGGATCCTTATTCGCGAAAACATATTTGATAGAGGGCACAACTTTGTAGAAGCGGAGGAAATGGACAGTATTCACCGAGTCCTGGTAAGTATCCGCAGTGAATGATGAACCAGTGACAGATACTTCGACCTTTTGGCCATTATTGCCGGGATACCAGTTATATGCAACCCTTCCAATACCATTGAATTGTTTGCTTTTAGTCGCAAATAATGGCGCTGCGATGAATTGAAGTTTAGGTAGTGGCAGTGAATAGTTGTGGATCACTGCGCCAAACATTTGCCTGTCGTAGAAATTAAAACCCAGGGCAGGAGCAATTGAGATATAATTGTGCTTGTCGGTTTCCCTGAGGTTGAACAATCCGGTTACGCGAATGTCTTTTTTCTTAACATTATTGTCGAGGTTACCTTTCTTTTTCATCAGGGTAAGATCAGCATCGATGTTTTTACCACTTACATCTTCCACCACTTTTTTGAAATCTTCGGGATAAGGGTGCTTGAATTGCCAGCGACTGTAATACGCTCTCATGCAACTGTCGAATAAAGGCTTGCCCAGTTCTTTTTCCAATCGCTTCATCCAATCGCCGGTTTTTGTGTAAGCAACAAGATTGTAATTAAGTATGTTGAACTTCTCAGATTGCGTTTCGATCGGCTGATCTTTTTTTACGTCGATGACCGTTTGCAGTAACATATGCGAAACATCGGTCGGTAATTTCTTTTGTAAAAATGCGGGTTTGATATGAATGATGTCTGGCGCAACATTTCCATATTGTTGTTCGGCATAGCGTGCATCGTAATAAGTATTCATGCCTTCATCCATCCACGGATGCATGCGTTCATTGCTTGCAAGGATACCGTAGAACCAATTATGTCCCACTTCATGGTTGATCACAAAATCCAGGCTTTGTGGAGAGCCGCCTGATTCCAATAAAGTGATGGTAGGATATTCCATACCGCCGTTATTGCCGCCATCGACCACGCTCACGACGTTGTAGGGATATTCACCTACCCATTTGCTTTTGGTAAGAACGGCTCTTTTTATTTTGGCGATGCTATTTTGCCAATCTTGCCAGTGAAATGGTAAGAAATAAGAATAGCAATTGATAACTCTTCCCGATGGTAATTTAACCGTGTCAGTTTCTACATTAAATCTCTTGTCGGCAAACCAGGCAAAATCATGTACCCTATCTTGCCTGAATTGTAAAGTCTTATAGCCTTGAGCAGAGGGTGGATTGTACCTTTCTATAGTATCCTTTGTGATCGTGGTTACCATTGTATTTCCGCTGATCGACCTGGTCACTTTTCTTCTCCTGGAATGCAATCTTCTAAACTCATCTCCCCATTTGGCATCTGTTCTTTCACTCATCCATTTTTTTTCTGCCTCATTTTGCAATTCTCCAGTTGCGGCAACCACATAGTTTTTCGGCACTTTAACCTGCACTTCATAATTACCAAATTCGCTATAAAATTCTCCCTGGTCAAGATAGGGGATCGGGTGCCATCCCTTTCTGTCGTACACCGCAGGTTTGGGATACCATTGTGTGATCTGATAGGATTGTCCCTTGTGCCCACCTCTTGAAAATTCGTAAGGCAATTTTACATGAAAAGGCGTTTCGATCTTTGCATTTGATCTTGGTGCAATAGGCGTTGGCAAGATCAGCTTAACGATATCCTGGTGTTGTGGATGATCCTCTAATTTCGCCGTGATGCCATTGACCTTAAAATCAAGACGGTTGATATATCCACGTTTATCATTATCGCTGAAATAAAACGCCGTGCTCCCGTTTTCCAATGTTTGATCGGAATAAGCGGTGCGATCATTTTTATAAGCATTGGGCCAAAGATGTATCCAAATAAAATGAAGTGTATCGGGAGAGTTATTATAGTAGTCCATCTTGATAAATCCATCAAGACTATTATCAACATCGTTCAGCGTTACGTCTATCTTATAATTAACCTGCTGCTGCCAGTAGGGTGATTGGCAATAGGCAACGGGCAGTGAGCAATAGGCAATGATCAAGCACAGCAGCTTTTTCACATGGTTGAGTTTTACCAAAAATAACAAAAAAAAGTTGGTAGTTTATATTGGGCAGTTTGTGATCGAATTCTCTATCAGCGAAATCTGTGTAATCGCTTAATCAGCGATTCTATTTGCCTTTTCCCGACACAATTATCCTCAGCGTATGCAACATTATTTTAAAGTCAAGTGCCAGCGATACATTTTCAATATACATCAGGTCGTAGGGCATTCTTGTGATCATTTCTTCTACTGACGATGCATAACCAAATTTCACCATACCCCAACTTGTTAATCCAGGTTTCACTTTGAACAGGTAGTTATATTCCGGGTGAGATGTGATGATCTGGTCGATATAGAATTTGCGTTCTGGCCGCGGACCTACAAGGCTCATTTCGCCTTTTAAAATATTCCACAACTGTGGCAATTCATCGAGCCGCCATTTGCGCATTGTCTTGCCCCAGGGAGTTATCCGGGTGTCGTCGTCAGTGCTCAACTCCGGGCCATTCTTTTCCGCATTCATGACCATGCTCCTAAACTTTATCATGGTAAAAGACCTTCCTTTATAGCCGACTCTTTCCTGCAGGTACAGCAACGAACCTTTTGAAGATAATTTTACTCTTATTGCTGTGTAAATAAAAAGCGGGGATAAAATGATCATGCCTAAAACTGAAAAGCTGATATCTATGAGTCGCTTGATATTTTGTTGCCATGGTGGCAGCAATCCGGAGTGAACGTCGATCAAAGGCACGCCCATTACATTATTTGTCTTAACCGCGCCACTGATGATATCAACCGTGTCCGGTGTTATCTTGATATTTACGTCTTTGTCGCTGAGCTGCTGTAATATCTTTTCCAATCGCCCCCGCTCTTTTTTTTCTACTGCGATGATCACTTCCTCAATATTATTTTCACTGATGATCGTCGCGGCATTCTCTGCACTACCGAAATTTTTGATGTTGGCAGGGAGTGATGAAGCGCTGTTCTCATTTGCGTTGGCGAAACCGGTGATGCGATAACCCGTTTTCTCTTCATTGGTCATGATCGCGTTGCATAATGCCGCTGCATAGCCGTTGGAACCCAGGATCAGGGTATTAAAAAAAACTGTGCCTTTTTTTAATTGCGTTCTGGCCATATTCAATAACAGCAATCTTGCGAGGTAAGTAAAAAATACCTGCATACCGATCAGGGAAAGGAATTCCTTGTAATAAATATTATAGTCGCCGGTTGCATCATACAGCAGGAAGAGAAAGAGGATGATAATGCTGCCGAGGAAACTAACGATGAAGGTGTAGGCCAATTCCGATACCCTCGATTTATGGTAGATATTATTATAACTGCCCGTGAGGTGATATAAGGCGAGCCAGGCAAGCGGGAAAGCCAGCAAACCAATATAGAATCTTATTCCCGGGATCAATTTTTCACCGAGAATATATTCACGCAAAAAATAAAAAGATATCCATGAAAAGACGGCCGCGATAAAGTCTCCTGTTGCGTACCAGCGGATATGTATTCGGGGTTGGTTCAATTAGAAAAAGCTTTTTGTCATGCACGGATTAAAGATTTGGTTTAGGAAAGTTTAGAAAGTTTAGAAAGTTTAGTGGCTAAATCTCCTAAACTTTCTAAACCTTCTAAACCAAAGATCAATGCACACTTACATTCCCGATCTTTTCCAGTATCTGGTGCGCTACGTCCATTGCACGGAACCCATCAACTACCGTCACGGGCGTATCTGTATTATTGAGAATGGCATCCCTGAATTCTTCGAGCTCCATTTTTATGGCATTCACTTCCTGTATGTCCGGGTTTGCGATGGCGATG
>Ga0070682_100000270_pt1 | contig 37373 bp, 28 predicted proteins | sample KBSC63LmetaG_FD_64668 | JGI IMG/M metagenome (GOLD analysis project Ga0070682, IMG submission 64668) | Corn rhizosphere microbial communities from Kellogg Biological Station, Michigan, USA - KBS C6-3L metaG | ecosystem: Host-associated > Plants > Roots > Rhizosphere | place: USA: Michigan...
CCAACCACTTGGAAGGTTAGGAACGACCATTGCGTCAAAATTCTCCAAACAAGGGGCAGGAGCTTGTGTATCCGTATCCGTTGCTGTGTTGTTGCCCGGAGTTGGATCAGTACCTGGTCCAGGAACCGCAACAGTTGCGGTATTTACCAGGTTGCCTGTTGCGCCTGAAGAAATAGTACATACAGCGGTGAATGTTGCTGTTCCTCCAATTGGAAGATTTACAGTTGCTGCAATGTTGCCAGATCCTGAAGCAGGGCCACTTGCACCACCGGCATAAACTGCGGTCCAGCTCACAGCTGTAATACCTGCAGGGAAATTATCAGTAACAATTGCACCGGTAATGGCACTTGGGCCAGCCGGGTTGCTTGCTACTATAGTATATGTTGTTGATCCGCCAGGTGTATAAGTTGTTACACCATCCGTTTTCGTTATTTGCAGATCAGCATTTGCGGCTGAACAGCATACGAGAGTCGACGAGCTAACTACGATGTCATCTATCCGCACACCAGCTACACCAGTCGCGACCGCGCTGTTATCAGTTCCTACGCGCCACTTCAACTGAATGTTTTGACCATTAGCTGCAGCAGGTAATGTAACGGTAGTAGTTTTATATGTAGGAGCTGCTGTAGTTCCCCCAGAAAGTCCGCTCCAGCAGTTACGACCGGCAATTGGATTACCAAAAGTAGCAGAACAAACGTGAGCATAACCTCCGGCTGTAAATGCACCGCCGGCTGTAATGATGTCTGCAAATCCTCCACCATTGATACTGATCTCTAACACCATACCGTCGAAAGCCGTTCCGGCTGTAAGAGATTCCTCCAGGTTATAAAGATTCTTAAATGTAACAGTCTTAGGTGTAGCACCAGCTGGAACCGCTAGTGTTGGACTAACCAATTCCGTGTTACCAATATTATTTACATCCGGAGCAAACGCATCATTCGGAGCACTGTTAGGAGTAGTGGTAGAAGTAACCCACGCAACTTCAACACCACTAGCGGCTGTTGTCCAACCTGCTGGTAATGCAGGAGCAACTACAGCGTCCCAATTCTGACTAAGAACAGTTACTGTATTCAGTGCGCCAAGTTGCAGTGTGAAAGTAACAGTACCTAGGTTGGTAGCACCGTCCTGCATTTGTATGCTTGCAGTGATCGTGCCTCCGCACGCACCATTTGCTGTAAACGTGAATGGCCTACAAACAGGAGCACCACTGGCAACAACTACACCATAAGTTTGAGGGCCTGAAGCGCCGGTAACACCACCTGTATTTTGTAATGTACCTACCAGGTTAGTTGTATTGCTTCCACCCGTATTTGTTACGCAGAAATTCACTGTTACTGTTTCACCCGGATCGATTCCATTATTTGGAGGAACACAACTTTCAGCCGTGATGTTGGTAGTGCCTGCTACAATTACTGCAGGGCCGCCACAGGTAAGTTTTTCTGTAGCGGTAGTACCCACAAATGCATTAGAAGCTTGTGTGCGTCCGCCGATAATATAATACGTTGATCCGAGCGGAGCTCCGTTAACCCTTGAACGATCACTGATCATATTATTAAGCGGGTTCCATGTATTTGTTCCAGGATTCCATTGGATCGCTGTATTAGAAATGTTTGCTGCTACAACACCGCCAACATAACCACCGGCAAGGATACCAGAGCTGTTGAAGAAGCCATAAGCAGGTCCCCAACGGGTTACAGGAAGATCAGCGATACCTGCATCGTCCCATGTATTGGTGCCGATCGTATAACGATAAGTTTTTAACAACGGCACTGTACCATTGGCATCAAGTCCGCCGCAGGCATATATATAAGTTCCATCTGTGAAACCTCCCATAAAGCTTGCACCTGCAGGCATATTCGATCCTGCGGTCCAGCTATTGCCGGCGATATCATAAATTTCAAGCGCATTCGATGACACGGTTGTTACGGCAGTAGTACCACCGAATTTATAGATCTTACCGTTCAGGTAAACTGCAGTCGGGTTCCAGGTTGCAACATTACATGGGGTCATCAACGTATAGGTATTGGCACCCACATTGTACCTGTACACGGTAGTTTGAGGAGCACCTGTACCCGTTAATGCGCCACCCATGATGAAGACATTGGTTCCATCACTGGCAGAAGCAGGATATTCTACAGCAATAGGATAGGCCGTAATAGCGGTCCATGTTGTTCCGTCAAATTTGTATGAATTCGTAACAACAGCTCCGTTGCTTACACCTGCAAAACTATACAGGTTAGCGCCTACACTTGAAACTGCGTTGTCAAGAATAGGAACTGGGATAGCTACAGATGATTGCCAGGTACCACAACCTGCCAATGGCGGGCTATCGGTATCTGTTGCCGAGTTATTGGCAAGATTTGGATCGAGAAGACCAGCCGGAGCTGTAACAGTAGCCGTATTAGTTAGGTTTCCTGTGGCTGCTCCTGAAATATTACATACAGCAGTGAAAGTGGCAGTACCACCAACCGGAAGGTTTACTGTTGCACTTATATTACCTGCGCCTGAAGCTGGGCCCGTTGCACCGCCTGCATATGCAGCTGTCCATGCAACACTTGTAATAGCTGCAGGGAAAACGTCGGCAACTACAGCACCTGTTGCTGTAAGTGGTCCGGCATTGGAAGCAACGATCGTGTAGGTCGTGGTTCCACCTGCGGTATATGTTGTGGTGCCATCTGTTTTAGTGATTGCAAGATCAGCAGACGGAGGATTGTCCGTATCTGTTGCTGAGTTATTGCCAAGATTTGGATCCGTAACGCCGGCAGGTACCGCACAAGTTGCGGTATTGGTAAGAGGCCCTGTTGCCGCACCGGATATATTACATACAGCAGTGAAAGTGGCAGTACCATTTACCAACAAATTCACGGCAGAAGTATTGATATTACCTGCGCCAGCTGCCGGACCTGATGATCCGGCTGAATAAACTGCAGTCCATGCGGTACTTGTAATATTAGCAGGGAAATTATCCGTAACCGTTGCTCCTGTAACCGCATCAGTTCCAAGGTTGGTTACAACGATCGTATAGGTTGTTGTACCACCCGGAGTATAAAGTGTCGTGCCATCAGTTTTGGTGATCGACAGGTCACTCGTTGTTGTTGGCGTTCCATTAACGATGGTAAAGTTGTTATCATTAATATCAAAATAGATATTACCGATCGACTCTATTTTTATCCTTGCGGTAGTAGTTGGCGTGTTCGGTACCGTTATCGTTTGAGAACCATCGTTAGGAGTGCTGGCCAGCAAGACTGTCGGGAAAGTATTACCACCATCAGTCGACAGTGATATCTTAACGTTAGCTGTGCTGAGAGGAGGAAGGTCAGTGCCATTCACATTCCAGGTAATTGTTTGCGTGGTCAACCCTGTCCAGGTTATACCCGTAGTGTTCGGAGCAGTTACATTGAATGGCCCCGCTGTGTTAATAACTGTTACCGTCATGTTCTGGAATGCCGTTTGACCGATCTTTCCAGGGCCTAAGGTGGTAGAGTTAGTAAAAGGAACGTATGCACTATTGTCTCTTACAGTTAACCTGAAATTCAGCGTCCTTGCAACGTTGCTCAACGCTTCGATATTACAGATCGCATCACCGCCAGGGAATGGAGGAGTTATCTGTAAGCCAGCCAAAATTGTAGACAACCTCGGCATCAACCTGGTTGGAGATGTGGTTGGAGGGAAACTTAACCAGTTTGGACCGGTTAATTTTCCAGGACTTGCAACACTCGCATTTCCTGATACAGTTGAATTATCATCTTGCTCAAAGCAATAGGTCAGCACATCACCCCCGTTCGCGTCTGTAGCAGAACCAGTAAGTGCAAACGGCGTTGACATAGGAATGGTCCAGTTGGAAAGTGGTGCAACAACCGGAGTTGCGTTATTTGCTGTCTGAACTAATGTTATCGGGCAGACTTTAGTTGCCATGTTGGCTTGTATCTGCGCAATAGTAGTTTCATGATATATGTCGATAGAATGCGGAGCCGGATCTTGTGCGGTGATACCGGCGTATCCCATAATGGTTATACCAGCACCTACTTCTTTATTTTGTCCCGTGCCTTCAAGGTTGTGAGAGAAAGTATGATTTCCACCCATCTGGTGACCTACTTCATGCACTACATAGTCAATATCAAAATTATCACCCATCGGAATACCATCAGCTGGTGAAGTGATACCACTTCCTTTGTTGGCATCGTTACACACACAACCAATACAACCTGCGTTTCCACCGCCACCTGAAGCTCCGAACATATGTCCGATATCATAATTTGCTGCCAGTACCGTTGTATTCAAAAGGTTTTGCAATTGGCCATTCCATGCTCCCAATGTTGTGTAAGGATCAGTTGCCGGATCAAAAAAGATGATCTGCTGCTCAAAACTGTTTGCAATAAGATTAAGGTGGATGGCAAGGTCTTTTTCATAACAACCATTGCAACGGGTAAGCGTTGCATTGAAAGCAGCGTAAACGAGTGCGATCTGGCCGACATTAAATGCACCAAAATAATTTGAATACTCACCATTGCATGACTGCGCAAGCCTCATGGTCCTCATTTCGCCTGTATTGCTTGCAGTGAAACCCGAACCGCTAACTTTTGCATTTAGGTTTGTGGCAAGTTGTGTATCCACTGTAGTACATACCCATGGCAGAGCACCTTTAAACCTTTGTGATCTGAAAACGGAATAAACCGTATGGTCCTGGGAATATGCTTCAATGTACTCACTCTGCTGGTTTATTCTGAAAACCATTGTTTGTATTCCCTGTGGAGAAATACTTAGTTTTAGAATAGAACCTGGGCTCGTGATACCCCTTCCGGAATAGGCGCGTATTTCAGGGAACAACTTCTGCAGTTCCGGAACAAAGTTGGAAGCCTCCCAAACTTCAAACTGCTCCATTCCGCCATCAGCATTTGGCAGCGAAATAACAGTTGAATGTTTAGCGGCGCCGTCCACAACGGAAAATAATTCCTGTCGTAAAGGCGCGATATTCAAATTGAATAACTTGAATTCTTTTGGATATGCAAGCCTTGCGACAGCCTTGTCTGTAGTGATGCTGCTGCGACTTGCGGTATTCGCTGACCAGATATTATCTGTCTGCGAAAAACCTAACGTACCAATCAATGCGAACAATAGAGTAAGTAGAAAAACTTTTTTCATAATGTTAGTTTTAGTTCTGCAAAAGTTATTATTGAACCGAATATTTCTGCCGGTAATAGGGATGGCTCCCGGCTAAATTATTCCGAAACTTCAAATTATAAATATATATCGAGATTATAATGAAAAAGTCAAAAATAATTTTAAAATAATTATCAACATGGGGGATGCAAAATCAACAATAAGTCAGCCAGTTATAAACGCTTGATGACGATCTTTTCCGAATATTCGGCCAGCACATCAGAGAAGAACTTTTTGGTGGCTGCAAACTTGCCGGCGGGTATCCTGAATTCATTCAAAATCAGGCGAGCCGTGCTTATGATGACCCTTTGGGATTGGTCAAATTGGTAGGTGGTAGAAAAGCTTCCATATTCAAATTTCAGGTCCTTTGCCTTGGGTAAGGTTTCGGGGCCAAAACCTTCGGGAAGAAGGTACCGGGTGCTGTCGTTTTTTATCAGGGGATAGGGGAAAAAGAAATCCTGTGTGCGGTTCTCCGTTTTTGGTAGGGCAGACCTCCAAAGTTTGTATATCCTGGGGTTAAGGAACATCTTACTGCCGGCTGAAAAATCGGGGATCTTTTCTATTTCGAGATTGAGATAGGTTGGAGCAGATTTATTTCCTTTCTCATATTTTATTTCAAATTTATCCGGTTGAACAAATCCGAGATAATTCACGATAAAGTCCTTTTGTTCGTCTTTGACCTGTTCAAGAAAACTTTCTAAAAATTGCTGACGGTATTCACCGGTTGTATTTAAAACAACATTGGCGGTACCTGATCCATCTTCTTTAAGAACAATGGTGGAATTTGAACTAAAAACATTTTCGGTTGCCTTGCTTTTTGGCGTGGGCACGAGTTTGCCGCCATCTTCTGTTATGAGCAATGCATTGCGGTTCTCCGTAAAATTTCCAAGTACACCAAATTCATTCGTGGTACTTGTGCATTCCAACCATATCGAATCTTTGGGCATCGGTACACAAACAATCACATGATTAAACCCATTTTGCGGGAACGCCGGATCAACCGGAATACTATTGTATTGGGCATTGATAAGCGCCTGGTAACTTTTTATTCCTACTGCGTTTAAGCATGCCTGTGTGTAGTTGCTGAGCGCTTTACAATCGCCATATTTTTTCTTGTCTACAAAATCGGCTTCAAATGGTTTGAAACCGCCGATGCCAAGTTGAATGCTCACGTAACGAAAGTTGTTTTGCAGGTAGCTATAAATGCGCCGTATCTTTTCACTTTCGTCCGGCGCATCTTTTACCATGTCCCTGAAAAATTGCTTACGTTCTTCAGAAAGATTACCAGTATTTCTGGAAAGATTGCCATACCAGAGGCCGAAATTCTGCCATGTGCTCATATTGCCTTCATACCCATCCAATTCAAATTTGTTGGGAGCAAGCAGAACTGCGGAATAGCCGCCCATGCGGCCGGCACTTCCTTCTTCATATTCCAATGCCGGCATATTCTTTACCTGCCAGGTATAGATCTTATATCTGTCCTCGTCGGTGATCAGCGGATCTATCTTGCAGTTATTATTTTTATAGCGGATATCGTTGTCAGCAGGCACTTTTACCGTAAACACGGAGTTCTCTACGGATTGTTGTGGGAACTGAATTTTATAACTAGGGTAGTTGAGGATCCCCTTATATTTAACTTCATAATCTGTGACGATGGTAAGAGGATAGGACGGCGCAGCGATCCTTATGAAGTAAACTTTTCCATCCGGAACCAAGCCACTGCCGGTGGCCATTTTTCCCATGTCGGATTTGTTGTACTTATGCAATTTATTGCCTCTTTCGTCCAGCACTTCTATTGATGCTTCTTCCAATGAATGGAACTGATCCGCGTAGTAATCAAAGTCTAGCTCATCACTACCAGCCTCGCTAAATATCGTAACGGCCCTATGTACTTTGAAATATGCTTTGTCAGTTGATTTTACATCAAGCTCCAATCGCTCTTCTCTTTTTACAGAGTTGGCATGCTTACGTAAGCTTTCGGGCACAAGCGAGGCATCAAACGGTTTGAACTGTGCATTGATATGCAAAGCGGCAACAAGCAATGCTATCGTTGTACAATACTTTTTCATCGGGTGCTCTTCTTTTTTATTACGATCTGTTCGTTAAGCTTGCTGAACAATTTTTTATAAAATGCGGCAAATGCGGGATACGACATCGCGGTATAAAAGCTACGCTTAAAAGATACCGTTATTCTAACATTGAGCAGGTTATCTTCTGCCTGTAAGGAACGGTTGAACACGATGCTGTTGTCGGGCATTACCATTGATATATTCTCAGGGAGCGTTTCAAAACTGTATCCCTGCGGAATAGAATAGCTACCAAAGATCATGTATTCCTGCGTATATCCAAAATCAATGTCTGACAGCCTTTCATCGGAAATAAAGGGGTTGCGCTCCAACCCCGAAAAAAGGTTAATATTGAAGTAGCGGTACTCACCCGAATTGTCGAGCGTGTAGGTGAACTGCGCCTTTTGCTCCAGCGGTAATGAGTCGATCTCCGCATTGTTCACGGTGAGGTCCTCGAGCCTGATCGTGGCGCCGGGTTTGGTGAAATATTCTTCCTTGAATTTTTCTTTGTCCGCCACCCAGGCAATGGCCCTCGGTTTCTTGGAGTATTCATAACTGTTTACCAGCGCCGTACCCCGCATTATTCCATTGCTATCGATCTCACCCTGAACGGCAGATGTGATCTTGTACTTATGCATAACATCATCAATATCTACCCATTGGCCATTTTCGCCCCCAACGATCAGTCCACTGGTGTTCACGATATTCTCCGGCACCAAAGTGTAGCAGGATACCCTGTCTGTTGCGTCCAGCACAAAGTGTTTTTTCCCCACAACCACATAAGCCATCACGGTGTTGAATTGCCGCAAAAATGGGTAGATGGTATTTACCAGGCCGTTTTCCCTGGTGCTGAATAAGATGGGCCAGGCCTGAAGTCCGGCTCGTGTAAGGAGGTTGACCAGCAATAGGTTGATATCACCGGTGCTCCCATATCCCCGGCTTAAAGCCTGCGTGATGCCATTTTCCGAATAAATGCCAGCCCGGTTATCCCAGGACATCGTGTTCCGCACGTAGTTGTAGATGAAGCGTGTACGGGTTTCAGCGTCGGTTATTTTCACGGCAGAAGCGATGATACCTTCCGTGCCGGGCACCGTTATATCCAGTTGTTCGCCAAAATCGCTATCCTTCAACAGCAGGTCGATGATATCGCTCCAGGTTTTCCTGATGTTTACCAATCCTCCATCTCCATAATCGAGCTGCGATAACTGGAACTCCAGCCTTTGCATATAGTCTTTTGCCGAGCCCATATAGGGTTCATCCTGAACACCCGGCAGTTCACGCATGATATAACTTTTCTGCAGCACGTTCACGAAATAGGTCTTTTCCTCCACCTTTAAATATTGCTCTGATATGGCTTCTTTTACCTGCAGGCTGTCTTCAACAAAGGGTTGAATGGTGAAGCGAAACGCGGAAGGAATATTCACCTGGTACTCGCTGTAGCGGGTAGGAATTCGCCCCTGGAAATACCAATCCTTCAATTGCTGCCAGCTTTGCATTTGCATGGTATAACGGTACTCTACAACGCTGCCCACTTTTGCTTCGGGAAAAGTAAAGATCAACATGCTGTATTGTTTATTGATCCTTTTGGAATAGATGGAACTCTTGCCCAGCTTGGTTCTTTTTACTTTACCTGACTTGTCAAGATTGAATGTGTAGCCAGCGATCTTCTTGATCTGCTCCTCATTGTTTTGATCATTATATGGGATGTTGACATTGGCGTAATACAACCCGCGGTCGTTCAATATCTTAACACGAACTCTTTTTTCAAACACGGTGTTGAGGAAATCTCCGCCGCCCCGATAGAACACATTTCCATAATCGATCAGTGTTACTGCATCCGCGCCGGGATCGAAAGGGCAGTCGGTCATCTCCAGGTCCGACTTATCTATCTTACCAAAAGCCGGTTGGTCATTTTGGGCATGAGCCTGCAGAACAGCTAGAAAAAAAAGCAGTGCCGGCAGCAGGGTCTTCATGTAAAGCGTAATATTTATTTAACTCTTGTAATTAACAATAATATGCAAAATCAAATTGAAAACATGCGGTTGCTAATCATTAATTTTAATGGTAAAATCATTAGAAATGAATTTATTAAGACTGGCCATACTTTTATTGATAATGAGTTCCTGCCGGGCGCAAACAGCGGCTCCCGCACTACAGACCAATAAAGACGATAATTCGCTGCTATGGGAGGTTAGCGGAAATGGCCTGGATTCGGCTTCTTACATATTCGGCACTTTTCACCTGCTTTGCAAGAGCGATATCCACCTCAGTGCACAGTTGAAGCAGGCGGTGAAGAATGCCAAAGAGATCTATCTCGAACTCGATATGGACGATCCTTCGGTGGTGCTCGACGGCCTTTTGCTCATGAACATGAAGGATAATAAAAAACTGGAGGATCTGTACAAGCCCGAGGAATATAAAAGGCTCAAAGGTTTTTTCGAGGATTCGCTGCACATGCCATTGACGATGTTTGGGAACATGAAGCCTGCTTTTTTGGAATCAATGCTGTATCCAAAATTAATGCCCTGCAAAAGCATCAGCGGTGTGGAAGAAGAAATAATGAAATTGGCGAAATCCGGGAAGAAAGAGATCCAGGGCCTCGAAACCATGGAATTCCAGGCATCTGTATTTGATAGCATACCTTATGAAGAGCAGGCAAAGGAATTGTTGAATACGATCGATAGCCTGGGCAGTTACAAACTTGAATTTGATACCATGATCAACGTGTATAAAAGCCAGCAGCTAAAAAAGATAGAAGACCTTTTCAATAAAAGTGAATTCGGAATGGAAGACAACCAGGATCTTTTGCTCAACAACCGCAATGCCAATTGGGTAAAACAATTAAAAGACATCATGAAAAAAGAACGCGTGTTCGTGGCTGTCGGTGCCGGGCATTTGGTGGGAGAGAAGGGGTTGATAGCGTTGTTGAGAAAAGCGGGTTATACGGTGAGGCCGTTGGAAAACGTGAAGTGATATTAATTGATAATGAAAAAATTGACAATTGATAATGTTTCAATTTCAAGTAGCCTGCGAAAATAGGATGCAGTAACAAGCCTAAATATTATCAATTATCCAATTATCAACTATCCATTATTTTATCACCACCTCCTTCACCAACTTTTCCCCCAACGCCTCATTGATCCTTTCAATGATCTTTTCTTTTTGATAAAGCAATTCATTTTTTAGCGGAGCAACTGTTGAAGTGATGTATAAGGTATGATTGATGAGTTGGATCTTATCAGTGTATTTGGCGATCGTTTTTCCCATCACCTCTTCCCAGATATCTTCAATGCGCAAGGATTGAATGCCGGATTTGAGACGGCTTTTGTCGAGGAATTGTTTGATGGCGTCTTGTAAAGATATTTCACCCATGAGGCGAAGATAGTTTTAAAATTTAAGAGTCAGAATTCAAAAATAAAAATTAAAAAATCAAAAGGGGCTGCCGCGTTTTTAATTTTTAATTTTGATTTTTTACTTCATAATTCAATAACCTGGAATTTAACATCCAACCCCCTAAAAGCCTCTTCCAGCCTGTCTTTATGCGTATCGGTGATAAACACCTGTCCATCATTCTCATTGCATACCCAATGCAACAAATGATTCATGCGGTTGTCATCCAGTTTTTCAAAAACATCATCGAGTAAAAGGAGAGGAGCGTATCCTTTGTTCATTTTCAATAACTCAAATTCTGCCAGCTTTAATGCAAACAATAAACTTTTTCGTTGACCTTGCGATGCGGTCGTTTTGAAAGGTTGTCCATTCAGTTGCATGTCGATATCGTCCCTGTGAATGCCGACATTGGTTCGTTGCAACAACATATCTTTTTCACGTGATTGACGAAGCAATTCGATGAAGTTATTTTCATTCAGGCGGCTGATGTATTGTAGTGTTACTGTCTCTTCATTACTGGCGATCTGCTGATAAAAATTCTGCACTAACGGGATCAATTGGCCGCAGCAGGTTTTTCTTTTTTCAAAGATAAAATTAGCTGGTATGGTGAGTTGTTCATCCAGTACATCCAACAGCGCCAGGTCGGTATTGCCTTGTTCGGCAAATCGTTTCAATAAGCTGTTGCGCTGCTGCAATATTTTGTTGTATTGTATCAGTTGTTGCAGGTAATCGCTATCTACCTGGCTCAGCACCGTGTCGATGAATCTTCTCCGTTCTTCGCTGCTGCCGGTGATGAGTTCGATGTCATCCGGGGCGATCATCACCGCAGGAAACTGGCCAATGTGTTTGGAGAATTTGGTATAAGCAACATCATTCAACAACAATTCTTTTTTACCTGCGCCACGATGAATGAAAACTATTTTTTGAGGTTCGTTTTCTTTTTTAAGATCAGCTTCCAGCCTGAACCCTTCTTTATCGAATTGCACCGCTAGCGCATCTGTTTTTGAAAAATAACTTTTGGTAAAACAGCAATAGTAGATGGCGTCGAGCAAATTTGTTTTGCCCTTACCATTGAGCCCGCAAATGCCAACCACTCTTTCTGTAAAATCAAAAGTAGCAAGACCGTAATTTTTAAACTGGGTGATGATTATTTTATCCAGGCGCAACATGGCTGCAAGATAATTAATGTTAGACCTGTTTGGCTTTAAAGCTATTATTGTTATTTTTATAAGACAGCCGCCTTAAATGAAAAGATCAATACTAATCCTGTCTTTTATATTCTTCATCGGCCATGCATTTTCCCAATCGCTTGCCGGAGATTGGAAAGGTAAATTTGAGACCACGGTGAGTGGCGGCTTTATATTACCGTCAGATTTTCAAGAAAAAAATTTCACCGCTATCGCCCTGAGATTTATCCTGAATCAAGACAGCAGCTATTCAGTTTATAGCTTTACAAAAGGGGCCCGCCCAGGGCAACAAGACACTATCGTTGTTTGTAAGATAGCCAGTCGCATTAGTGGGGACTCAGTTTTTCTTGAAGAAGTGCGGGTGATAGTTCCAGCTGATTATCCCACACCATGTTTTCAAAAAATGTTCTTAAAGATCCGCCGAACTAAAAGGTCTACAGAATTAAACGGCACCTGGGAAAGCGTGGGAGAGAAATGCGCTTCGGAAGGCCGGATCTTTTTTACTAAACAAAATGAATGATATGACAGACAGCAATTTTAAAAACGGTTACGCCGAAGTCAACGGACTTAAAATGTATTACGAGATACATGGACAGGGCAAACCCCTTGTATTGATCCATGGTGGCGGTTCTACGATACAAACCTCTTTTGCCAACCTTATCCCGGTGCTTTCCAAAAACAGGCAAATTATCGCCATGGAATTGCAGGCTCATGGCCGCACAAATGATAGAGATACCAGCTTGTCATTTGAACAGGATGCCAACGATGTTGCTGCGCTTTTGGCTGATCTTAAAATATCCAAAGCAGATTTCCTGGGCTTTAGTAATGGCGGACAAACAACGATCGAGATCGCCATTCGTCATCCACAACTCGTCAATAAGATAATTATTGCATCAGCATTTTACAAGAGAAATGCCGTGATGATCCCGCATTTTTGGGAAGGCTTCGACCAGGTAACACTCGACCATATGCCAATAACATTGCGGGAAGGTTTTCTGAAAGTGAATAACGATCCGGAAGCGCTATTGAATAGTTTCAACAGGGACGTTCAACGAATGAAAACTTTTAAAGAATGGACCGATGAACAGATGCGATCCATAAAAGCACCGACATTGGTGATCAACGGTAATAATGATGTTGGAAGTGCGGAGCATGCGGTTGAGATGTATCGTATCATTCCCAATTGTCAATTGGTGATACTGCCTGGTAATCATGGATCATATATAGGTACCGCAGATAGTTTGGAAAATGGTGGTTGGAAGCAAAGCTATGTGGTAGATATCATTGAACAATTTCTAGACGGTGTAGAATAATATATTTTAAAAATGGATAAAATAAAAGTTATTATAACCGGCGCCACGGGCATGGTAGGCGAAGGCGTGCTGATCGAATGTTTGCAGAACGAAAAAGTTGCGGAGGTATTGATCGTCAATCGCCGGCATTATGATCTAACAGATCCCAAACTAAAGGAGTTGATCGTTCCTGATTTTATGGACCTGGAAAAATACAAAGCTGAACTTTCGGGTTATGATGCGTGCTTTTATTGCGCCGGAGTTTCTTCGATTGGAATGAAGGAAGACAAATACACGGCGATCACCTACGACACCACTTTGTATTTTGCCAAAACGGTATTGGCATTAAATCCAAATATGGTTTTCACTTTTGTTACAGGCAGGGCCACCGATAGCACAGAAGCCGGAAGATCAATGTGGGCAAGGGTTAAAGGGAAAACGGAGAATGCGTTGATGAAGTTGGGATTCAGGGGACAATACAATTTTCGCCCAGGTTATATGAAGGGATTTAAGGAACAGAAAAATATAAAAGGGATATTTAAAGTCTTTGGTTTTTTCTATGAAAGACTTTTCCCGCGAGATACACTTAGCTTGCAGGAAGTGGGAAGAGCAATGATCAACCTAACATTTAATGGATCTGCGAAACAAGTATTGGAAGTAAAAGACATAAAAGAACTAGCAAAATAAAAATGGCAAACAATCTTCAACCCACGTACGGCAACGGCAAGATCTGCTACATCGAACTTCCTTCAAGAGATGTTGTAGAATCCGCTGCATTTTACAAAGCTGTTTTTGATTGGCAAACAAGAACAAGAAGCAATGGTTCTCTTGCCTTTGATGATGGCGTAGGGCAGGTGAGTGGCACATGGAGGAAGGATAGAAAACCTTCATCGGAAGTTGGAACGCTTATTTATGTCATGGTCGATGATATTGAAGCTACGATCAAATCGATAATTGATAATGGAGGAAAGATCGTGCAACCGGTGGGAGAGGATGCGCCTGAGATAACGGCGAGATTTACTGATCCTACAGGGAATATTCTGGGCCTTTACCAGCAACCATAAGGCAGGGCTTCTGGCTGCCAACTGGCAACTATCAACTGTCAACTGCAAACTGGCAAGCCCCTGTTCCTATTTCCCATTTCTCCCTTATCTTTGCCGCCTAAAAAACAACCCATTGGCTACAAAGTTTTCAAAAGAAACTTATTTATACTGGTACGAACTGATGCTGCTTTTGCGTCGCTTTGAAGAAAAGACCGGCCAGCTATACGGTATGCAGAAGATCCGTGGCTTTTGCCACCTCTATATCGGGCAGGAAGCTATTGCTGCCGGATGCATGACCGCTACCAATCCCGATGACAAGTTTATCACCGCCTACCGCGATCATGCCATGGCTATCGCCAAGGGCATTACGCCAAAAGCCTGTATGGCAGAGCTTTACGGCAAGGCAACGGGCTGCAGTAAAGGGAAGGGTGGAAGTATGCACTTCTTCGGCGTTAAAGAGAATTTCTTTGGCGGACATGGTATTGTGGGTGCCCAGATAGGCACGGGTGGCGGACTGGCATTTGCTGAAAAATACAGGGGCACCAAGAACGTGGTACTTTGCTTTTTTGGCGATGGCGCCGCACGCCAGGGCATGCTGCACGAAACCTTTAATATGGCCATGCTGTGGGACCTGCCCGTGGTATTCATCTGCGAGAATAATAACTATGCTATGGGGACTTCGGTTGCCCGTACCAGCAAAGTGCTGGATATTTATAAATTGGCCGACGCCTACGATATGCCCGGCGACAGCGTAGATGGCATGAGCCCGGAAGACGTGCACAATGGCGTGTTGCGTGCAGTGAACAGGGCGAGAGAAAAAGGCGGTCCAACTTTGCTGGAGATCAAAACCTATCGCTACAAGGGCCATAGCATGAGTGATCCGCAGAAATACCGTACTAAAGAAGAACTGGAAGAGTATAAAGAAAAAGATCCGATCGAACATACATTGAAAGTGCTGAAAACAGAATATGCACTTTCCGACGAAGAGATCGAAACCATCAACAACAGGGTGAAACAACAGGTTGACGAAGCGGTAACATTTGCCGAAGAAAGTCCATGGCCCGATGACAACGAATTGTTGAAAGATGTGTACGTACAAGAAGATTATCCTTTTATAACAGATTAATTAAAACCGGTAGGTGGGGACCCGATAACTATCGGGTGGCAAGTAGCCAGTAGGACCCACTCACCAATAACCACCCTCTACTGGCTAATAAAAAAAAATGGCAGATCAAGTAAAAACAGCAACAGCAACAACACCTGACGTTATAGAAAGAGCAAAGGGTTTTTGGGCGAAAAACAGCAAGATCATCATCATTGCAGGAAGCGTGATCATATTGGGCCTTGCAGGTTACCTTGGGTATAAGTATTTGTACAAATTACCAAGGCAGCGGGAAGCGAGCGACCAGATATTTCCCGCCGAAAAATTATTCGCCAAGATGGCTACCATCGGCAGTTACAACAAGGATTCGGTAAACATTGTACTCAATGGCGGAAACCTTGATGGTGTTGCGATCACCGGTATGTTGAAGATCATCAGCAAATACGACGGTACTCCATCAGCCAACAGGGCGCATTATATCGCCGGCGCATGTTACCTGCAAATAAAGGATTTTGATAAGGCCATCAAGCACCTGAAAGATTTTGACGGCAATGGCGCCGACCAGGTACAAAGCAAGGCTTACATTCTTTTAGGTGATGCTTATGCAGAAAAAAAGAATGGAGACGAAGCATTGAGCTATTATAAAAAAGCAGGTTCTGTGTTGAGTGATAAAGATGCTACGCAAAAAGTAGTTGCTTTGTTTACCGCTGCTTCTTATGCAGACTATCTTGGTAAGACAAAAGACGCGATCGAGATACTGCAGGACATGAAAGAAAATCACATGGACGGGTTGATAAAGAAAGACATCAGCGGTCCTGAACCAGCTGTCAATATCGACGATGTTGACAAATTGCTGGCAAAACTGGGAGTAACGAAATAATGTTTAGAAGGTTTAGGCAGTTTAGAGGGTTTAGCCACTAAACTTTCTAAACCTTCTAAACTTCCTAAACGTTTTAATCATGTCGACCTCCTCACAAAATTTATATTCCACCGCAGGCATTCTTATTCCAAAGGATGCCTGTGTTGTTATTGTGCGTACCCAATGGAACGCAGAAACGGTCGACAAATTGGAAGAAGGCTGCAGAAAAATATTAGACGAACACGAAGTGAAGCATTGGGTGATCACCGTGCCCGGCGCATTCGAAATTCCTTTTGCCATCAAAAGCTACTGGGATGCTCACAAATACAAAGACGACAGGCCCTGCATCTTCATTGCGCTTGGTTGCATATTAAGAGGAGATACACCACATTTTGAATACGTATGCCAGGCGGTAACAACTGGTATAGTACAGTTGAACCTAACCATGCCCATTGCCACTATCTTTGGCGTATTAACGGTAGATAACCAGCAGCAGATCGATGAAAGAACCGGTGGTGCACACGGACATAAAGGAGAAGAAGCTGCGATGACCGCTTTGCAAATGATCGCACTGACGAGAAGTTTTAAAAAATGATGAGATCCTTTTTTTTTATACTGCTATTGAGTTGTATGATCGCCTGCAATTCTTCGAACGACAATAAGGCCGTTGTAGCTAAAGATTCCGTTGTAACACAACCAAAAGTGGATAGCGAAATGCATTATGTGCATAGCTTTGTCGACACCGCTCTTGAAAATAAGATCACAGATAAATTGATGACGCTTTCCTTTGTAAAGAAATCCGACAAGTATATCGACTCCTTTAGCAACCACCAGCATGGTATTGCTTTTATGGTGGACAGGGGTGGAGATAGCAGCGATACCGAAGTAACTGTGGAAGCAGGATACAATGGCGCCGATCGTTTTGAGACCTATTATCATTTTTTTGTGAATCCAAAAACACTTGAGGTAAAAGTTTTGGATGTGATAAATGATAAGAAGTTAACGGTTAAAGAATTCATGAAAACACAGCAATAAAAGTATTTTCCCGCAGATCAACGGAATCAGCGTGATCTGCGGGAAACAAAAAAAATGAAAGTTCAACTCTTCATACCATGTTTTGTCGACCAGTTGTATCCCCAAACGGCATTCAACATGGTAAAGGTATTGGAGAAAGCCTGCTGCGAAGTATCCTACAATACCAATCAAACCTGTTGCGGCCAGCCCGCTTTCAATGCGGGTTTCCGTGAAGAGTCGAGGGCGGTATGCAGTAAGTTCATGAAGGATTTCGATGGGGCCGATTATATCGTGGCGCCGAGTGCAAGTTGTGTTGGTTTTATCCGGAATTATTATCCAAAATTGTTTGAAAACTCTGCCGTTCACAACCAGGTCAAAGATCTCGGAAAACGCACGTTCGAATTCACCGAGTTCATCACCGATATTTTGAAGATCGAAAACTATGGCGCAGAATTGAATGCCAAAGCTACCTACCATGATAGTTGCGCCGCTTTACGTGAATGTAAAATAAAAGAAGGCCCCCGTCGCTTGCTGAGTTATGTAAAAGGCCTTGAATTGGTTGAAATGAATGATGTAGAAACCTGCTGCGGCTTTGGCGGAACCTTTGCGGTAAAATTCGAATCCATATCCGTCGGCATGGCCGATCAAAAAGTCACCAATGCGCTGGCCACCGGCGCTGAATATATTATCTCCACCGATCTTAGTTGCCTGATGCAAATGGACGGTTATATCAGGGGCAAAGAACTTCCGTTGAAAACAATGCATATTGCCGATGTGCTGGCTTGTGGATGGGAGTAGAAAATTTTCCCCTTTCCGCAGTTTGAAAGACTGGTAACATGGCTTTTTTTGGATCTACACGCTGTATTTTCCGCGATAACATCGCATTCCATCTCATTAAGATTATTCCCCATGCCTCTACTGGCGCATGGCACAATAGTTGCAAAACAAGATTAAAATAAGTTTAATACCCATAAAACTCACAATTAAGGAATTGTTTTTATGAAAAAAGAACTAACAGCAAGTTTCCCCAAAACACCCACCGGTATCGCAGGATTGGATGAAGTTACCCAGGGCGGCTTCCCAAAGGGCAGGCCTACACTTGTCTGCGGAAGTGCGGGCTGCGGCAAAACTTTATTTGGTATCCAGTTTCTTGCAAAAGGCATCACGGACTACAATGAGCCTGGTGTGTTTATCAGTTTTGAGGAGACGAAAACAGACCTGTCACAAAATGTAAGGTCCCTGGGAATCGACCTGGAAAAATTGATCGCTGATAAAAAACTCCGTGTTGATTATGTAAGGATCGAGCGCTCTGAAATAGAAGAAACCGGCGAATATGACCTGGAAGGGCTGTTCATCCGGCTTAATCATGCGATCGATATCATTGGGGCCAAACGTGTGGTACTCGATACTATTGAATCGCTATTCGGCGGCATCGACAATACCGCGGTATTGCGTTCCGAACTCCGTAGACTATTCCTGTGGTTAAAAGAAAAAGGTGTTACAGCAGTGATCACCGGCGAACGCGGAGAAAAAAATCTGACCCGGCAGGGACTCGAAGAATATGTCTCCGATTGCGTCATCCTTCTTGATTTCCGTGTAATAGAACAGATCGCCACGCGGAGACTGCGTATCGTGAAATATCGTGGATCCACTCATGGTACCAACGAATATCCTTTTCTTATTGATGAGAAAGGGATCTCCGTATTGCCAATTACTTCCCTGAAATTGGAGCACCAGGTTTCTAACAAGATAATTTCCACGGGTCTTGAATCATTCGATCAGTTGTTTGATAGACAAGGTGTATTTGCTGGTAGCAGTATGTTGGTTACCGGTAGTGCAGGTACCGCAAAAACGATCCTGGCCTCTTATTTTACAATGAGTAGCTGCAAGCGTAAAGAGCGAACATTGTATTTCTCTTTCGAAGAATCGCGTGAACAACTCGTGCGCAACATGCAATCCGTTGGTATCGATCTTGAACCTTATCTAAAAGCAAAATTATTAACGATACATTCATCCAGGCCTTCTTTGTCGGGTTTGGAAATGCATTTATTGATCCTGCACCGCCTGATCGCAGAGTATGAGCCAAAAACAGTTATCGTTGACCCGATCAGCAGTTTGGTATCGGTAGGATCGGTTGGTGAAGTGAGAGACATGCTGGTACGGCTTATAGACATGCTGAAAACAAAAGGCATCAATGCTTTTTTCACTGCACTTACGCATGAGGCGGGAACCGAACTTAAAGACATGACCGTTAATGCAGTTTCCTCTCTTGCTGACATTTGGATAAACCTGGAAAATGAACAGCAACATCATGGCCGGACCCGAAAGCTTAGGGTGGTAAAAGCAAGGGGGATGGGACATAACACAGAGTCCGAACCGTTCAGCATCACTAATAAAGGCGTGCAGTTAAAACCTGTAAAACAAAAAAAAACGGGCAAAAAATAACCCGGTAACGTATACATTTTATGGTAAAGGAAAAAGAATTGAAATACGAACTACGCTTATATATCGCAGGGCAGACGCTTAAATCCGTTACTGCACTGCAGAATATTCATAAGTATTGTAAGGAGCATCTCGATGGGAAATATTCCATTGAGGTCATTGACCTCCTTAAGAATCCGCAGCTTGCTGAGGGCGACCAGATATTTGCCATTCCGACGCTGGTACGCAAAGTGCCTGAGCCTATTCGTAAGATCATTGGCGACCTGTCTAATGAAGAAAAGGTGCTGGTTGGGTTAAATATTCGCAAGCTTGCCGATGTGAAATGAACGAAATGAAAAACGATAAAAAGGAATTTGTTGTGGACGGGAAACTCGTTCTTCAATTATATGTTTCGGGAATGTCGTTAAAATCAATGGAGGCCATTGAGAATATCAAAAGGCTTTGTGATGAATATTTGGATGATGCTTTTGAGCTGGAAATAATCGATCTATATAAACATCCTGAAGCGGCAACCGAGCAGCAGATCATTTTCAGCCCATCGTTGATCAAACAGCTACCACTACCGAAGAAGGTTTTGGTTGGGACCTTTTCAGACACTGAAAAAGTAATAAAGGCTTTAGGATTAAGAATAAAGGAATAAAATGGAGTTAATATCTTCAAAAAAAGATGCAAGGCGGATCGAAGAATTAGAAACACGTCTTGCCGAAGCTGAACAGTTGATCGATGCGATCAAAGCAGGAGAAGTGGATGCGTTTGCATTGAACCGCGATAATCAGCCCGAAATATTCACCTTGCAAAGTGGTGACTATGCTTACCGGGTGCTCGTGGAAAATTTTAGTGAGGGTGCTTTGAATCTCTCGGAGGACGGATTGATAGTATATACCAACACTGCCTTTCATGAATTGATCGGACTTTCCTATGAAAAAGTGATCAGCCATTCTGTTTTTGATTTCATACATCCTGATTCCGTCGATGATTTTAAAATGGTGTTTTCAAAAGGATTAGCAGGGCAGGCAAGGGGTGAGATCAATCTAATTGCCGGAGAAAGAATCGTGCCCGTATATATTTCACTTACTTCTTTGTATCCAACATTGCCAACCGTAGGAATGATCGTAACCGATCTCAGTGAAAAAAAGAAACAGCAGGAATTTCTTGAGCAACAAAACAAAGAACTTGATCATAGCCGCAATTTTATCACCAATGTGCTTAAAAGTACAAACCATGGTGTGTTTTCGTACCAGGCAATTAGAAAGAACGGTGTAATAACCGACTTCGAGGTAAAATACGCCAACGAGATCGCCCTTCATCACCTCGATCTTCCTGCTGAAGAAGTGATAGGCAACACCTATCTCAATATCATGCCGGATGCCAAAAAACTCGCTCTCTTCCAGCGTATTGAACGGGTGCTGACAACCGGGGTAAGTGAAACGCATGATGTAATTTCACCCACTTTCCCGGACGTACACTTCAAAGCCTATTTTACACCGCTGGGTGACGGCGTTACCGTAACTTTTGTGGATATTTCCGGCGAGGTGTTGCACGCAAAAGAACTGGAGGAAAAGAATACCGAATTACAACAGCAAAAGGATTTTATTGAAACGATCATCGACACTACGCCCGACCTTGTAGGTGCGTATGACAAAGAATTCCGCATCATTGCGATCAACAAAGCCTGTGAAGATTATTTCGGCATAAAAAGAGAAGACGTGATAGGGAAGGTCTATACAGACGTATTCGCGGCCGCCAAAGGTGGCAAAGGCGAAAAAGATGTTCGCCGTGCGCTTAAGGGTGAGTCGGTGCACAATGCGGTATATCATTCGCCGGTCACAGGAAAATATTATGAGAATTTTCTATCACCACTTAAAGATGTGAACGGAAAAATATATGCGGCATTGGTGATCGGCCACGATATTACCGAAGCAGTTACCTCAACCGAACTGATCCGGAAATCCAATGATGAACTTCAAAAAATGAACAAAGAATTGGAGTCATTTACTTATATCGCCAGTCACGACCTGCAAGAGCCCCTTCGAAAGATCCAAACCTTCGCAGATATGATCGTGGGTAGAGAAAACGGAAATCTTTCTGACGCGGCAAAAGATTATTTCAGGCGCATGCAAGATGCCGCCAGGCGAATGCAAACACTTATACTCGACCTTTTGGCTTTCTCCAGGGTAAGTACGGCTGAAAGAAAATTTGAGACGTCTGACCTCGCTGCTATCGTTAAAGCTGTGAAAGAGGAATATGGGGATGTGATAAAAGAAAAAAAAGCTGTCGTTAAAATTGGAAGGATGTGCAAAGCGAAGGTCATTCCTTTTCAATTCCGCCAGTTGATCCAAAACCTGTTGGGGAATTCACTTAAATTCTCGAGGTCCAATGCTAAACCCCTTATTTGTATAAATGGAAGTACCATCAAGAATGCCGACCCTTCTATCGGCATAAGCGGCCCCGTTTGTCATATCAGTTTTTCCGACAATGGTATTGGCTTTGAGCCGGAGTATAATGAGAAAATATTTGAGGTATTTCAAAAGCTCCACGGCCGTGCGGAATACCCTGGGACGGGAATCGGTCTGGCTATCGTAAAAAAGATCGTAAGCCAACATAACGGGAAGGTTCTTGCTACAAGCAAGGTCGGCGAGGGAACAAGGTTTGATATTTATCTGCCCGCTTGATCTTCTGTGCTAATTCCCACCATGTTCTTCCGGTATCGTTTCCTGTCATTGGCCTGTTTTGATACATCCAAGGGCTCCCAACTTACGTATATCTGTACAAATTGTACAACCTTGAAACAAGCCACCATCTGTCTTTTTGTTCTATTTATATTTTCATCCTGTAACGACGACAAAAAAGTTATCGTATCATCAGCATTTGCAGATAGCCTTATCAGGAACTATACAGAACCAGCCATTGTCAAACAAACCAACGATGAACTATTGTTCTGGAAGAATCGCATCGATCCAAAGAATCCGGGCATCAGCAATGAATCGAAGTATGCGTCGGCATTGGTAAGGCGTTTTCATTTGACAGGCGATATTCATGACCTGGTAACTTCAGATAGTGTTTTACGCAAGATAGATACCACCTATGCCCACAAAGAAGCAGGCCCCAATATGGCCCTATGTGCACACGCCATGTTGCAGCATCGCTTCAAAGAAGCAGATGAGTATTTTACCATCGCCAAAATGATCGGCATAAAAAAATATGAAATGGCGACAATTGGTTTTGATGTGAATTTCGAGTTGGGCAGGTATACCCTGGCAGAAGCCGATATCAGGCCCATCGCGGTTCCCAATGATTATGGCTATTGTTTTCGCTATGCAAAACTGGCGCATTACAAAGGGGAGTTGGATACTGCGATCGCATCGATGAACAGAGCGGTAGCCGCTGCTGGCAGTGACGATTTTTTAAAACAAGCGGCATTATCAAATGTTGGAGATCTTTATTTGCATAGTGGCAATACACAAAAGGCTTATGATAATTATGTGGCTTCCATCAGGCTCAATGCCGCCGACCTGCACAGCATCATGGGTATTGGGTGGATCGCATTGGTACATGATAAGAATGATTCGCTGGCAGAAAAAATATTTCAGTTTGTTCGCAGCCGCACCAAGTCACCTGATCCATTGTTGAAACTCATCCAAACGGCGGAGTTCAAAAAAGATAGCCTGGCCGAAACAAAATATGCAAAGGAACTTGAACAACAGGTTACAAACCCTGTTTACGGAAACATGTACAACAAATACATGATCGACCTCTACAGCAGCATCCTTCACGAACCAGCAAAAGCCGAAGCCATTGCGCTGAAAGAACTTACCGAGAATCGCAGCACGCCACAAACACAGGCCTGGTATTCATGGGCACTGTTTTGCAATGGCAAAAAAGATGAGGCTTACAAAGTTTTTCAGCAACACGTATCGGGCAAACCATTGGAGGGACTTGAATTGTATTGGATGGGTAAGCTCATGCAAGGACTGGGTAAAGGATACAATGCGCAGCAATTCTTTAAAGCTGCTTATAAGAATCGCTACGATCTGAGTCCGGGGAAAGTGAGGGATCTGGAGGAGGTGATGGAGTAATCGTTTAGAAAGTTCAGAGAGATTAGAATGTTTAGAGGCTACCGTCTAAACTGTCTAAACGATCTAAACTTTCTAAACCATTACTTAAAACCCCCAAGTAACCTTCGGACTCAAGATCCTCGACCTCGCCAATCCATCCGGTATATTGCTTCTTGTTTTGAAAGGCTCGGCGTAAGGAATGCTGATGGTGCATTTTTTTGAGATGGCATAACTAGGTTCAATATTCCAGTTCAATGTAGTGCCATTTGAACCTCGGAGGATATATCTACTTGAACCCAAATTATAATAATCGTTGCCCAAATGAAATATCGCCAGTGCGCCGCCATTTAGTTTTAACTTCTTCCATTGATAATGCCCGGTTAGTTTTAATAATGCATCAGGCTGGCGATGATAATCATTGGCGGTAACGATCGGCATGGAGAAAAGATCAACCGGGATCACATTCTTATTATATTGTAGAAAGGGAACCTGCACACCTGTTCCTACACTGATATATTTGTTGATATCATAACTCGCTGCCGCCAGTAGATCGGTTGTACCCAATCCTGTTTGCAGCGACATTGGATAAGAATAATCACTCTTGCTATCTTTTTTATTCGCACTCGAAAGAGAAATACGCAGTCCCAACGAATATTTTACTGAGTGATTTTTGTTTAAATTGAATTTGTTATTGTAGGTAGCTGTCATGTCGCCGATACCCGAACTGCTCGCATCCAACGCTGTATTCCTGGCGATGCTCAAGGGCAAACGGATCTCGATAAAACTTCCGTTCTTCCTGATGCGACGGTAATTGAGCTGTGGTTGATAAAAACGCTCGTACCGGCCATGTGTGCCGTAGGTAAATAAAATATCGAGCTCGTTTTTAGGGATCGCTTTCTTTGCAGCGGCAATACGCTGTGCATAAAAATCGCCGATGGTACATACACCGGCATCACTGCAGCCTTGCGCCAAGATCGTGTTAGCACAGAAGGAGAGCATCAATACGAAAAATGTTTTTTTCATATGAAAATTCAAAAGTCAAAATTCAAAATGTAAAAGCCGGGTAGTGCATCAGTTTGAAAAGTTGCCTCCGCCGGTTGGCGGATGTCGAAGGCGGGTTAAGCTATATAGCCCCGGCTTCGACAATCCCGATAGCAATCGGGACTCACAATTCGTTTGTTGGCAAATATTTCAAACTGATAGACTAGTAAAAGCTGCAACGGTTTTGAATTTTACCTTTCGCTTTTTGAATTTATTGTTAAAATATCCTTACAAAAGTCCAATACGCCGCAATGATCGTGATCGCAACCGACAGCGGAATGACGATCGCTTTTCTGTAATACGGTTTTTGTCCAAACCATTTGCCGAATAAAAAGAACGCAGCTAAAATTACAGTAAGCTGTCCTAATTCCACACCAACATTGAACATGATCAGCGAACTCAGGTAGGCATTTTGCGGCAGGCCCAACTGGCCGAGTGCATTCGCAAAGCCCATTCCGTGTACCAGCCCGAATAAAAATACAATGCCGATGCGAGAGGGTTTTAATTTCGGTGAAAAAATATTTTCCAGCGCCACATACATGATCGATAGTGCGATTATCGGCTCCACGATCTGCGGCGAAGGCGTGATCACATGATACATCGCCAGTCCAAGTGTTACGGAATGTGCCACGGTAAAAGCAGTAGCCTGCCAAAGCACGGGCTTTAATTTCGGGCTCAACAAAAAAAGACTCAGTACAAAAAGGATATGATCCAGGCCAAGCGGAAGAATATGTTTGTACCCCAGTTTAAGATAGAGTATCGCTGCATCGGTCTTCGACATGGTTTCCAATTCTCCCACAACATCATGGGCAAGCAGGCGCGGGGCAACCAGGATAAGCAGGATCAATATTCCTGCTGCTTTGGAGATGAAGCTCCGGTTCTTGTTCGCCGATTCCTGCATGTTGATTGTTAAGGTTGTACGATAATGTACGTAAGAATGATGTGATTGGTTTTTACCACAGAGATACACAAAGAAGAAAGCACAAAGCTTCACAGAGACCTTCGTGTGTCTTCGTGAAAACTTTGTGCTTCTTCGTGGTAAAACTGAGACCGCTGATCTTTATTCGTTTACTTTATTGTCAGACTACCATGGAGCTGCTACATAAGGAAATGTTGCAAGAAATGCTTTGTCATTGCCATTTACATGATCGCTGATAAGCCCTACGTTCATCGGGGCGCCAGTTAACGCATTTGGTCCGCCGAATATCAATGTTAATTCCACATCAATTACGTCGTCGTCCAGTTTTCTTCCCGTCAAAACATTTGTGCCATCATAAAAAGTAGTGGGTGCCGTGGTTGATGCAGTCAGCACATCTGTTGCCAGCACGCCTGTAAATCCGGCCGCGGTCAATCCCAAACCATTGGTTGTATAACCCGGATATAAAGCCAGTAATCTTGCCTGGAATTTTGCCTGGAATGCAGCACCCTGCGCCGATGGCGGGGTAACATTGAATGCATCTTTGTCGGTTGCAGCCACATTGAATACCGTGTTGATCGCTGGCCTTCCCATTTGATCTTGTGTTTGATAATAGGTGGTGACTACCGCGTCGCTGCTTTTGTTGCAAGACGAAGCAAATACTCCGGCGGTGATCACAAAGGCTAATAATTTTATTGTTTTCATTGTAATAATTTTTGTGTGTGTTGAATAAGTTAGTTAGATCTTCTTTTTTGCTTCGAGCCAAACATTAACCTTGTTGGCAAAGGTTCCAGATGTTTGTGCGCCTAATAAGGATTTTGGTACCTCTACAACTACACTCATCACATTTGTTCCTGCAAAAGCATCAGTGCCAGGGTTGTTGAAATTTCCGGCAGTTCCTGCAAGGATCTTTTTAAACTGGTTGAGGTCAAAGAAGAAAGGATCATCTCTTGGCCCTGCAAATACCTGCAAGCCTCCGCCAGTTCCTGTTGCCAATGTGCCGCCGTAGGGGGTTACTGTGGTTTCGGCCGTCACGGTTCCTTCAAGTTTACTGCGTGTGCCGGTCTCAGATGGTTTAACGGGTCCGTAGACCTGCATTTTGTTAGATGCTGCATCGTACTTGCACTGGATAACCAGGTCCTCAACTGCATCACCATTGTTATCAATATTGAATTCGATAACGGTGTTCTCATCAAATTTTGCGGCGCCTGTTGATCCGGGTGCAAGTAAGCCTTGTGTATTGGCTACAAATACCATGTTGGCAGTATTCTGTCCCTGGAAAACATACAGGTCAGTGATGTCAGTCGACTGCCCGGTCACAGCCGGCGTATCGATATGGTCCGCAGCATAGATAATACCTCCTGTAGTTATTGCTGCTGCTACGATCGCAGCGATCAGGATCTTTTTACGTTTCATGATGGTTGATTTTGATTTTAAAAATGAAGATTGTTTGTCGTTACCTGTTGGTTAACTTATCCAGTTACGAGAGTTGGGGAGTTTTGGATTTTGTTAACGGATCTTTTTTAAACCCTGTCGGCGGTCGTAGACCCCGACAGCGGTTTAAAAAAAATGTTCAGCGACCGCCGACAGGGTCTTCGACCGCTGTCGGGGTCTACCAACTCAATTATTATCTCTACATTTGAAGGAATTATTAATCTTAATTTTTAATTATTAATTATCATGTCGTACTGGTTAGTAAAATCCGAACCCTCTGCTTACAGTTGGGATCAATTGGTGAAAGACAAACAAACTGCATGGACCGGCGTGCGAAACTATGCGGCCCGCATCAACCTCAGGGCAATGAAGAAAGGGGATGAGGTGCTCTATTATCACAGCAATGAAGGAGTGGAGATCGTTGGCATTGCCAAAGTGATCAAAGAAGCCTACCAGGATCCAACCATCGATGATGATCGCTGGGTTGCGGTTGACATAAAGGCTGTAAAAAAATTAAAGAATCCAGTTCCCTTAGATATTCTCAAAAAAGACAAGCGCTTCGCAAATATGGACCTGGTGCGACTTGGAAGGCTCTCTGTGCAAACGGTGAAGGATGATGAGTGGAAGATGGTGATGGCGCTCGCGGGAGAATAATTTGCAGTTGCCAGTTGACAGTTTGCAGAAGCAGTGAGCGAACCAGATGCTTCTTTTGCCAGCTGTAAACTGAATGCTGCCGACTGATTAGCTCTGCAAAATCTTTAACACTACCAAAAGGTTACCTTTTAATTGATCGACGCATTATGCAATAGGATGCATCCTCTATTCTATCATTAATGCTTAAATCAATTTTATGAGAGTAAAACCTTTTTTGAGGATAGCTATCCTTATGCTCCTCGCCGTCTCCTGTAAGCAACCCAATGGAAGCAATAATGCACGATCGAACAAAGAAGATCTTGCAGCAAATGTTGACCGAATGGTAATGACCGATTCCACTGGACCATCTGAAGCAGGTGAAGCGAATTTTAATACAGAAGAATACGGCAATATTGTTGAGAATGATTTTTTAGCCGCGAAACAAAACCCACTTTCCACATTTTCTATCGACGTTGATCCCGCGGCATACAGTAATGTGCGGCGCTTTATCCGCGAAGGATCAATACCACCTAAGGGCGCAGTAAGGATCGAAGAGATGATCAACTATTTTGATTATGATTATGCTCCGCCAAAAAATGATGATCCCTTTACTGTCTACACCGAAATGGCGCCCTGCCCCTGGAATAAACAGCACCGCCTCGTGCACATCGGGCTAAAAGGGAAAGAAATATCTCACGATAAACTGCCCCCGGCAAATCTTGTTTTCCTGATCGATGTTTCGGGGTCGATGGACGATCCTAACAAACTTCCTCTTGTAAAATCTTCACTCAATTTACTCACCGATCAATTAAGGGAAGAAGACAAAGTAGCGATCGTTGTGTATGCCGGTGCTGCGGGATTGGTATTGCCTTCCACCAGCGGAAGCAATAAAATAAAGATCAAAGAAGCGATAGCCAATCTGCAGTCGGGTGGCTCAACGGCTGGCGCTGCCGGGATAAAGCTTGCCTATAAGATCGCCAAAGATAATTTTTCGGAGAATGGAAATAACCGTGTCATCCTTGCGACTGATGGCGATTTCAATGTTGGCATGAGCAGCGATGATGAACTGGTGAACCTGGTTGAACAGGAAAAAAAGAGCAATATCTTTTTAACCGTCCTGGGTTATGGAATGGGCAATTATAAAGACAGCAAGATGCAGCAACTGGCCGACAAAGGAAATGGCAACCATGCTTATATCGACAATGAAAATGAAGCAAAAAAGGTTTTGGTGAACGAATTCGGCGGCACACTATTCACCATCGCAAAAGATGTGAAGTTGCAGGTTGAATTCAATCCCGCCAAAGTACAATCATATCGCCTGATCGGTTATGAGAACCGCATGCTGAAGAAAGAAGATTTTAATAATGACGAGAAAGATGCGGGTGAGTTAGGGGCGGGCCACCGGGTAACTGCTTTGTACGAAGTGATCCCTGCAGGTGTGAAAGATGAATTCACAACTTCCGTGGATGCTTTGAAATACCAGGCGCAACTTTCTAACAGCGGTAGCAGTGCCGACGAGATATTGACCATCAAACTTCGTTATAAAGAACCGAAGGGAGAGACGAGCAAGCTCATCGTGCATCCTGTTGCGGATGAAAATACAGCACTCGCTAATACGTCTTCCAACTTCAGGTTTTCCGCGGCTGTAGCGGCTTTCGGTATGCTATTGCGCAATTCGGCATACAAGGGAGGATCCACTTATGAAGATGTTATCGCACTGGCAAAGAACGCCAAAGGAAAAGACGAATATGGTTATCGTGATGAGTTCATTGAATTGGTGGAAGAGGCGCAAAGGCTTGCAAAAAAATAGTTCAGCGATTGGTTGACAACACATACAGGCTTCCGGAGTTTTTTCTAACCTTCGGAAGTCGTATGTTTTCAACCTATAAGGTTCCGGCAGAGGCCTCAAAGCTTGAACTCCATAATGGAACCTTATAGGTTGAAAACTCCGAAAGTCTTACGTAATTTCGGAAATGAACAAAAAACACATCGTTGTCCTCACCGGCGCAGGCATCAGCGCAGAAAGTGGTTTAAAAACTTTTCGCGACAGCGATGGACTTTGGATGGGGTATAAAGTAGAAGACGTTGCCACTCCGCGTGCATTCAAAAAAGATCCGCAACTGGTGTTGGATTTTTATAATCAAAGAAGAAAGGATGTTGCCGCTGCTTTGCCCAATGCGGCTCACAAGGGCTTGGCGGAACTGGAAAAAGATTTTGACGTTAGCATCGTCACCCAAAACATAGATGACCTGCATGAACGCGGTGGATCAACAAAGGTTTTACACCTGCATGGAGAGATATTCAAGATGCGAAGTGTAAATCACGACAACATGATCTACGATATCAAGAATGATATTAATTTCGGAGATCTTGCGGAGGATGGTGGACAACTGCGCCCGCATATCGTATGGTTTGAGGAGCCTGTGCCGTTGATGGAAAAGGCGGTGGCATTGCTTCACGACTGTGATTATTTTGTGGTGATAGGAACTTCATTACAGGTTTATCCTGCTGCTTCGATGTTGCATTATGCGCCGACATTCTTACCCAAATTCATCATTGATAAAAAAATACCGATCACAAATAATTATCCCAACTTGCAGCTTATCGAGAAGCCTGCAACAGAAGGAGTGGAAGAGTTAAGAAAGATATTGCAAAACATTTAGGCCGTATGTTCTATACCAGAGATGAAACATTAGCAATTGAATAAGTACAGGAAAATTCTGGAAGATCCGATTATCACATAAATTAAATCTCCGTAAACCTGATCCCTTCCTTCTCCAGTTCCTTCAGCACCGGCTCATAGATCTCTTTGTGTGTTGGAATATGAAGCCCGGTCAACTGTATCGAACCATTGAGTATTAGTTTCGCAGCGATACCCAACGGCAGTCCAACCGTTTTTGCCATTGCCGTGTGCACACCGTCTTCGCCTTTAACTACAAGACTGCTGTTGATGGTTGAAGTTTTTTCATCCAGACTATATTCAAATTCATGTAGCATTACGATCATGTCTTTATCCGTGGGAGATAGCGCTAATTTTTTCTCCAACACAAATTGCATTACATCAGCAGCGCTGCAATGCCCTTTGTTGATGATCGTTTCCTGGTCGTCCATACCCAAAAAGAACAATTGCTTTAATGTTTGATTGGCTTCGTGCATTTTATGTGCGATGGCATAAGCCGCACGATCCTTCATTTGGTTGATGTCGATTTGCTGCAGGTTACCTTCTTCATCCACAACAGAAAAATCTTTTACCGCTTCAAGGTCGGGGTTTTCCTCTTTCGCTTCCTCCATCTCTTTTTCGGCTTCCATCAGTTTGGTGATCTTGTCCGAAAGATCTTTTACAAAAGCGAGCCTTGCTTCCAGTTTTCCATTGAGCCAATCGCTAAAATTTACCTTATCCAAATGCTGTTTGAAAAAAGCGGCAAGACTAAGCCCATCGGTATCATAAGCCGGTGTTTCGTCTGTTAGTTTCAATTCGATCACATTGTTCCACCCATACATGAAATCCGGAAAACGCAGGGTGGTACGCATAAATGTTTCTGCATTATGAAGACCATAGATATCTACGTAGGATAAAGAATCCCTGTTGGGGTAATAAGAAAGAAAACCAATATCAGATCCTATTTGAACGCCACGTTCCACTTCGAAGAGTTCTTCATACTTTTCTTTTACCACGTGTCCATGCAGTTTATATACAGCGCCCGCTTTGCCCGCCATCACAATATTTCTTGGATTCCAACTGATCTTATAATGCCAGGGATTATCATCGCTTTCGGGCGCAACGAGCCCGCCGCAATGGCTTTTGAAAGATGTGATGGTGCCGCCCCTGGATCTTATTCCGTCGATGATCCGCATCGCACTCATGTGATCGATGCCCGGGTCAAGGCCCATTTCGCAGAGGAACAATAATTTTTTGTTTTCGATCGAAGCGCTGAGTGTTTTTATATTGTCGTCGAGGTAGGAAGCAGTAAGTAAATGTTTGCCATATTCCACGCAATCCTTAGCTATTATAAAGTGCAGGTCGGGTGGCATCATTGAAATAACGATGCTGCTATCGCTGATCAATGAAGTGCGCAGCGCTCCGTTGTGGATATCCAGTTGAACGGCTTCAGCAAAAGAGGATGCATTTATTTTGGACAGCGCCAGTTCCTTATTGGCATCGGCTACCATGACATGCCATTTATTTTTTTCTGCTTCCCCGATAAGATAGCTTATCAACACGGTAGCGGATTTGCCTGCGCCAAAAACCAATATCTTTTTCAATGAAAATATTTTGTGCAAGTTAATTGATTTGAAGAATTGTTTGATCTACAGGTAACTGGAGAAAAACAACATAACAAAGGGAGATTTTTCTCCTGTGTTCCTACTCACCCGTTGCATGGTAATGTATCAGTTTGAAATTAGCACAATGTGTTATATTTTTTTAGCATTTTGATTGAGGTTTGTTTCGCCTCCACAGCCGGCGGGGCTGCGTACCCGTGCCGGCGCTGTATTTGGATCTTTCAAAAAATATGCTTCGCATTTTTTGAATTCCGCCTTTGGCGGAACCGAACCAAATAAGGCGCCTTACACAGGTACTGATAAATTCAACCGGTCGTATCTAAGTGGTATTAATCGCTACCATCTTCGCAACAATCTCCGTTTAGATGTAGAATTACTAAAGCTTACAGTAGTACAAAAGCTAAATCAAGGAACCACCCGGGAAAATGCTGTAATTTTTCCCGGCGCCTGCTGAGCGAAGCCGAAGCATTTGTTTCTTCTGAGCGGAGTCGAAGAATTTGGGCGAAGCAAAAAAGAAAAAGCAAAATCCCGTAGCAGAAGCGTAGAAATTAATTTTCAAACTGAGACACCACTTTTAGTTAACTCTGTGAATTTTTTGTTAACCACTTCATCGAAGCCAACCCCTCGTGTGTAAAACACTGTTCCCCTTCATCTAAGCTGAAAATAAAACGTACCCATATGAGAAAATTCGTACTCCTTACGAGTTGTGCGCTACTGCTTGCGCAACTCCATTCATTTGCACAGATGGTCACCGGCAAGGTGATCTCCGAAAGTGGATATGCCGCCTCAAAAGTGCATGTGTCATTCCTAAACAAATCCAATAAGGTAGAGACCAGTGCCGATGGTAGTTTCAAAATATTGGCGACTCGTTTGCCCGATACCTTAGTTTTTTCTTCACCCGGATTCGAGCCGTACAAAGTTGTTATTACCGAAAAAAATATCAAGGACCCAAATTTTGAAGTGGTGTTGCTGAATAAAAGAGGCGATTACGCAAAAATGTATGCCGACGCGTCGCCCGCAATGGACGAAGTAGTAGTTACTGCTTTGGGCGTAAAACGAGAACCGAAGAAACTTGGTTATTCTACGGCAACTATAAGGGGTGACGAATTAGGCGCAGCGCCAGCTACCAGTGTCGGTACCAGCTTAGCAGGAAGAGCATCTGGTCTTTCAATACGATCGTCGGGCAGCGCTTATATTGGCGATAGAAAATTAAGCATGATCGACAGCCTTTCACCAGGGAAAGATTCCGGTAAACTCATGAGCCAGGTACTTACAGCAGGTGAAGTAAATGATTTCAATAAATGGAAGATGTGGGGCGATCTGTCGGCAGGTGAATTCAAACTGTTGAGTGCAGTCTGGGGTGTTGTTGCAACCAAACGTTATACCGTGCAATTACAGAATGCCAGTTTTGCCGCGATCATCAACGAACCCGTTTTCCTTATTGATAAAAAGACGAGTAGAAAAATTTGGAGCGCTGTTACCGACAATACCGGCAAAGCCGAACTATGGGCCGGGTATTTTGGAAATGCCGATAGCGTTTCGGAATACATAATTAAAGATGGCGATGGCAATATCATCAATGACCCCGTAACGTTCAGCAAGGGAATTAATCACCTGCTGTCAAAGAAAAATTGTGGCTCAACCAACAAGGTGGATATCGCATTTGTGGTGGATGCCACCGGAAGTATGGGTGATGAGATCGAATACCTGAAATTTGAGATGGAAGATGTGATACGCAACACATTCAGCAGCCATTCCGATCTTGACCTTAAAGTCGCTTCTGTTTTTTACCGTGATATCGGCGACGAATATGTAACAAAGCATGTCGATTTTCAGTCAGACCTTTTGAAGGTATTGAACTTTGTAAAATTGCAACGCGATGGTGGGGGAGGTGATACACCCGAAGCGGTTGACAGTGCAATGGACGTTGCCCTGAGCAAACTCAGCTGGCGCACAGATGCAAGAACGCGATTGATGTTCCTTTTCCTCGATGCTCCGCCGCATGATTACGCTAAACAAGATATGTACAGGCTCATCGCAAAAGCGGCGGCCATGGGCGTTCGCATCGTACCGGTTGCCTGTAGCGGAAGCGACAAAAGCAATGAATTTCTTTTACGTAGCATGGCGCTTGCCACTAATGGCACTTATGCATTTTTAACCGATCATAGCGGTATCGGAAACAAACATACCGAGGCCAGCACCGATAGTTATAATGTAGAGCTGTTGAATAATTTGTTGCAGCGCATCATCCAGCAATTCATTTATGTAAAGGAATGTAAGGATGATCAACCGATAACAGAGCAAGTGCCGTTGGCCCGCCAGCCCGAGAATCTGGCTAAGATCAGGATCTATCCAAACCCCACGCAGGGAAATGCAACGATAGCCAGTGATAAGGAGCTCAAAGAAGTTTATATCACCGACTTCACCGGAAAAATGCTGATGAAGCTGAGCAGCGAAGGAAAGTATAGCTGGGCGATAAATATCAGCAGGTTTCCATCAGGAACCTATTTGGTGAGATATGTTACGGGTGATAATAAATGGGGGACGGAGAAGCTGGTGCTGATTCACTAAACGAATAGCCGTGGTTGAGTGTCCTCACCAACCGCATCAGAATATTCAATGAGCAATGCTCAATGTTCAAGTTGAGCAGCTTTTAGAAACGCGACCTTTCAAATTATTGGAGTGCTCAACCTGAACATTGAGCATTGATAATTGAACATTGAAAATTTGATCAAGGATCTTCCTTATCTATACTAGTTGGTTAATACAACAACCCGGAATTAACTTATGTTTCTTTTATGACCTTATGTAAAAATGATAAACAACTCATCTCTTATAATTGTATAAAGATTGGGTAATTATTTATTGGTCCGCACCTTTTTAATCGCTGATTGAAGAGATTCCGCAGATTTCGCAGATGGCACTTTTAGAAGATATGCAGTCTGCGAAATCTGTGGAATCTCCAAGATCCGCGATCTCGATCAGCGAAATCATCTTCAATCGTTTAATCAGCGATTTTCCTATTTATCAGCGATTTTTTCTTTGTCCACATCCCGCCAGAATTGTGTAAAAATAACCCGTTAAAAACACTCATTTTTAAGCGGAAAACCGGCTTAAAAACGGTACTTTTGCATACCTATAAATTAGGGTAGAATCATATGGACAATATTGAAGATTTTAACGAAGAAAACCCGCTGCCGGATAACGGCGCCAGCAACAACCGCGGAAGGATAATTCCCGTGAATATCGAGGAGCAAATGAAGACCTCCTATATCGATTACTCGATGAGCGTGATCGTGGGAAGAGCCTTGCCAGACGTGCGTGACGGCCTGAAACCCGTTCACCGCCGCGTGCTTTATGGCATGCAGGAATTGGGCAATGCCAGCAATAAGGCTTATAAGAAATCCGCCCGTATCGTGGGTGAGGTGATGGGTAAATACCATCCGCATGGAGATGCTTCAATTTATGACACCATGGTGCGTATGGCGCAGGAGTGGAATATGCGTTATACCATGATCGACGGACAGGGTAATTTCGGCAGCCAGGATGGTGATCCTCCGGCTGCCATGCGTTATACCGAGGTACGCTTTGCAAAATTTGCCGAAGCAATGCTCGATGATATCGAAAAAGAGACGGTGGATTTCCAGCTCAACTTTGATGATTCATTGGAAGAGCCTACCGTTTTACCTACAAGAATCCCTCAATTATTGGTGAATGGAGCAAGTGGTATCGCCGTAGGTATGGCCACCAATATGATGCCGCACAACCTTAGCGAAGTGATCGATGCCTGCGTGGCCTATATCGAGGATAAGGAAATATCTATCGAGGACCTTATTAAGCACGTAAAAGGCCCGGATTTTCCCACAGGTGGAATTATTTATGGTTTTGAGGGCGTGAGGGCAGGATTGCACACCGGAAGAGGCAGGGTAGTGCTGCGTGGAAAGGTGAATATCGAAACATTGAAGAATGGCAGGGAAAAGATCATCATCTATGAAACGCCTTACCAGGTGAACAGGGATATGCTTACAGCCAAGATCGGCGACCTGATCAATGAAAAGCAGATCGAAGGTATTTCGGATGTAAATAATGAAAGTAATAATAAGGAAGGCACCCGTATCGTGATAGACCTGAAGAAGGATGCTGTTGCGCAGGTGGTGATCAACCAATTGTATAAGCTTACAGAATTGCAAACTTCTTACGGTATCAACAATGTGGCATTGGTAAGAGGCAGGCCGAAGCAATTGAACCTAAAGGACCTGATCGCAGAATTCATTTTGTTCAGGCATGAAGTGGTTGTGCGCAGAACACAATATGAATTGAGGAAGGCGGAGGAGCGTGCGCATATCCTCGAAGGCTATATCATTGCGTTGGATAATTTGGATGCGGTGATCAAACTCATCCGTGAATCTTCTACACCAAATATTGCGCAGGAAGGATTGATCGGCAATTTCGGCATGTCGGAGATACAGGCCAAAGCCGTGTTGGAACTGCGTTTGCAGAGATTAACCGGAATGGAGATCAATAAGATCAGGGAAGAACACGCGGAGATCATGAAATTGATCGCACATTTGAAAGAGATACTTTCTAATGAAGATATGCGCTACCAGATCATCAAGGATGAGCTGGCGGAAGTGAAGCATAAATTTGGTGACGAGCGTAAAACGGAGATCACTTATTTGGACGACGAGATAAAGATGATCGATCTTATCGAAGAAGAAGATGTGGTGGTTACCATTTCACATTTGGGTTATATCAAGCGGACTTCGGCTACAGAATACCGTCAGCAAAGGAGAGGAGGAAGAGGTGCAAAGGGTAGTGCAACCAGGGAAGAAGATTATATCGAACACCTGTTTGTGGCATCAACACACCACACCCTGCTTTTCTTTACCGAAAAAGGAAAATGCTTTTGGTTGCCGGTGTACCAGATCCCCGAGGGCGACAAGACCAGTAAGGGAAGGGCGATTCAAAATCTCATGCAGATTCCTTCCGACGATAAAGTAAGGGCGATCATCGATGTGAAGAATTTTGAGGATGAGGAATATGTGAAGAACCATTATATCGTTTTGTGTACCAAGAAAGGGCTGATAAAAAAGACCGACCTGGAAGATTTCAGCAGGCCAAGGCAAACCGGTATCATTGCCATCAATATCCTTGAGGGCGATCAATTGCTGGGAGCTAAACTCACCGACGGTAATTGCGAGATCATGATGGCGGTTAAAAGCGGCCGTGCCATTCGTTTCTCGGAAGAAAAAGTGCGCAGCACTGGTCGCGGTGGCCAGGGCGTAGGCGGTATTGAGGTGGATGACGAGAAAGACGAAGTAGTAGGCATGATCTGCGTGAACAAGGAAGATAAGAGCAAAACGGTGCTGGTGGTGAGCGAGAAAGGTTTTGGCAAAAGAACTTTCCTGGATGATCCAGAATCGGGCGAAGCCAACTATCGGGTCACCAACCGCGGTGG
>Ga0070682_100000271_pt1 | contig 37361 bp, 36 predicted proteins | sample KBSC63LmetaG_FD_64668 | JGI IMG/M metagenome (GOLD analysis project Ga0070682, IMG submission 64668) | Corn rhizosphere microbial communities from Kellogg Biological Station, Michigan, USA - KBS C6-3L metaG | ecosystem: Host-associated > Plants > Roots > Rhizosphere | place: USA: Michigan...
CGCTACCGCTCCCAGTTCTGATTTTGTGCAGCAGCGTTGAAGGGTACGAACTTGCACTTGCGGTCAACGGGCGTCGGGCAGCGTGAAACATACTACGCTTCAACTGAAAGCCAGCTGCAGCTGCGTCAACTATGTGATTACCCTCCCCCAATGGGAGAGGGAAAATTGAAAAATTTACTCCCAGTCAAAAAACCAAAATGAAGTTAACTAAAACTGTGCTCGCGGTGACCGTCGTGTTCGTTAGTTTCGTCTCCGTTGCGTTCGGGAAGACAATGCCGTTGAAATTAGTGCCGCACAAAATTGCCCTCGCGAATGGTCGCACCTTCACTCTAAACCTCCCGGCGGGAATGGGAATCAAGGTCGCCGCGCAGGGGCTGAAGCGCGTGCGCTTCATGGCGAAGAGTCCGGACGATCGCATTTTCGTCACCGACATGTACAACCTCACCGACAACAAGAAGGGCGTCGTTTACATTCTTGACCAATTCGACGCCGCCAGTGGCACCTTCAAGAAAATCACGCCTTACCTGGAAGGACTGCGAAACCCAAACAGCATCGCTTTCTACACAGATGACAATGGCACTGTCTGGTTTTACCTTGCGCTCACCGATCGCCTGCTGCGTTATCGCTACAAGGCTGGAGAAATGGCGCCCAGCGCCACCCCGGAAGTACTCGCCACGTTTCCCGACTACGGCCTTAGTTACAAATATGGCGGCTGGCATTTGACGCGAACCATCGCCATTGGCGGCGACGGCAAGCTCTACATTTCTGTGGGCAGCAGTTGCAACGCCTGTGAAGAAAAGGAAGACGTGCGCGCCAGCGTGATTCAGATGGACCCGGACGGCAAGCATCAACGCCGCTTTGCGCGCGGTCTGCGCAACGCTGTCGGTTTGCGTTGGATTAAGGACAGGCTCTACGCGACCAACATGGGATCCGATCACCTGGGCGATCACAAACCTGCCGATACCATGTTTGCTCTCACGGATAGCGCCAATTATGGCTGGCCCTATTGTTATCAATCCGGCGCCGCGCGGGTGGCTGACGTAAAGTTTAATCCCGGTAGCAAGAAGTTGAGCTGTCGAACGGTGCCGCTCGCATTCGCCGCCTTCGATGCGCACAGTTCGCCGTTAGGATTTGAATTCTTCGATTCCATGGATTTGGGTCCCGTTAGCAAATCGGGCTACGGCGGGCCGTTGCGTGATTCGTTTCTGGTGGCGTTGCACGGCTCAACCAAAAAGAGCCTGAATCGCGGCTACCGGGTAGTGCGGGTTTTGGAACAGCGTAAGTCTGACGATCGGCCGGAGGATTTCATCAACGGCTTTCTTTCCGACGGCAAAATCTACGGCCGGCCGGTCGATATCATGCAGTTCAGAGTTGACGGATTTCTTTTGACCGACGACAACGCCGGCGTCATCTATTACGTGTTCGAAGAGTAAACATGATCGTCCTGATCAACGGCTCTTTTGGAGTCGGCAAGACTACGATCGCAAAACTGCTTCGCCGGCGTTTACCCGGCAGCATTATTTACGATCCCGAATGGGCCGGGGTCGCGCTCATGCGTTCGGCAAAATGGATTCCCTATCAGGGTTCCGGAACTGACGACTTTCAGGACATCCGTTTATGGCGCCGCCTGACAATCGCCGGCTCAAAACTTTCGCGACATCTCGTTTCCGGACCGGTAATCGTGCCCATGACATTTACCGATCGCGTTTATTTTGACGAAGTGTTGTCGGGTCTCAATCAAGTCGATTCGGACGTGAAGGTCTTTTGCCTGCGGGCAACTTTGTCGACCATCAAACAACGGCTCGCGCAGAGAGGAGCAGACAACGACGCGCGCGCGGCCAGTTGGGTCGCGCGGCGCATCATTGATTGCGCCGAGGCTCATCGCGATCCACATTTCGGCGAACCAGTCGAGACCGACTATCGTCCTCCCAACGAAGTCGCTGCAGATATCGAAGCGAAACTGATCAGTTTTGGAACCAAACGCGCGCGTCGTGCGAATTGATTAAGGTGGTCACCCTGGAACTGAACGGACGCAGTGACAAATTTCTGCATCTCAACCAGGCCTCTCCCCGAATTGATACCTGGGGAGGTTTTAGAAAGATGAACCGTCGTTTTCCTGTGCGCTTTGTTTCCCTCGTGCTTATTTGTTGCGCGTTGCCGAGTTTCTCTGTTGCCGGTCGCGCAGATTCCGCAGCCAGCAAAAAAGCGCCTCGCCTGGGAAGTGAGTTTGAACTTCGTGTAGGGCAGAGCGTCAGTCTTTACAAAAGAAGATTGTCGATAAGGTTTGTTGCCGTCGCAGACGACTCTCGCTGCCCTTCGGATGTGACGTGTGTTTGGGCGGGCAACGCACGGGTGCAACTCCAGGTAAGTAACGGGCGGACCAGCAAGTTGCTGACACTAAACAGCAACACCGCCGCGCCGCCGCCCAGTGATGGAAGCTTTAAAGGCTACACCTTGAAGCTGATCGGTTTGAATCCCTATCCGCGTAGCACCGTAAGAATTGCGCGGGACAGGTACGTCGTCAAGTTAATGGTCAGCGAAAACTGATTGCTGGTTCCTGACAGACGATAGATTTTTATGCGAACTGTAAAACGACGAGCGTTAACAGCCTCCCTATCCTTAATTATATTGCTGCTGCTGAACCCGACTCTGGTCAGCGCGCAAACCCCAGCCAGTTTATCTGACATTGATCGCGTGCGGCTTGCAGAAGCCTTTCGCATAGCTGACTCGCTCGGTGACCAATTGTGGCGTGGCTGGAGCAAGGCGCCGTTCGCCGTTTTACTGGTGACGCCCGACAACGAATTCCTGGTCCGACACGAGCAGCCCTCCCCTGATTTCACGCTCATAAATGACGACCGACTACTGAAGAGCAAAGTTTATTTTCGCAAGCGCACCCAGCCGATTAATCTGCTGGCTACGTTTCCGCTCGTGGGCGGCGTGCCCACCATCGTTATCGGCCAGGCTGAAAATACCGCGAAGAAAACTTCATCGCCGTGGGTCATTACTTTACTCCACGAGCATTTTCATCAATTGCAGTCATCGCAACCCGGTTATTACGACGACGTCAACGCGCTCAATCTTACGCGCGGCGATCAGACCGGCATGTGGATGTTGAACTATCCCTTCCCATACGACTGGGCAGAGATGAAAGAACATTTTTCGCGGTTGAGTAAATTACTGGCGGACGCGATCAACGCAAAGACGAAGTCTGACTTCGCGAGCCGCTTCTCCGCGTATCTTAAGCAGCGCCGCGAGCTGGAGCACACCTTGAGCCCCGACGATTATCGCTACCTCTCGTTTCAATTGTGGCAGGAGGGTATCGCGAGGTACACCGAGTATCGCATGGCGAGTCTCGCCGCAAGTCATTATTGGCCGACAAAAGCATTTCGCGCGCTCAAGGATTATCAGCCGTTCGCTCGCGTTGCTGAACAGACGAAGGAGAACGTCCTGGCCGAATTGAAAAATGCACAGCTGGGAAGATCGCAGCGCGTATTGTTCTATGCGCTCGGAGCTGGTGAGGGACTCTTGCTCGATCGGTTGAACCCACGTTGGCGTGGGCGCTATCTCACTGAAAAGTTTTATCTCGACAAATATTTTCCACCCGCAAAGTAGCTAGTTTACTTCGCTTCCCTATTCGATAGTCACCTAATTTGAATTCCTCTGTGCAACCGCCGTGTTCTCTGTGTCTCTGTGGTGAGTGATTGCTTAAAGTAATCCCACCACGGAGGCACAGAGGACTCAGAGGTGGCACAGAGAAAAACCTAAAATTGGGAACTACTCCCTATTCCGCAGTTGCTGGTTAAATAAACCGTTCAAGTCAGCATAGGCCGCGGCGGCGCCAAAAGTTTCAAACGTTCCGTTATCTTTTATCTCCTGCGCCGCCCGCATGAATGCACCCCACGCAACGTTCGCGAGCGCCGAGCCCACCGAAATGCGGCGGACGCCGAGATCTTCAAGTTGAGAATGCGTCAGGCTGCGGTTTCCGGTTGAGACTAAGACGTTGACTGGTTTAGGCGCCACCGCTCTCACGATTTCGCGAATGTCGTCCGGCCGCTGAACGCCAGGCGCGTATAAGCAATCAGCTCCCGCGGCAGCGAAGGCTGTTAGTCGTTCAAGCGCAGTCTTCAACGGCTCAGCCTGGCCCACCAAAAACACTTCACAGCGAGCGGTCAAAATTACTGGGACACCGGAAGCATCAACCGCAGCGCGCGCCGCTTTGATTCGCTCTACCGCTAGGTTGAAATCGTAAAGCGGTGTGTCATCCCGGCCGGTCGAATCTTCAATGGAGAGTCCGGCCACGCCGGTCGCTATGCAACGTGTGACACTATCGGCAACGCCCTCAGGCTCGTCAGCGTAGCCGTTTTGAAAGTCGGCGTTCACGGGCAGCCGGGTTGCATTTACGATGTCGCGGAAGTGATCGAGCATTAGATCTCGCGGCACACCGGTGACCGAATCGGGTCGTGCACGTGAAAATGCAAAGCCTGCGGACGTTGTGGCAAGTGCCTGGAATCCGAGATGCTCGAGGTAAACTGCGCTACCCACATCCCACGGGTTCGGTAACACGAAACATCCGGCCGCGTGCAACTCGCGGAATTTTTCTGTCACTGCTAACTGCTCGGTTTGAGTGGTGGTCATGTCGTCATCGTACTATTCGATTGGGCACGCACGCCACCGGGAACGCGGGTTGGTAACGCGTCCTTTTTAGGAGTGAGGTCAGTACCACCACGCGGTAGCGGGTGGGTCTCTTAATTGCCGATTTGCGATTGCCGATTGCCGATTGCCGATTGCCGATTGCTCACTGGCCTGATCGCTGCGCGCCAATCGGCAATCGGCAATCGGCAATCGCAAAGACCCACCCGCTACCGCGTGGTCGTACTGACCTCACTCCAAAATTAATCCATTACCGCGATGTTAAGTTTGTTGACACAACTGCGCTAAACGCCTACGCTACGCGCGTCTCAAAGACTCGTCCCGCTTCGTAGTCTCATCGTCGTAGCCAGTTCAGGAAGAACGATCTCCGTATGAATCAGTATGACCTCAACAGCGCTGAGTTTCTTCGAGATCCTTACCCTGTCTACGATAGCCTGCGAGCTGCAGATCCGATTTATTGGAGCGCGGAGAACGAATATTGGATCCTCACGCGCTACGCCGATATCGTTTCGTTGATTCAGGACGATCGACTGTCTTCTGATCGCATCGGCGCGCATGCCTCGCGCATGCCGGCTGAAGCAAAGCAATACTTTCGCCCGTTTTTCGGCGCAGTCTCCTCGTGGATGTTGATGATCGATCCACCCGATCACACACGTCTGCGGGGTCTCGTCAACAAAGCGTTCACGCCCGCCGTGGTGGAAAACATGCGAGCGCAGGTGCAAACGTTGGTTGACGACATGTTGGCGCAGGTTAAGCCGTCCGGTCGCATGGACCTGATGAACGACCTCGCAAACCCGCTGCCCGCCATTGTCATTTCGGTATTGCTTGGTGTTCCCCGCACCGATCAGGCTGCCTTCAAGGAGTGGTCTGACGATATCGCCATGGGGCTCGGGGGCATCGATAGCGCGCGCACCAAAGAAGAACTGTTCGCGATGTATGATCTCGCGCAAAAGAGCTACCTTTCGTTGGCTGCATACTTCCGCGAGAAAGTCTCGGAGCTTCGGGCCACTCCGCAAAACAATTTATTAAGCGCGTTTATCCAGGCTGAAGAACAGGGTGATCGACTTACCGAACATGAGTTGATCGCCAACTGCGTGCTACTGATGCTTGCCGGCCACGAGACGACCACAAATCTGATTGGCAACGGTATGCTGGCGCTGTTGCGCAATCCTGAGCAAAAGGATTCCTTAACCGCCGCGCCTGACATGATCGTGCCCGCAGTTGAAGAACTGCTCCGCTACGATAGCCCGGTACAGAAGATGGCGCGCATCGCTAAATGCGACTTTGAAGTGGCGGGCAAACAAATCAAGCAGAGCCAGCTAGTCTGTTTCTCGTTCGCCGCAGCCAACCGCGACCCCGCTCAGTTCGAAGCGCCTGGCCAGCTCAACCTCGCTCGTCGCCCGAACAGGCACCTCGCATTTGGACATGGTCTGCACTACTGCGTCGGCGCTGCCCTGGCCCGGCTTGAAGCACAGATCGCGGTTAATCAGATTCTAGGTCAGCTTGCTGGCTTAAAGTTGGAAACGGAACATCTCGAATGGAACCGCAACCTCACGCTGCGCGGTTTGAAATCGTTGCCGGTTACGTTCTGAAGTTTGGAGTGCGGCGGCTTGACGCCACTTTAGTCCTTCTCTGTGACTTAGACTTGGGATATCAAAAGCGGCGTCAAGCGGCCGCACTCCAAAATGATGACTGAATCGTCAGCGACGGCGTTCTACGCCTTAACCTCCGCGCGTCGCGGACACTTCAAACTCGAATCAGGCCATCACAGCGAACGGTGGCTGGATCTCGATGGTCTCTTTTCCAACCCCGATTCCATTGCGACATTAGTCAGTCGGCTAGCGGATTCATTGCGACCGTACGACTTTTCTGCTATTTGCGGCCCTTTGTTGGGCGGCGCGTTTCTGGCTCAACTCCTGGCCCATGAACTGCGCGTTCAGTTTTATTTCACCGAACGCCGTATGCCGGCAGACACCGCCGGTTTGTATCGCGCCAGTTATCAGCTACCCGCGGCCTTCGTGGAAAACGTGCGCAGTCAGCGTATCGCAATCGTTGACGACGTGATGAGCGCCGGCTCGGCGTTGCGCGGCACGTACAACGAGCTGCAAAAACACGGTGCAGTGATCGCGGTCGCGGGGGCGCTCATGGTTTTTGGGAATACCGGGTCGGATTTTTTTCGCGAGCAGGACATTGCTCTCGAAGCGACGGCGCGTGACGATTACACGCTTTGGCTGCCTGATGATTGTCCGTTGTGCCGGCAGGCCGTACCGTTAGAGAATGTCGCAACCGCGGCGAGTTAATGGAGGAAAACTGGATGGCTGACGAAACCAATACCGAGCGCGAATTACTGCGGCACGCCCTGGCGACAATCGCTTACCGCGGCGGCAAAGCACTGCGCGATGCCCCGCCCGAGTTCGCTAATTTTCGCGCCAGCGATACCACGCGTACTCCGGTCGCAATCGTCGCGCACATCGGTGATTTGCTGGGCTGGAGTTTGTCGATTGCGAAAGGAAAACGAGAATACAAGGCTGTGGAACCGCAGGGTTGGAATGAAGACGTCAAACGATTCTTCGCAACGCTCAACGATTTCGATGAGTACCTCGCGTCAGCTGAACCCCTTATGTGTTCTGCTAAACAACTATTTCAAGCGCCGATTGCCGATGCGCTGACGCATATCGGCCAGATCGCGATGTTACGCCGTATGGCAGGTACACCAATGCGCGCGGAAAACTATTTCGTAGCAAAGATTGCAACTGGAACAGTCAGCGCGGATCAACCGCCACCAGTCTTCGAGTTCGATTGAACCGGCAGTTCCAGGTTTCAAGTTTCAAGTCTGGAGTCCGAACCTGAAGTTTCGCGATGAGGCTTCGAACCCGGCGATCTACAGAGACTCACTTGAAAACTTCGGACTTGAAACTTGAAACCGAATGACGCGGCTGTACTCAATTTGTAACAATCGCGGGAAAGAATTTTCCTTCACTCAATCAGCCGGTCTCTGCTAAGCTGTGCCGCCCCTCAATCAGCGACGGCAACGACCTGCCGCCAACTTGAACAAGTTTACCCGACGAAGACGTGTTCAACGAGAACGACGTTCAGGTCTGATTTGTGACGCAAATGTGGGCCTGTGCAACTGACTGCTTTCATCTCTGAAGCGGTCTCGTTGCCGGGTTGCTCGCAAACCAACGGCTAAGGCACACCTCAACTGGTCAAACGCGCTCGTGTTCTCATTAATTCGAGTCCCCCTACACCTGCACCGACTGCCGGGCGATCCGTTGCCTTATCTCAATTACAAACTCATGGAGGCAAAGCATGCGTAAAAGTCTATTCGCAGCACTACTGGGAATTCTCCTGGTAGGAGCTTTGATGTTTCCTTTTTTTAAATCGAAAGCGGCGCATACATCCGGTGGCGCAAAATTCTCGAACCTCGCGCCACCGCTCAAACCCGGTCCGCTGCCAAACTACGACATTCGCCTGGTGGGTAAAGGTGAATTCGTAGACACCGATCTTAGTACCGCAGAAGGCATGCGCGGCGCAGGCCGCAGCATAGCAACTCAGGCGCGAGCCGCCGCTGTCGATCAATTCCGGTCGCAACTGCGAGCCGAACACGCGAACAAGGTTCACGCTACCGTGAACGATACGGGCGCGATGAAAAACTTTTTCGTTGAAGGCGCAGCGCTATCCGCCCCTGAATCCGACACCGCCGACAACATCGCCCGGCGTTATCTCGGTCGCAACGCTTCCCTGTTTGCGTTGTCACGCGCGGAAGTTTCGAACCTGGCGCTGAACGTCGAGGATAACGATCGAGGCACAACTTTTCTTAAATACAACCAACTGGTTGGCGGTATCAAGGTTTTTGAAGGCGGCGTACAGGTGGTCGTCAACAAAAACGGCGAGGTGCTGAACGTCCGGGAAGACTTCCTCGTCACCGGTCAGCCAGTGAAGCTGAAGCCCACGATTCCCCAGGCAGAAGCTATCGCGAAGGCGTTTGGATATGCTGGCGTAGGAGTGGATCCTTCATTTATCGAAACCCGGCCGGCGCCTTTGAACAACGGCATGGCCGCGTTTGCCAATCCAATTTCGACAGATAACGAAGACGTCCTCGCTGAGCTGAATGTCGTTAGAGTTGGCGATAGCGCCCGCCTTGCCTGGCACATCTACACTGAAATCGACGAGGACGCCTGGTATGAAACACTCGTCGACGCGCACACCGGTGAACTATTGCTGCGTCACAATCTTTACGTCGACGCAGCGCAGGGCACCGTTTACACGGAAGACCCGGGCGCCGGTCCGCGTTCCCTGGTTTCTTTTGTCGGCGATACAACCATCAACACGTCGGCCGGCTGGATGGGCACATCGACGGTGACCACGGGCAACAACGTCGAGGCCTATCTCGACACCAACGCTGACAACGCGCCGGATGCAAACAACGGTTCCGGCCTTTCAAACGGTCACGCCTTCGCGACGAATCAGGATTTCACTTTTCCGTTTTCCACGGCCGTCGATCCGCGCACTCAACAAGCTGCGGTCGTGACGAACCTTTTCTACTTCAACAACATCATGCACGACTTTTCCTACAACCTCGGGTTCACGGAAACGGCGGGCAACTTCCAGACGAATAACTTCGGACGCGGTGGCACCGGCAACGACTCCGTGCGTGCCGAAGCACAGGACGGGTCTGGTACCAACAATGCGAACTTCGCGACGCCACCCGACGGTCAGCGCCCTCGCATGCAGCAATACCTCTTCACTGCGCCGACGCCCGACCGCGATAGTTCGGTCGACAGCGACGTGGTCTTCCACGAATACGGACACGGCATTTCCAACCGCCTGATCGGCAACGGCAGCACAGCGCTCAGTGGCACGCAGTCTGGCGCCATGGGCGAAGGCTGGTCAGACTATTGGGCCATCACCATCAATAACGACGGCGCGGTTGGCGAGTGGGTTGTTAACAGTTCCGTCGGTATTCGCCGCGCCGTGTACACAGTTCCCGCCAACGCTGTTCACAATTCTTATGCTGACGTCGGCGCCGGAGGCTTTGAGGTTCACAACGACGGCGAAGTTTGGGCGGCAACCCTCTGGGACCTGCGCGCCACACTTGGCAAAACCACCACGGATTTGCTGGTGCTCAACGGCATGAAATTCACGCCCACGCGTCCGTCGTTTCTCAATGCGCGCGACGGCATTATTCAGGCGGATCAAAACCTAAATGCGGGGGTAAACCGTTGCGCAATCTGGACCGTGTTCGCTCGTCACGGAATGGGCGTTTCGGCGGTTGGCAACGACGGCACCACACACACTGCTGCTTCTGATGTTCCTTCAGATTGTGGCGGCACTTGCACATTCTCGATTAGCCCAACCAGTGCGAGTCAGCCGGCAGCAGGTGGGACAGGAAGCGTTACGGTTACGGCAGGCGCCGGCTGCGCCTGGTCAGCGGTGAGCAACGCAACCTTTATTACTATTACTTCCGGCGCCAGCGGTTCTGGTAATGGAACTGTTAACTATTCGGTCGCGGCAAACGGCGGCTCCTCGTCGCGCACGGGTACGATGACAATCGCCGGCAGCACGTTTACGGTGACGCAAGCCGGCACTTCCGGAGGCACTAACCTGCTGGTCAACCCGGGATTTGAAAGCGGCACGACTCCGTGGATCGTCTCCGGTCAGGTTACACGCAGTACCGGTTCATTCCCGCACAGCGGCGTGGCCTACATGATCCTGACGGGCGTTAACAGCACTTCCGGTACGCTCTATCAAACCGTCACTATTCCAGCTGGTGGTGCCAACTTGAATTTCTGGTTGAATATCACTACGAGCGAGGCAGCCGGTGCGTCGGTTTTCGATCGCTGCTTTATTGAGGTGCGCAACACGTCGGGAACCTTGCTGGCAACATTGGCAACGTTCAGCAACCAGAACAGCGGCACGGCGGGCGTTTACGTTTTGCGCGGGCCGTATAACTTAAACGCGTTCGCCGGACAGACGGTGCGCATTCAGTTCCGCGCGACGAATGACATAACCCTGCCGACGTCCTTCCGCATCGACGACGCGTCAGTTCAGTAGACCTGACGCTGCGGCTTGCGATGGGACGCTCGCCTTTAACCTAAGCCTGGGCCCGCGCTGATACAACGCCGGGTTCAGGCTTTGCTGTGTGTGGATGAGGTCAGTACCACCACGGGGTAGCGGGTGGGTGTGCGCGTTGCCGATTGTCCATTGCCGATTGCCGAATGATTCTATCGACTAAGGCGCAATCAACAATCGGCAATTGCAAATCGACAATCGGCAGAGACCCACCCGCTACCGCGTGGTGGTACTGACCTCACTGCCGTCACAGCCAGCAGACTCTTTTCTTGTTCGTTTGCCCTATTGTTGGTAAGTTCTCCATTCGCTGTTTCGTTTGAAGTGCCGCCTTCAGGCGGGCCTTTATTCTTCCCGTCTTTGAGGCTGAACTGGCACCGAGCGCGCCAACCTATTTAATTGAGATATGACTATGCAAGTTGAACTTCTACCGCGACACTTGACGATGGACGAACTCGAGGCCGGGTTGGATCACGTGCTTGAGTCACCCAAAGATTTTGGTGTGCTGCGTCTGATTGTGCGAAGGCCCAGCGTGGGCGCGCGTGAGGTGCTGTCCGAAGCGCGACTTGATCTCACCGAAGGCCTCGTCGGAGACAACTGGAAAATGCGTCCGAGTTCACGCATGGCTGACGGGTCAGCCCATCCGGACATGCAGTTGAACATCATGAACGCGCGCGTCGCCGCGTTGGTGGCGCAGGAAAACGATCGCTGGCAACTCGCGGGCGATCAGCTTTATCTGGATCTCGATTTGAGCGCGAACAATTTGCCGCCCGGCACTCGACTGGCGCTGGGCACTGCCTTAATCGAAGTCACTCCCCAGCCGCACACCGGCTGTAAGAAATTCGTCGCCCGTTTTGGCGTCGACGCGATGAAGTTTGTAAATTCCCCGGCCCGAAAGGAATTGAACCTGCGCGGCATTAACGCGAAGGTTATCCAGCCTGGCGTGATTCGCCTTGGCGACACAGCGAGAAAAATTTCCTACGAAGACTGACCCCCTTTGGCCCTACCAACCAAAACAGACGTTATTGTTGTGGGCGCCGGCCCCACCGGGCTGTCGCTCGCCTGCCAGTTGATCCGTTATGGAATTGACTTCGTTGTCGTCGAGAAGAACGAAGCCATAACTGAATACTCGAAAGCGCTCGGCGTTCACGCGCGCACCCTTGAGATTTACGAACAACTTGAACTTGCGGAGCAGGCTGTGGCGCGCGGCACGATCGCCGGCAAGGTTCGCATGCTCGAAGGCGGCAAAGTTGTCGGTGAGGTAAATCTTTCAAACATTGGCGAGGGTTTGAGCACTTATCCGTTCATGCTCGTGCTCGAACAAAGCGAAAACGAACGCCTGCTTTACGAGTATGTGACCAGCCACGGACGCGACGTTGAATGGAGCTGCGAGCTGGAAACCTTTTCACAGGACGCCGAAGGTGTCACTGCAAGGGTCAGGGACGCGAGTGGCGAGCGGCACGAGATCTCGGCCAGTTATTTGGTTGGCTGCGACGGACCACGCAGTCCGGTAAGACACGCACTGGGATTGGCATTCGAAGGGAGCACTTTCGAACGGCTGTTTTACGTCGCGGATGTTTTCATCGATTGGAAGTTCCCGCATGACGCTTTGCATGTTTGCATCGCTGAGCATGGAGTAGTCGCATTTTTTCCAATGCCCGGCGATAGACGCTGGCGCATCGTCGGAGCGTTCCCGGAGGGACACGACAAGGACGAGGGCGAGATACTGTACGAAGAAATCGAACAGCGTATTAAGCAGGAAGCTGAAATTGATTTGGATATAACGCAAGTCGATTGGTTCTCGGTTTATAAGGTCCACACGCGACACGTTGAAGCGTTTTCGTCGGGCCGCTGTTTTCTCGCGGGTGACGCCGCACACATTCACACGCCCGCCGGCGGCCAGGGCATGAATACAGGAATTCAGGACGCTTATAACCTCGCCTGGAAACTCGCGTTCGCCGTGAAAGGGCTGGCCAGCGAACGGATTCTCGATAGTTACAATGCCGAGCGGCTGCCGAATGCTCGCCGGCTACTGCAAACGACGGACAGGATGTTCAATCTCGCCGCAGGTAACGATTGGTTCCTCAACGTTATTCGCACCACCATCTTCCCGCCGATGGCGAAGTTCATTCTTAGTATCGATGCGGTCAAGAAAAGATTTTTCCCGCTCATCTCGCAGATTGGTATCAGTTATCCAGACAGCTTTCTCAGCGCGACTGAACACGAAGGCCACTTTGAAGTTAAGGCCGGCGATCGCATGCCCTACTTCCTCGTCGATGATCACAGCATCTACGACAGATTGCGCGCGCCGAAGTTTCATCTTGTGAGTTTCACTAATCCGGCGGACAGCGATCACGTGATTACCGAACCCGTCGCTAACCGTCAGGATGTAGTTGAGCAACTCAGCCTTCCCCTAACACCTGACGTCGAAGAGAAGTTTGGCGCGAACAAACCATTTAACGTGCTCTTGCGGCCCGACAACTACATCGCGCTCATCACCTCCGACACCTCACCCGCCCCGGTAGAAGCCTATTTACAGAAGATCTTGCGCTGAGTTTCGAGTTCCGCCTTTAGGCGCGCCTTTCAAACCCATGAGGCTGCAAAACAAAGAAAACTGCTCGCCTAAAGGCGGTACTCCAAACGACGCCACTCCGGCGCGAAAAGCCTTGCCACAGAAAGATCACAGCAAAATGCTAATTACGACGGTCCTGATCTGATAAAACTCTGCGTCACAAAAAAGCCGGCAGCGCGGGAACAGGAAGGACTGAACTATGCAAAGTGACGAACAGGCAATTCGCGACCTGGTTACTACGTGGCTCGAAGCGTCGCGAGCGCATGACCGCGAAACCGTTCTGAATCTTATGACCGATGACGTGATCTTTCTTGGCTGTGGCCGTCCGCCGATGCGCGGCAAATCTGACTTTGCCGCGAGCCAGTCCGCGCTGGCGAGCGCGCGCATTGAAGCTCACGGCGAGATTGAGGAAATCAAAGTGTTTGGAGAGTGGGCGTATATTTGGACCAACCTGACTGTAGTGATAACGCCTGAAGGTGGTGAACCAATGAAGCGCAGCGGCAATACTCTCTCAGTTCTGAAAAAAGAGAACGATGTTTGGCGCATCGCGCGTGATGCAAATATGCTCGCTCCAGATCAGGCCGAGGGGACACAGGACAATGGCTAACGAACATCTGGCGACATACCTCAACGATCATTTGGCTGGGTCGGTAGTCGCGGTCGAGCTGATGCAGAGTCTGGAGTCGTCGCATGAGAATACCCCTGTGGCCACGTTTGTTCGCGAGCTGCGCGGAGACATTGAGGCCGATCAAAAACAACTTCAAAGATTGATGAGCAGCCTCGAAATTACAGAAAGTCGCACGCGCAAAGCGTCGGCGTGGCTGACCGAAAAGCTGACCGCGCTGAAGTTACGTTTCGACGATTCGGAAGATGGCAACCTGCGACTGTTTGAGTCTTTCGAGGCGCTTTCACTTGGGATTGAGGGCAAACAGTCACTTTGGCGAGCGCTATCCGCCGCTGCAGAAATTTCACCGGAACTACGAATCCTTGATTACGGCGTTTTGCAGCAGCGCGCCCAGGAACAACGCGATCGAGTCGAAAGCAAACGCATCGAAGTAGCGCGGAAGATTCTTGCGGCGCGGTCAAAGTAGGACAGGCTTTCCTGCCTGTCCGTAAAGCAGCGCAAGTCGCCATTTCTCTTAAGAAGGACAGTCACGAATGCCTGTCCTACGTTGGACTTTCGGGTTCGCCTTTCCGAAAATGCATTCCATGAAACGGTCCGGCATCGCCGATCTTCCGCTCCACGGCGGTCGTGTGCCTGAGTGGCTGGCGCAACGGATGACGCGGCTCGGCACCGCGATCACCGAAACCGTCGTTCACGAGTATGGCGTCGCTGAATTCCTGACACGCTTGAGCGATCCTTTTTGGTTTCAAGCGCTCGGCGCCGTCATGGGTATGGACTGGCATTCATCCGGCATAACCACCTCAGTGATGGGCGCGTTGAAGCGCGGCCTCGGCAAACAAGCTGACGAACTCGGACTTTACATTTGCGGTGGACGCGGCAAGTTTTCGCGAAACACACCGGCGGAGTTGCGCGCCGTCGCCAACCGACGGGGCCTCGACGGTGAAGCGCTCGTGCGCACCAGCCGCCTGACTGCGCGCGTCGACAACAATGCGATCGCAGACGGATTCCAGATATACCTGCACAGTTTCGTTCTGACTTCCAAAGGCGAATGGGCCGTGATTCAACAGGGACTCAACGACAAGACCGGGATGGCGCGCCGCTACCATTGGCATTCACCGGCCGTCCGCGATTTCGTCGCCGAACCACACTCAGGGATCGTCGGAGCACATCAAGGAACGATCATGAATCTGGTTGACGTGGACGCAAAACACGCGCAGGCCGCGATGCTTGACCTCGCACAATCGCATCCGGACAAGGCGCTTAACGAAGCGCACAAGGTTCGACATTTGCAGCTGCCCGCTCATCATGACGTCCGTCAAAAGGATGTTGATTTGAAACGGCTGGGCGCGATTCTGGCCGTCGCTTACGAGCGCGATCTTCACGATTTCGCCGAGCTGTTACTGCTCGAAAAACTTGGTCCCCGCACGTTGCAGTCGCTGGCGCTGGTAGCCGAAGTGGTTCACGGAGCGCCCACTCGTTTCAATGATCCGGCGCGGTTTTCATTCGCACACGGTGGCAAAGATGGCCACCCTTTTCCGGTGCCGTTGAAGACGTATGATGAGTCGCTAAACTTCCTGCGCGGCGCGCTCGACCGCGCGAAGTTTCCGACGGCGGAGCGAAATGACGGCAAAGAGAAACTCGAAGGGTTCAAACGTCTCGAACGTTTTGTTCGCAGTGTTGAGACACGAATGCAACCGGACGTGAATTTCGACGCGCTCGTTGCGCACGAAAAGGCCATTTCTTCGTCGCTAAACGGACGCACAGTTTTTGACGACAAGCGCGCCCGTCCATCAAAACGCCGCGCGGAAGACAAACTGGGACGGCCGGTGGTCCGAAGTTCTGGTCAACGGTCACTGTTCTAATCCAGCTGTAGTTTGCTAATGAAAACAAGAGGAGACTGATAAATGCTGAACCGTCGGAAAATGATCGTGCCGCTTTTCATCTTGGCTGCTGTAGTTGTTGGTTGCAAACTTTCGCGCAACGCGAATTCGCTTTCATCGAACAACTCAAACAGCTCGAGAACGTCGGCGCCCAAACCCGATTCAGATGGCGTAATCCGGTCGGCGACGGGTGTCGAGAAAGAAAAGCCGGCGGCCGGAAAAGCAAACGTCCAGGGCAAAGTTTTCTATAACGAAAAGCCTGCTGCTGACATTGAGGTGAAGCTTTGCAGCACATTCAATCGATTCATCGGCGGTTGTGGCGGAGAAATTTTTACCGCGAAGACTGACGCAAATGGCGAGTACTTGATTAAGGATGTACCGCCTGGCACTTATGAAGGGCTGACTGCGAAAGTTTTCAACACTCCGTACTACGTATTCGCAACTTCTGGAATCGTGGGTTCCGCGAAGTATCAGATTGACGGCGACGAAACCTTCTTCGCTCCCGACACGAGTCTTTTCAAAAGCGACTTGAAGTTGGTAAGTCCTAAAGCTGGTTCGAAGATCGCGCCGAGCAACATCGAAGTGAAGTGGGACGCCTACCCCGATGCCGCGTATTACAAATTCAGCATTCATGGTGACAGTGCCAGCGGAGCGTCAACCGATTTCGACTATATAAACAAACGCGTTGACGGTACTTCGTTCACTTTAGACAAACCGCTGGCTGCCGGAACTTATACCTGCACAGTTCAAGCCTTCAACGGGAACGACATAAAACTGTCTGAAAGCGCGGACGACATTAAGTTCACGGTGACTGGTGACGCTGCGAAGTAACGCGCGCGTTTCTTTTCCTCCCTCTCCCTTTTGGGAGAGGGTAATCACATAGTTGACGCACCTGCAGCTGGCTTTCAGTTGTGTTCTCCCGGTCGCTACCGCTCCCGGTTCTGAATTTGTCGACGCACTAAGACGCTCGATTCTGACGAACCCGACTGCCACGGTCACGGTTCCGGTGGGTCGAGTAATTCAGAACCGGGAGCGGTAGCGACCGGGTCGCGTTGACCAAACTCAACCGTCAGTAATAACAAGCTTGTCGGACATTCAGTGTTCTCCCGGTCGCTACCGCTCCCGGTTCTGAATTTGTCGACTCACTAAGACGCTCGAATCTGACGAACCCGACTGCCACGGTCACGATTCCGGTGGGTCGAGTAATTCAGAACCGGGAGCGGTAGCGACCGGGTCGCGTTGACCAAACTCAACCCTCAGTAATAACAAGCTTGACGGACATTCAGTGTTCACCCGGTCGCTACCGCTCCCGGTCCTGAATTTGTCGACGCACTAAGACGCTCGAATCCGACGAACCCTTCTAACTGCCACGAGTCACGATTCCGGTGGGTCGAATAATTCAGAACCGGGAGCGGTAGCGACCGGGTCGTCTTGACCAAACTCAACCGTCAGTAATAACAAGCTTGTCGGACATTCAGTGTTCACCCGGTCGCTACCGCTCCCGGTCCTGAATTTGTCGACTCACAATGACGCTCGAATCCGACGAAAGCTACCTCTGGATCACCAGCGGAAGCTCGATATAGCTTTGCCGTTTGCTGTCACCGGCCGCGTGATAAATCCGTTGCGTCGCCTTCTGGTAATCAGCCGGCTTGGCCCAGAAAATGTTGGGCACAAACGTTTGTGGATTCCGATCGTAAAGCGGGAACCAGCTGGACTGCACCTGCACCATAATGCGATGGCCGGGCAGGAATACATGATTTGCCGTCGGCAGTGCGAAGCGATAAAGCAACGGCACGTTCGCAGCGATCGGTTTGGCCGTCGCCAGGCTTTCACGGTAACGGCCGCGGAAAATGTCGCCAGAAATCATTAACTGATAACCACCCATGTTAGGTTGGCCCGCCACTTCGTCCGGGTAGAGATCAATTACCTTCACCACCCAATCAGAGTCAGTGCCGCTGGTGGACGCAATCAGGTTCGCGATCGGTTCGCCACTAATCTTTACCGGCTCGGTCAGGTTATCGGAAATGAAAACGGCAACATCCGGACGGCCCGATTGTTCGCGTTGATCGTCTACCAGCCAACGCGACCAGCTCGTGCCGTCGATCGGGCGCGCGCGATAAGGCACGGGCTTCGAGGGATCCGAAACGTATTCCTGATAAGCTTCATCGCCTGATTTAGCCGGATCAAAACTGAGGTTCGAGTTTGCGCGCAAATAAAGTGGAGTTGGACGCACTGCACAACCCTGCGCACAACCGGACGGCCAGGACTGCAGCCGGCGCCACTTGTTTGTCCCTGTCTCAAAAGCCATGACCGGCGCGACGTCTGCTTTCGGCGCATCTTTCAAATAATGATCGAGAAAGGGCCTTAAGATTTCCTGACGAAACGTGAGCGCTGTATCGCTGTTGAACTTAACTGCGCCAAGGGCGCTGCCTTCGCGGATTTCCTGGCCATGATGCCAGGGACCCATCACCAGAAACACCTTGTCGTTGTTCGTGTCCTTCGGTTCGATCGCTTTGTACACCGCGATGTCGCCATAGATATCTTCCTGGTCCCAAAGGCTGTGAACCAGCATCACTGGCACCTTTAACGGTTGCGCCGCCAGAATCTTGTCTACCGCCTGGTCTTGCCAGAAGGCGTCGTAGCTGGGGTGTTCGAGCAGCTTGCGCCAGAAACCCACTTGTTCGAGACCGCGCCGGCGGCCGAGTTCGCCTGCTGAACCGGCTTCCATAAACATGTCGTAATCATCGAAGTGACTGGTCCACCATTTCACATCGTTCTCGCGCGTCGCTTCCTGGTCGTAAATGTAGCTCATGCCCTGTTGCCGGAAAGCGCCATTGTGAAACCAATCGTCACCGCGCCAACCGTCAACCATGGGATTCATCGGCACTGAAACTTTTAGAGCCGGGTGTGGGTTAACGAGGGCCATCAGCGGCAGGAAGCCGTCATAGGAAATGCCGAGGATTCCGACCTTGCCGTTGCTTTCACGAATGTTTTTGACCAGCCAGTCGATAGTGTCGTAAGTGTCAGTGGCATGATCGACGTTGGTCGGGTTCTGCGGTCCATGAAGCGGACGATTCATTACGTAATCGCCTTCAGAACCATACTTGCCGCGGATGTCCTGTACCACTCGTATGTAGCCACCTTCGACGATCACATCGGTTGCGTTGTCGTAACCATAAAGGCTGGGGCCGAGGTGCGAACTCTCGGTGTGCGTGGTCAGCTCGGAGGCGTTGTAGGGTGTGCGCGTCAGCAGAATCGGCGCGTTTGCGGCACCTTTGGGAATTAGAATGACGGTGTGCAACTTCACGCCGTCGCGCATCGGGATCATCACTTCGCGACGGACATAATCGAATCCGTAGTTAGTAGGTTCGATTTTTTTCGGTCTTTCGCTAGGCAGGGCTGTCACCTGGGCCGACGCCAATTGCGCCAACAAACCCAGAACCACGAACACGTGTAGCAGCAGGGCGAAGACGCGAAGACTTCTGGTTAGCATTGTTCGAATAGCCTCCATGAGTTCTATAGAATCGATCGTGGTTGCAGCCTCTTTACCTCGGCCGTACGACTCAAGTTTGATCAGCTCGAGGTCGGGAAGTTTGGCTTGCGCCCGCCTACCTGAGTCGCGCGAGCGCGGCGCGAATTTCGTCTGGAATCGTGACCGGCCGTTGCGTTGCCCGGTCAACGAAGACATGAACGAAGTATCCCGCCGCGGCGGCGAAGTCGTCATCTTGTTTGAAAATTGCTAGTTCGTATCGCACGCTCGAATTGCCGAGTTTACCGACCCGCAGTCCCACGTCAATCGTGCCGGGAAACGAGATGGGCCGAAGATACTGGCACTGCGACTCGACTGTAAACGCGATCACAGAACTGTTCACGATATCGAGACCGCCTTCTGCAATCAGGTATTGATTGATGGCCGTGTCGAAGAAGGCGTAGTAGAGCGCGTTATTCACATGACCGTAGACGTCATTATCCATCCAACGCAGCTCCGCCGTCGTAAAGCGCGGGTATTGGTTACGGGTAACTTCGAGCTTGTCAGACATGATTGAAAGATTCCCGAGAATCGATAATCTCAGGGAGCAGAAGTAACTCCCCCGTCAGTCGACTGGGCTCTCAAGAAGATCGGCGGGCAGGCCCTCTTCCTTACCTTGAGCCACTCATAGTTTGTTCGTTTAAATCGCCTGGGTGAATACCTTCCAAGCCAGAACACACCCTTAACGTTTATCAGCTCGGGGTCAGGAAGGGGCCTGCCCCCGCCCTTAGTTTCTAAAGTCAATGATTTGTCTCACCGCTTCGCCCTTTGCCAGTCGATCAAAACCTTCATTGACTTCGTCGAGCCGCAGCGTGTGCGTGTGCAATTTTTCTACCGGCAACTTCCCTGCCTGATACAGCTGGATAAACCGGGGAATGTCTCGGCGCGGCACGCACGAACCCATATAGGAACCTTTGATCGTTCGTTCTTCAGCCGTGATGCTGAGCGCAGGAATGGCAAACATTTTATCGGGAGCCGGTAAGCCAACCGTTACAGTCGTGCCGCCGCATCGCGTCGCCCCGTAGGCCTGAATCAAAACCTGTTCGTTACCGACGCTCTCAAAAACGTACTCTGCGCCAGCGCCGATCAAATCACGGATCGCGGAAACCGGCTCGTCGTTATCCACGTTGATGACATGAGTCGCGCCTACCTCTTGCGCAAGCGCGAGCTTCGAGTCAAGCCGATCGACCGCGATGATCGGATTGGCGCCCGCGACTCGCGCTCCCATCACCGCGCTCAGCCCCACTCCACCCAGGCCGAACACAGCCACGGAACTTCCGGCCGTAACGCGTGCGGTATTTACGACTGCGCCAACGCCCGTCATAACCGCACAGCCGAACAGCGCCGCCAGCGGCAATTCCAAGCCGCTATCTATTTTTACTAGAGACTCCTGTGCGACCACGCTGAATTGCGAGAAGGCTGAGACTCCAAGGTGATGATGGCAAACTCTGTCGCGCGCGTCGGCAAAGTGTCGCGCACCGGAAAGCAACGTGCCCGCGATGTTTGCATCAGCGCCGGGACGGCAAAGCGCGCCGCGACCAGTGGCGCAAAACTCACAGCGTCCACACAAGGCTACCCAACTGAAAACAACGTGGTCGTCCGGCGCAAACTCACTAACATTGCTACCGACTTCGCGCACGATGCCGCTCGCTTCATGCCCCATAACCATGGGCAACACACGTGGTCTGGAACCATCGATCACCGAAAGATCGGAATGGCATAAACCGGCGCCTGCCATTTCAACGAGCACTTCACCCGGACCCGGCGCAGCCAGAGTCAGCTCCTCAATCCGCAGCGGTGAGCTCTGCGCATACGGGATGGACAAACCACTTTCGTAAAGCACAGCAGCTTTTGTTTTCATGTTTTCGAACGTTTGAAGTACCGCCTTTAGGCGGGCTCTCTTTTATTTCGAGGTTAAAAACCCGCCTAAAGGCGGTACTCCAAACTAAAGTTATGGATTGCTAGTGGCTGCCGCAGTCTTGGCGTCCATGACCACCAGATCCGCGGGCGGTGCGTGTAAATCCCAAACTATCCCGAACCACGAAAGCACAGTCAGCGTGTAATGAGAGACATCAATTTCCCACCAGTAGAACCCCTGGCGTTCTGAAGCCGCGTAGTGGTGATGGTTGTTATGCCAACCCTCACCCAACGTGATCAGCGCCACGAACAGGTTATTGCGGCTGTTATCATCGGTTTCGAAACGGCGTTTGCCAAAGATATGCGCGAGCGAGTTGACTGTGAAGGTACCGTGGTAGAGCACCACCGTGCTAATAAAAAACGCCCATACCAGCATCTGAAACCCGTTCGTCCCCAGACCCGGCGCAAATTTCTGTAGCAAGGCGCCGAAGGTGAACGCCCCAACAGCAAGCACGATTGGCGGCAGCGAATAGTAACGGTCAAGGAAACGCAGTTCCGGATACTTGCTGAGGTTTGCAATTAACTTCCAGTGCGTAACCTGACTGTCTCGCGACAAGAACCAGCCGAAATGTGCGCGCCAAAACTTTCTCGTCAGTGGCGAATGAAAATCCTGGACGGTGTCGGCAACCAGATGATGATGGCGGTGATGTGCCGACCACCAAAGCGGACCTCTTTGATAGGATGCCGTACCGGTGAACGCAATCAGGAACTGGAACAACCGGCTGGTGCGATAGGTACGATGCGCAAGCAACCGATGGAAGCCGGCTGTGATTGCAAACATCCTTACGAAATAAAGCGCTACGCAGGTAATCACGGCGACGAGGCTCACGCCTGACCAGATCACGAGGGCACACGCGAGGTGCAGAAAAAGAAACTGGACGCAGATGAAGTAATCCAGCTTATCGTCGAAGATTTTGTTGCTGCTAATTGATTGAGACACTTGAGGACCTGCTTTATAGAAGAGTCATGAGTGCGTTTTTGTTCGAACAGCCCGTGGTTGTTTACGCTTCCAACTTCGCATCCATCGTGATCTCGGCCTTTAACAGTTTTGAGACTGGACAGCCTGCCTTCGCATTGTTGGCGGCAGTTTCAAAGGCCTGCTGGTCTGCCCCGGGCACTTTCGCAGAGACATCAAGATGTACTTTGGTTATCGCGAAGCCGCTGTCGGTTTTTTCGAGTGTCACCGCAGCAGTCGTGTTAATCGAGTCGGCTGTCAGGCCGGCCTGGCCGAGTTGGCCTGAAAGCGCCATTGAGAAACAACCGGCGTGTGCCGCGGCGATTAATTCTTCGGGGTTCGTGCCAATACCGTCTTCGAACCGGGTGCTGAACGAATACTGATTGTTTGATAAAACACCGCTATCCGTAGAAATCGTTCCCTTGCCGTCCTTAAGACCGCCATTCCAAACCGCAGATGCGTTACGTTTCATGATTTGCTCCAGATCGATTTATTTATTACGCGAGGATAATAGCTCAATTGATAGGCGTCGCGACAATTGAGGTCGTCTTGACTGGTAACGCAAACTGTTAGTTTGCGATGTAATACCGTCTTACTCGGCAAACGTCTTACCGAACAGTCTGACTTCAGGCTGGTCGTCCGCAAGTTTGATTATGCCCTCGAACTGCATACCGATCTTATGCAGCAACTTAATCGAAGCGTCATTGTCTAGCGACGTAATCGCTACAATCCGGCCAAGTCCAAGGCTGCGGCCGTAATTCATGACGGCGTCTGCGGCTTCAAAGGCATATCCCGCGGACCAGTGCTCCGGAAGAAACGCGAAACCAATGTCCGCGTCCGGCAAAGTGTCGCGCTTAAGCAAACCACACATGCCGATGGGTGCGCCGGTATGTTTTAGTTCAACGCGAAAAAGTCCAAAGCCAAAACGTTCATAACTTGCGAGTGGTCCGGTCTCGAGGTAACGAACCGCATCTGCAAGATTACGAACGCCCTTGTCTCCGATGAAGCGAAGAAACGAAGGCAGGTTCAGCAACTCGAGAATGAACGGCGCGTCGGCGGCGGATAGATGGCGAAGTATTAGGCGCGTGGTTTCAAGTACGGTCATACTTTTGGAGTGCGGCGGCTTGACGCCGCTTTGGTTGCTGCCAACCTGTCGATAGCATCTTTCAACAGAAAGCGGCGCCAAGCTGCCGCACTCCAAAGAGGCCACCAGTTTCCCGGGCTCCACATTTTACGCGCGTTGCGAGTATTTCGCGGCCAGGCGGTTGAATGTGTTTACGTTGCGCAAAGTGGTTGCCGCTCCCAACGTTTTCTCGAGCAACGTTCCGGAGAGCGGCGAATCAGCGAATGGGGTGTGGCACAACCAATAAAGCTCACGACCGTTTAAGTAAAGTTCATCCAGCTTCGTACTCAAAGCAAGAAATTTCTTGCGCACTTCATCCGAAGGACTCGCCGCGAGCAAACCAATGTAAAGCCGGTCGGTTTCGTTTTTCCTGGATTTGGGAAAAGGATTATATGCCGCGATTGCAGCCAGCTCAGAAACTGTTCGAATGAACGTCGCAACGGGATAGCCAAGCGACTGCTCCAGATGAGCGGCGACTTTCTTTTCAAGGGCGCTCGCGCTACGTGAACTCGCATCGAAAATGACGTTGCCGCTGGCAATGAATGTCTCGACGTTTGCGAAGCCTAGATCTTCAAACAGAGCGCGCAGCCGATCCATCTTCACAAGATGACCGCCGACATTGATGGCTCGCAGAAACGCAAAATATTTTGGCATACTCGTTTGGAGTACCGCGTTTGGAGTACCGCCCTGAGGCGGGCTTTTATCCTTTTCCTTACTTCACTGCAGCCGTGCTCGCGACGAACGCATCGTAAGCGGCTCTCGCGATCTCCGCGATTAGTTTCTCCTGTGCTTCCGTCTTCGACTTCGTGCCGTTAATCAACACGGCGATGGCCAAATGACCTTTGCCATCCGGCAGAGTGATCACGCCGATATCGTTGGTGGCCGTGTTCCCTGAACCGGTTTTGTCAGCCACCGGAGTTCCCGCCGGCAGGTTTGCACGCAAGCGACGCTCGCCGCCCGTGCGCGCGCGTTCCATGAAACCAAGCAGCAGCGACGCGTTTGCCGGTTGTAACAATTCACCCTTCTGAAGCTGTGTCAGCAAACGCGCCAAATCCACCGGCGCACCCACATTGGGATTTTCTTGTTTGCTTGCATATCCGCGAACTTTTGAAACGATATCAATATCCGAATAACCAAGCGCGCGCATACGTTGCGTGACAGCCGTGGGCCCACCGACCAGCCCGAGCAACTTGTCGCTCGAAGTGTTGTCACTCCTCACGATCGAAAACTCCAACAGTTCCGCGACACTCTTATCCACCGGCTGGCGCCAGAGATCGGTATTGAACTGCGATCCCGGTGCGACATCTCCGGGCGTGACATGAACTTTTTGATCGAGTGAAAGTTTTTTCTCTTCGACGGCCTTGAGGACGGCGATCGCCAGCGGCACTTTGAAGACACTGTACAACTGCAACTTTTTCGCGCCTTCGAAAGCTACTGCCCGACCGGATTCGACGTGAACCACGGATAGCGCCACGTCGTCGCCCAGGGACTTCGCTAAGATCGTCAGACGATTTGTTAAGTCCGCGTCAGCAGCTTGCGTGGTTGCCTGGTTTGCAGTGGCCGTGGGAAATGGCGTACCAGAACGATGGCAACCGGCTATCAAGAGACACGACAAGCCAAACAACAACCACTTAGATCGCCAGCTTCTTATTTTCATTTTTGTCTGTGAGATTCTAATGGAGCTGAGAAACGTTCGCCGTCTTTAGGGTTCGCAAAGTTTCAGCACCTTCGCGCAATGCTGTTTTTGCTTCGGCGAACGTCAGTAACTCAAACGCCTGCGGCTCGAGTTCCCAACGAAGCACCCGTTCCTCGATTGCCGCTCTCGAGCCCGTCTCGCGCACCAGGAAGTATTCTATCGCGACATCTTTCGGGCCGCGGCGGTAGTGTTGGATCGAAAGGCGCTCCACTATCTCGCCGACAACACCAGCCTCTTCCCACAGTTCTCGCAACGCCGCCGTCGCTGCGCTTTCACCAGGATCGATGTGGCCTTTGGGCAACACCCAGTTCAAGCCGTCTGAGGAAGAGACGACGAGATACTGTGTGTCGGCGCCATCGTTGCGGAACACCACGCAGCCAGCGTGGGTCAACGGTTTAGTGTCAGTCATTTGGTATCAAGTTTCCGCAGCACTTCATCGGCGTCAGCATGAGGGCTCGCGAATACGACGCGACCGCCGGTTTCTTTCGTGAGGTTCTCCAGCAAATCTTTCGCCTTGCTGCGTTTGCCGCTGCTGCCGAACCGGTCGCTGTCCAACTCATCTAAAAGCCCTACCGCGTTGACCTGAATGCCGCTGTCTTTCAACAGCTTGATCAAATCCTTTGTGCTGCTCTTGCTGGAACGATCTTCGCCATCGGTGATGAGAAAAATCACTTTGCCTGAGAATCCGTCCGGGTTCTCAGCTACTCGCGTGTTCAGATCGACTGCCAAGGAAGTGATCGCATCGAGCAATTTCGTTTGACCGCCGATTACATAGAGACCATCGATCGTGCCAATTAGAGCGGCGTGGTCTTCAGTCCACTGAGTCCTCGATGATGCAACGGCAATGCTACTTGACTGCGGACCCTGCGGCATGAAGGCAAACAATCTAACTGGTCCGCGGGGCTGGACTTGCGTGACGATTCCTTTGCTGAGATCAAGGACGAGGGCGAACTGCGACCGCATCGATCCGGTATTGTCGATGAGTAGGGCAGTTGCAACTTTCTTTTCTTGCGCAAACAGGCCGGCGGAACACACAACGGTCAATACAAACGTCGTAATTGCCCTACTGAAAGCGCGGGCAGATGTCAGTTCTCGTCTAAATCTCATCTTCGCTTAACTCGGTGGGGTTGCTTCCGTTCGGGAAAAACGCTCGGCACTTCTGGCGCGAGCCTTAATCGCCTCCGTTTCACGATCGCGCGGCGGGGCGTTAGTCACGAGCGACGTGAGCAACTCACGGGCGGCCTGGGCCACGTCGTCAACGGCACGATTAAAAGCCGCCTCGTTTGCCTTCGAGGGTTTGCTGAAACCACTCAGCTTGCGCACAAACTGCACCGATGAAGCGCGAATCTCTTCTTCGGTTGCGGGTGGCTTGAAGTTATGAAGAGTTTTGATATTTCGACACATAGTTTTCTGCTTCCTTAAAAAATCATCAGCTCAATAAAAATAGGACAGAGAAACGCGCCTGACAAGCGGTGAGCAGGTGCGCCGGAGAAAAGCTACGCGTGATCGCAGGAGGCGTCGTAGCACGGGGCAGTAGCCCGACCGTTATGGAGGGCTACGTTGCCACTCAATATTGGTATCGCGCATTGACCCTTGAGGTTGTGCCCCAACGTAGCCCTCCATGACTGTCGGGCTACTGCCCCTGCGATGATCGCGCCTACATTTGCCATTGAGTTACCAAACAACATAAGCCCACTTGACCGGAGCCATCCAAATCGGTATTTTATGCATCTATGCATTGGTTATGCACAGTTCACGCATAACAATGGGGCGAGATAATGCAGAAAAGCGTACGTCAACAAAAGCTTCTGAGTCTGATTCGCGCCAAGCCGTTCAGCACCCAGGCGGCGCTAAGGGAATCGCTGGAACGCGCGGGCGTGCCGGCGACGCAATCGAGTTTGTCGCGTGACCTCGAGGAGCTGGGAGTAGTCAAACATCGCGGGCATTACGCAATACCTAAGGCGAACGGCGCTGCTGCACGCGGCCTGCTGAGCCTGGATTTGTCTGGCGAAAATCTGGTGGTCGCACGAACAGAACCCGGATTGGCGTCGGCAGTGGCAGTCGAAATTGACGCTGCTCAGCTTCCCGAAATCGTTGGCACACTCGCGGGGGAAGACACCATTTTTATCGCGGTGACTGATCGGAAAGCGCAACGGGATGTTATGAAGAAGATTTGGGAGCTGTTTGGATAACAAAACATTTTGAACTTTGAGCTTTGTACTTTGTGCCTGGAAGCTAAAAGAAACCTCCAGGTACCAAATTCAAAGTACAAAGCTCTAAGTACCAAGCTCCAGGCTCAAATTAGATTATGACAATGGACAGCAAACCTAAGATTAACAAGATCGTTCTCGCTTATTCTGGCGGGCTCGACACCTCGGTGATGCTTCGCTGGTTGAAAGAACAGTATGGCTGCGAGGTGGTTTGTTACTGCGCTGACGTGGGCCAGGGCGATGAGCTGAGTGGGCTCGAAGAAAAGGCACTCGCGACCGGCGCCTCGAAACTTTACGTTGAAGACCTGCGCGAAGAGTTCGTTAAAGACTACGTCTGGACCGCCGTCAAAGCGAATGCTGTCTACGAAGGCGTCTATCTCCTGGGCACTTCCCTCGCCCGGCCGGTAATTGCCAAACGCCAGATTGAGATTGCGCGGTCCGAAGGCGCGGATGCTGTCGCCCATGGTTCAACTGGAAAGGGCAACGATCAAGTGCGGTTCGAGCTCACGTATTACGCGCTGCAGCCTGATATCAAGGTGATCGCGCCGTGGCGAGAGTGGGAATTCAGTGGACGCATGGACCTCATCAACTATGCGGCAACTCACGACATTCCCATCACCGCGACCGCTGAGAAGCCTTATTCCACGGATCGCAATCTGATGCACATCTCTTACGAGGGCGGCATTCTCGAAGACCCATGGGCGGCGCCGCCCGGGGACATTTTCCAACTGACCCTTTCGCCGGAAAACGCACAAGCTGAAGCCGAGCTCATCGAAATCTCTTTTGAGAAAGGCGAACCAATTGCGCTGAACGGTAAAAAGCTTGGAGCGGTAGAGATGCTCGAAAGTCTTAACAAACTGGGCGGCGCCCATGGCATCGGCCGCGTTGACCTGGTTGAGAATCGTTTCGTCGGCATGAAGTCTCGCGGCGTTTATGAAACGCCCGGGGTCTCCATACTTCAAGCTGCGCATCGCGCGCTTGAGTCGATCACGCTCGATCGCGAAGTGATGCACCTGCGCGATTCGTTCGGAGTGAAGTTTGCCGAAAGTATTTATTACGGATTCTGGTTCGCGCCCGAGTTCGAGTTGATGCGCAAGATGGTTGACGAAACACAAACGAACGTCAACGGAGACGTGCGACTAAAACTCTATCGCGGCAACGCGATCGTTGTCGGGCGTCGTTCACCTGACTCTCTATACGACGAGAAGGTGGCGACGTTTGAAGCGGACACCGTTTACAACCAGCGCGACGCCGAAGGATTTATCAAGCTGAACGCACTGCGTTTGAGGCTGCGAGGCGGACGTTAGCGAACGCCGGAGGAGGTCAGACATGAGAACAGAAATTCGAGTTATCGATGCTGACAAGATTGGCTCAGCAACTTCCCCGCTGCATCTCAGCCGGACGGTCGCCGTCGTTTCCTCGTCGACCACACCGCGCGCCGGCGATGTGGTGGTGGTGCGCGCGCTCACCGACAGCGCGACTTACAACATGCTGGAACTGCCAACCGGCCGGCTCGCAAAAATCAATCCTGGCGATGTTTTGATTGGCGTGCTCGGACGCCGCCGCGCTTTGAAGGGCTTCGTCGGCGACGTGCCCTCAGCGGTCAACGCGGGGGATCGTCTGCATCTGCTGAACATGGGCGGCGTAATCGGAAAATGCACCGGTCATCATTCGAGCCTGAGCGATGCGATCGAAGTCGAGATCATAGGGCTCGCCAGCGGAGACGATCGAGTTTTGAATATTGCCGACGCCGCCTTACCGCCCCGAACCACGCTCGGCGAAACCGCGCCGCTCGTAGTTATTGCCGGCACCTGCATGAACAGCGGCAAAACCTACGCGGCCACCGAGCTAATCAAACAGGCTACCCGCGCCGGCCTGCGTGTGGCGGCAGCGAAACTGTCAGGCATCGCTTGTTTGCGGGACACGCTCAACATGGCGGATCACGGCGCCATTGCGATCGCCAGCTTTCTTGACTGCGGTTTGCCTTCGACCGTAGGCGCGACGAATTTGGCGGACGTTGCGAAAACAATCATCGCCCGGCTGAACGAAAGCACGCCCGATTTGATTGTGATCGAGCTCGGCGACGGATTGCTCGGCGGTTATTCAGTTGGATCTGTCTTTGACGACGCAGAACTTCGAGCAGCCACCGCTGGCCTCGTTTTCTGCGCCTCGGATTACGTCGGGGCCTGGGGCGGCATCGAGTTGCTGCGCCAACGAGGAATTGAAATCGACGTGATCGCGGGCTCCGTAACTGATTCACAGATGGGTGAAGACTTTATCGAACGCGAATTTAACGTGCCCGCAGCAAACGCCCGGCGAAATGGCGAACGATTGTTCCAGCTTATCAATTCCAAAGTTTCGAGTCTCGAGTTTCGGGTTCCGAATTCGAACTCGGAAACCAAGTCGGAGCTCGATCTTAACCTTGTTGAAACGGCCGCAGGACGTTTGGTCTCGTGAACTCAAAACTCGAAACTCAAAACTCAAAACTTCGCGTAGGCATCTACGGCGGATCGGGCTACGGCGGTTCGGAGCTATTGCGCATTCTGCTGTTGCACCCGAACGTGGAGATCGCTTTTGTAACCGCCAACGAACAGGCCGGCAAGCCCGTTGGTGAAGTGCATCGCAATCTTTATGGCCTCACGGACCTCTCCTTTTCGACTGCTGCAGAAGCGTCCTTTGAAAATTTAGACTGCGTCTTTCTCGCGCTGCCTCATGGACAGGCGATGGACGTTGTGCCCAACTTGCCTCGTAACCTAAAAGCGATCGATTTGTCCGGAGACTTTCGGCTGCGCGATCAGGCTAGCTTCGAACATCACTACGCTCGTCCGCACACCGCGATGGCGTCGCAAAGTGAATTCGTTTACGGCCTGACGGAAACCAATCGCGACGCTATCCGCAAAGCACGGTTAGTTGCGAACCCGGGTTGTTTTGCCACCGCCACCTTGCTTGGACTCGCGCCGCTCGTTGCGAACAAAACGATCAATGGACGCGTCATCGTCGATGCGAAAACCGGGTCATCCGGCTCGGGCATCAAAGCTGCTGCCAACACGCACCACCCGCAGCGAATGAATTCGTTTTATGCTTATAAGCCGTTCACACATCAACATGTGCCCGAGATCGAACAAGAGCTCGCGAGTGTCGGCGACTGGAACAGCGAGCTGGTCTTCATGACGCATTCCCTGCCAGTTTCGCGCGGTATCTTTGCCTCGATCTATGTTGAAGCAAAGCAGGAAATCTCTGAAGAACAACTGCGCTCGGCCTTTGCGGAGTTTTATGTCGACTCATTTTTCGTTCGGCTCGTCACGGGCTCACCGGACATCAACTGGGTGAAGACGACGAACTTTTGCGACCTCGGTTTTGCTGTTCGTGGTAAACAGCTCGTCATCTTTTCGGCGCTCGATAATCTGGTGAAAGGCGCAGCGGGCCAGGCTGTGCAAAATATGAACCTGATGTTTGGGCTGGACGAGAAAACCGGTTTGATGTTGCTCGGCACAAACCCATGACGAACGAATCGAAAACGGCGCCCGTCAAACCCGAGATCACGATGGCTGATCTTGAGAAGATTGATGTGCGTGTCGGCACAATCGTTTCGGTTACAAATGTTCAAGGCTCTGACAAACTCGTCAGGCTGAAAGTTAATTTCGGCGGCTTCGAACGAACGATTCTCGCCGGTATGAAACAGGAACGCGAAGACCCGCGCAGCATTGAAGGCAAACAGGCGCTCTTCGTCGTGAACCTGCCCGCGAAGAAAATGATGGGCGAGGTTTCGGAAGGTATGCTTTTCGATATTGGCTACGCCGATGGCATAACCCCGGTACTAGCCGTTCCTGAAAGCGCTGTGCCTAATGGCACCAGGGTTGGCTAAGCAGCACACAACAAGATGAAACCAGAAGCGGGTATAACTTTGAACGACACCGTCGCGCTTGAAGAGCACTATCAGCTGGCGACTTACAAGAAGATGCCGATCGTTGCCGAGCGGGGCGAGGGTGTCTGGATTTTTACCAGCAATGGCGAGAAGTATCTCGACCTCTACGGCGGTCACGCTGTAGCCGGTACGGGCCACTCGCATCCGCACGTCGTCGCTGCCATTCAAACGCAGGCCGCCAAGTTGCTTTTTTATTCGAACCTCGTTTACTCCGAAGCGCGCGCGCGCGCTGCCGAGTTGCTTGTGTCAATTGCGCCTGCGGAGCTAACCAAAGCGTTCTTTTGTAACTCCGGAACTGAGGCAAACGAGAATGCGATGCGAATGGCCCGTATGGCGACTGGCCGCGAAAACATCATCACGTTTACCGGCGGTTTCCATGGCCGCACCGCTGACGCAATCAGTGCTACATTTCTCGGAAAGTATCGCGAGCTTGGAAAACCAAATGTGCCCGGCCACCTACAAGCCGACTTCGGAGATATTGCGTCCGTGCGCGCGTTAGCCGATGAAAGCGTGGCGGCGATCATGCTCGAGCCCATTCAGTCGATGGCCGGCGTGAAGACGGCGCGGCCGGAGTTCTTTCGCGAACTGCGAGAGCTGTGTGACGAACGCGGCATCATTTTAATTTACGACGAAGTGCAGACTGGGGTGGGCCGCACCGGCACCTGGTTTTTCGCCGGCAGCCACGCTGGAGCGCAGGTTGTTCCCGACATCGTTACACTCGCGAAGGCACTTGGCAGCGGAATACCCGTTGGTGCATGTCTCGTGTCGCAATCAATCAGCGTCGCCATCAAGGAAAACGATCTGGGAACGACCTTCGGCGGCGGCATGGTGGCGATGGCTGCCGTCAGCGCTACGCTCGAAGCGATTCAGAACGAAGGCATGCTGGCAAACGTTGTCGAGACGGAGGCCTATCTTCGCGAACAACTTTCGGCCGTCCCGGAAATATTGCGCGTGCGGGGCAAAGGGTTTTTACTGGGCCTCGAGTTTAGTGATAACGCTTCCCGGGTTCACAAAGCATTACTCGACCGTAAGATCATTACCGGCACGTCAAGCGATCCAAAAGTGTTGCGACTGTTACCACCGTTGTGTTTGGGAAAATCTGAAATAGATATTTTCGTCGCCGAGTTGAAGGCGTCGCTTGCGGCTTGATGAGGTCTGTACCACCTGCGGTAGCGGGTGGGTCTTCGGATTGTCGATCTTTGATTGCGGATTGCGGATTGGCTTTATAGGCTAGGCCAATCCAAAATCGCCCAATCGACGATCTGCAATCGTAAGACCCATCCGCTACCGCGGACGGTACTGACCTCATCGCCAAGATGAGTCAAGTATGTGATTGCGGTGGAGTGAAGAGTTTTGAATTACGGCTGGTTTGATCTGATAGGAAACATCGGCGTATTGCTGATGGTAATTGCCTATCTGCTGTTGCAGGTACAAAGAATCTCCAGCACTGCGGTCAGCTATCTGGCCTTAAATGTAATCGGCGCGGTGATGGTCATCATTTCTCTGACCTTCCGCTTTAATCTATCGGCCTTCCTGATGGAGGCATTTTGGCTGTTGATTAGTTTATATGGTTTAGCGCGGACGTTGTTTTTCAAAACGCGGGGCAGTAGCCCGACCGTTCGGGAGGGCTCCACCGGGCAGTAGCGCCGGGACAACTCAAAAGAATGAGAAACTTTTTAAGGACATCTGAGTGGTCGCGCGCTGAACTGGATCAGATGATCGATGCGGCGGGCCACTTCAAGCGAAAGGACGATCAAACCAGGCCGCTTACTGGCAAGTCCGTCGCGCTAGTTTTCTTTAATCCAAGTTTGCGAACGCGCGCCTCAATGCAAGTGGGGCTATATGAACTCGGTGGCAACGCAGTGGCGCTCGAACCGGGCGGTACCAGCTGGACGCTGGAACATCGCGAAGGCGTGGTGATGGATGGCGACAAGACCGAGCATGTCGCAGAGTTTGTTCGCGTGCTTGGCCGATACTGCGCCGCGATTGGGGTGCGTACGTTTGCCGCCTTAAAAAATTGGCCGGAGGAACGAACTGATCCGGTGCTCGAAGCGTTTGCCAGATATTCCGAGGTGCCGATCATCAATCTGGAGTCGGCCATGCACCATCCGTGTCAGGCGATGGCCGACATGATGACGATTCGTGAACGGTTCGGCGTCGCGCGCAAACGGGTGGTGCTGACCTGGGCCTGGCATCCGAAGGCTTTGCCGATGGCGGTGCCCAACAGTTTTGCCCTGGCGGCAGCGCAGATGGGTCACGAGCTGGTAATTGCCCACCCGAAAGGTTATGAGCTCGATGACGACCTGATGAAAAATGTGCGAGCACACGCAGCAGTCACTGGTGGTGGCGTTGAAGTAACCAATGATGTGAACGCGGCCTTTGAACGCGCTGAAGTCGTTTACGCCAAGAGTTGGGGCGCCAAACAATTTTACGGCCGGCCCGAACGCGAAGCTGAAGAACGCGCCCCGCACCGACACGAATGGATCGTAGATGAACGCAAAATGGCGACGACGAACGGCGCGGTGTTCATGCATTGTTTGCCGGTGCGGCGCAACGTTATTGTCACTGACGGCGTGATCGATTCGCCGGCATCGGTGGTAATTGACGAAGCGGAGAACCGCCTGCACATCCAAAAGGCGATACTGACGAAAGTTCTGAGTCCGGAATTCTGAGTCCTGAGTTCTGAGTCCTGAATTCTGAGTCCTTTTTATGTCTAGCACCCAGCACGTCGGCGACCAATTACGGCTCGACCTCCTACGCGAGGCCCTACCTTACATTCAGAGGTTTCAGGGCCAAACGTTCGTCGTCAAACTTTCCGGCAAGGCGACTGAGAATTTCGACAACCTTAGTTCGCTGGCGGAAGAGCTGGCGCTGCTGCATCAGGTCGGCATACACATTTGCGTGGTGCATGGCGGCGGCAAGCAACTGAGCGAGCTCGCTTCACGCATGGGTGTTGCGCAAACGATAATTGAAGGACGCCGCGTCACTGACGACGCTACACTCGAAATGGCGAAGATGGTCTTTGCCGGCAAGATCAACACAGACATTCTCGCGGCGTTGCGCAATCGCGGGATCGAAGCGGTTGGCTTGTCGGGAGTGGACGGAAATATCGTTCATGCCGAACGTCGCCCGCCAAAAGAGGTTCTGAATCGCGAAACCGGCGAGCGCTCACAGGTTGACTTCGGACATGTTGGTGACGTCGTCAAGATCAATACCCGCCTGTTGACGGTCCTGCTCGATCAAAATTACCTGCCAGTAATCTCGTCGCTGGGGGCCGACGCTGAAGGCACCGTGTTCAATATCAACGCCGACACCATTGCTTCCGAAATCGCGGCCCAGTTAAAAGCGGAGAAGTTAATTCTGCTATCGGACGTCGACGGCCTCTACCTGCGCGCTGGCGAGCCTGAGACGAAGCTTTCGCGTCTAACAGTTGACGAAGCCGAGGCGATGGTTAAAGACGGTTCGGCAACTGGCGGCATGATACCGAAATTACAAAGCATCGCGACACTGCTGCGCCGCGGCGTGCACAGCGCTCACATTCTCAGTGGCACCACTCGCAACGCGCTGCTCAGCGAAATCTTTACTGACAGCGGCACCGGCACGATGATCGTCGCCTAGTCGGCGCCTTTGATCTTCATCTGACCGACGACGTAGACTTACTTTTCCGTTTTCAATTTTCCTGCACGTCTGCGAATCCAGGGGGCAAGCGTGGACAACCAAGCAATCGCCCAGCGGTTTTATCGCCTTGCGGCGCTGATGGACATTCGCGGTGATGATCCTTTCCGGCTGCGTTCATACCGCAATGCTGCTGAGGCCCTCGAAACCTGGCCCAAGCCGCTCAAGCAGATTGCCGCCGAACAAGGCATCGAAGGCCTTCAGGCAATTCCCGGCGTCGGCAAAGCCATTGCGGGAAAAATCATCGAGATACTAGACCGCGGCACCTTCGACGCCTGGGAACGAATTGTCGCGGAGACGCCCGAAACGGTTTTGGATTTGCTTGAGATTCCTGGCATCGGCCCGAAGACCGCGGCCATGCTGCATCAGAAGTTCAAAGTATCTTCCATCGCCGAGCTGAAGAAGTTTGTTAAAGGCGGCGGGCTGGAAATGGTTGACGGGATCGGTCCGAAGACAGCAGAACGGATCAGGGAGAGCTTGTGAGAAGGAGTCGGCTTTTCTTAATCTTGAATCTTTGGGTTCGGGTTGGCATTATGCTATTCGATGGACTTTGAAATACTTGGTGAACTCACCGGCATCGTAACGATCGCGACTGGAACTGGAGTAAGAGATCGCGCTCGCTTAAGAAGAACGTATGGCAAAGGTCGTTGGAGAAAGCGCAAGGGCGTAGCTACTGTACGGTTGCCAGATCGCAGGATTCGTTTGGCGGAAATTCACTGGTATGAGGCCCACGGAATTGGAAGACGAGAGTTCAAATTAAAGCTGCCATTCCTTGATTAGCTATGAAAGAGTTAAAAAAGACTAACCCCGTTCATGAGCGCCGACAAACCGCGCCAATCCGAACTACCAAGCGTCAATCCGTCCAATTTGTAGTTTGCATCGATAACAAAAACTATCCTGCTTCGCTAGAGTTGGGAAAGCTATATCGCATGGTGCCTGACAAGCAAGCTGCGGCTCATGGCTTAATGCGAGTAATCGATGAGAGTGGTGAAGATTATGCGTATTCATCGAATCGCTTTCATGCTATGAAGATTCCCTCTCAGATCCAACGAGCGCTAATTCGCGCGTCGAATCAAACTGGAACAAAACGTAGTCTACACGTTTAAGCTCAACCGTCGCGCCGAGCAATTACGGTTCTATCCGAGAAAAACTATGACCAAACGAATCAAACGCCGGGACTTCATGCGCACGAGTGCCGCTGCCGGACTAACGCTGGCCGGCACTAAAGCGTCAGTGCTGCAATTTCCAAACATGTTCGTGCAGTCGCCCGTTAAGCCGATTGTCGTCTCATCAGCAAACGGAAATATTTACAAAAACGGCGGCCCGATGACGGCCGTGCATAAGGCGTTCACGATGATGACGCAGGGCGCGGACGTGCTCGACGCGGTTATCGCTGGCGTAAACATCGTCGAACTCGATCCGCTCGACGACAGCGTCGGTTACGGCGGCTTGCCCAATGCCGATGGCGTAGTGCAACTCGATTCTTCGTGCATGCATGGCCCCAAGAAGCGCGCCGGCGCAGTGGCCGGGCTCGAAGGTGTGCGCACGCCGTCGTTAGTCGCGAAAGCAGTACTTGAAAATACCGATCATCATTTGCTGGTCGGGAAGGGCGCGCAGGATTTTGCGCGCAACATGGGATTCAAGATCGAAGACGATCTAAACACTGACCACTCGCGCGACCTCTGGCTGGAGTGGAAGCGCCGCACCGATCCCTCGCATTACCTCGATCCGAAAACGCGCGCCGAGGTTTGGCATCGCGAAGGCTTGAAAATGGTTCAGGAAGGATTGATCGACCGCGACCACTACTACGGCACCATCAACTGCGACGGCATTAATTCCAAGGGTGAGATTTGCGGAGTGACAACCACCAGCGGTCTGGCGTGGAAAATACCTGGCCGCATCGGCGATTCACCGATTCTCGGCGCTGGTTTGTATGTCGATGTGGCAGTCGGTGCGGCAGGTTCAACCGGACGCGGCGAAGCGAACCTCTATAACCTCTGCTCGTTCTTGATTGTCGAAGAGATGCGCAAGGGACTCCATCCCAAAGACGCAGGCATGGAAGCTCTAAAACGAATCAAAGCAAACACCATCGAAAAGCGCCTGCTGAACAGCAAAGGCAATCCGAATTTCGGGATCAACTTTTACATCATCAACGCCAAAGGCGAACACGCCGGCGTCACGATGTATCCCGGAGCGAAATACGCGATCTGCAACGACGCCGGCCCACAGACACTTGCCTGTGACGCACTATTGGAAGGCAAGTCGACCGACTGACGAACTTGACGCGTAGCGCGCTCGACTTTCGGAGTGCGGTGACCTGTCACCGCTTTGTTTTCTGGGCGACCTGTCGCCCAGCTCTTACGCTACTCACATCGTCGCGCGTTCCTAACATGGTCGCGACAGGCCGCGACCTCCTAAAGCGGTGACAGGTCACCGCACTCCAAAAGGCTATCAAGTCAGACTTGAAATTTGATCGGGTTGTTCGCTCAGCTCGTGAGCTTCAAATTTAGCGGATGCCGCTGAGCGTGAGTGTCG
>Ga0070682_100000275_pt1 | contig 36886 bp, 35 predicted proteins | sample KBSC63LmetaG_FD_64668 | JGI IMG/M metagenome (GOLD analysis project Ga0070682, IMG submission 64668) | Corn rhizosphere microbial communities from Kellogg Biological Station, Michigan, USA - KBS C6-3L metaG | ecosystem: Host-associated > Plants > Roots > Rhizosphere | place: USA: Michigan...
CCCGATCGTGAAGCCGAGGATGATCAACGCGGCCAGCGCGCCCGTCTTGACGACGGTGAGCGTCGTCTGGACGATCTTCCCTTCCTTGATCCCGCGCAGGTTGATCCAGGTGAGAACCCAGATGCTGATCAGGGCGATGACCCGCTGCGGCGACAGCCCGACCTGCACCGGAGCGCCCGCTGTCCCGAAATCCATCTGCGGGAACCAGGAGTAGCGATCGGGCGTGATGGCCGGCCAGAGAACGCCGAGGAACTTTCCGAAGGCGACCGCGACGGCGGCAATGGTTCCGGTCTGGATGACCACGAACAGGGTCCATCCATAAAGAAAGCCCATGAGGGGACCCATGGACTCTCGAAGAAACACGTACTGACCGCCTGCCCGTGGATACATCGCCGCGAGCTCGCCATACGCGAGCGCGCCAAGGACGGTAACGACGCCCGAGACAACCCACGCCATGAGCAGCCAGAAAGGCGATCCGACGCTCCGCGACATGTCCGCCGAGACGATGAAGATGCCGGATCCAATCATCGAGCCCGCGACGAGCATCGTCGCGTCTGTGAGCGTCAGCGCTTTGACGAACTCGCGCGACGACGCAGCTGTCTCGGCCGTGACTGTCGTGGTGGTCAAAGCTGCCCCTCGTATGCTCGGTTTCCGGCTGGTTCTTCCTCCTGCGCGCGCGCGGAAGTTACCGTCCGCAGTCGGAATTCGCTAGACGCGTTGGTCCTGCGGATTGCGGATTAGCGGCTGCGGAATCACGGACCAACTGCCAGTCCGAAATGCTGACTGAATGCGAATTGGGAAACTAACTGCGCATTGAGGGCAGGCCGCGCGTGTCCGCAGCCCGCACTTAGTGTCCCAATCCGCAGTTAGTCAGCTACCCGCAATGGCAGTTGGTCCGTGATTCCGGAGCCTTTGGTCCGCAGCCCGCAGAACCGGACCTAGAAGATGAAATGAACGTCGACGGTGTCTCTCATGGGCGTGCCGTCCGCATGCACGCCCGGGCGGAACCGCAATGAGCGTAGTACCTCCTCGAGCCGGCGGTTGTAGCCGCCATCCTTGGATGGATTGAACGAGATCAGCCGAGCGTTCCCTTTCTCGTCGACGTCGAACCACGCGATCAGGTGATAAGGCTTGATCTTGTCCGGTGCGGGCAGCGGTGGTATGAAAAGATCCCGCAGCGTCGGCGGGTAATCCTTGCCCGGTCCGCCGCCGGTGCCCGGACCGACGCTGCTGCCGCGGCCGGTGCCGACGCCGGAGCCGACTCCTCCGCCGCTTCCGGGTCCTGCGCCCGCGGTGCCGGTGTTGCCGCTTCCCTCTCCGGTTGTCGTCGTGACCGGCGAAGTCACGGCAGGCGCCGTCGGGGGAGCTGGAACAACCGGTGATTCGACCTGCGGCTTTGGCTCCTTCGGTTTAACGGGAGGAACCGTCAGCGGCTTCGGCTTGGGCATCACCGTCGGATCAGAGCGCACCTGAACGAACTCGATGCGTTCGTGGTGCGCGCCCGCGCCGTTAGCGCCACCGCCGCCACCACCTGCCGGTCCGGGTCCGCCCCCGCCAACCGACGGCTCGTGCGTGAAATCCGACGAGCCGACGATGGGAGCGAGAATGAGAAAAAGGATCATTGCGTGCACGAGGAGCGACGCAATGATCCCTTTCCATTTTTCTTCCTTCCGAAGCTTCTTCTCGAAAGGAGGATAGCGCGTGGCTATTTCACATCCTTGGGTGTCATGCCGATGACCTTCACCCCAGCGCCGCGCGCCGCGTCCATCGCCCACACGACATCGGAGTACTTCACCGTTGGATCACCCTTCACGAAGATGACCTTGTCCGGCCGCGGATCGTAAATCTCCTTGAGCCGCTTCGCCAAACCGGGTTTGTCGACGGGCTGCGAGTTGATCTTGAACACGTTTCCCGGCAATACCTCGAGCACGATCTGCGACGGTGGCGGGCCGGAATTGGTGTTGTCAGGTGTCGGATCAGGGAGCTGCAGATCGATCGCCTTTCGCGACATCGGGATCACCATCATGAAAATGATGAGCAGCACGAGCAGCACGTCGATCATCGGGGTGACGTTAATCTCGTTCTGCAGCGCGCCCGAACCACCTCCGGAGGACATTGCCATTATTTCTTACCTCCGGCTGGCGCGTTGAACATGTTGTCGCTCTGCACCGCCGAAACCGTTCCCGGGCGCTGATCGGTGATCAAGCCCGTAGTCGCGACGGAGTTGTGCGCCGCAATGTCCAGCGCGTCGAGCACTTTTCCGTACGGCAGATCCTTGTGCGCCTTGACGTAAAGGAACCTGTCCTCGGTCCGGTTCTCGAAGATCTGCTTCAGCATCGGTCCGAGATCCGCGTTGCGAATGGCTTTCTTGTTCAGATAGTACTGGCCGTTGGCGTCGATACCCAGCACCTGATCCTTATCCTCTTCCGGGTGCGGCTTCAGGTTGACGCCAGTCGGCGGAATCGCCTGGAATCCCGAGGTAATCGCGGGAATCACGAGCATGAAGATGATGAGCAGCACCAGCATGACGTCGATCATCGGCGTCACGTTCGGTGATGCCTTCACACCTTGGTTGGCTCCGGCAGACATTGCCATGACTCAGCCCTCCTACGGGTTTACTGCGAGATGGGTGAGTTGCCGGCGGTCGCCGTGGTGTTGAACTCGCGGGTGAAGCGCGAACGGCCGAACTCGCCGGTGCCCGACACGTTCTTGATCATGTAGTCGATCATTTCCTTCGACGTGTACGTCATCTCGGCCGTCAGGTTGTCGATCTTGATCTGGAAGTAGTTGAACAGCCATACCGCCGGGATCGCGACGATAAGACCGAACGCGGTGGTGATCAGCGCTTCAGACACACCGGACGAGATCGAGGCCAGTCCGCCCGATCCCGACGCCGCCATTGCGGCAAAGGAGTTGACGATTCCCATCGTCGTGCCGAGCAGTCCCACGAACGGCGCCGTCGCGCCGACGGTCGCCAGAATGCCAAGACCACGCTTCAGGTCAGTGATCGTCATCAGCATCTCGCGCTCGATCGCGCGCTCGGCCGAGTTGATGTCGGCAACCGTGACGGATCCATCCTGAATGAGGGGGCGAATTTCGGTGAGGGCGCCGCCGAGGACTCGGGCGACGTGCGACTTCTTGTACTTGTCAGCCAGCGTCACCGCTTCGGCAAGATTGTCTTCCTCGAGGAACTGCGAAAATTCCGGGGCGAACTTGCGGGTCTCACCCTGCGCCTTGCGCAGATCCCACCACTTCTTGATTGCGACTGAAAGCGACCAGATCGACATGATGAAGAGCACGTAGACAATGCCCTTCGCGAAGTTGCCCATCTGGTTGTAAATGTCGAGCAGTGACAGTTGCATTGTTTACTCCGTGAAGGGTTGTTACCGTGGAACGGCGAACTGGAACGACTGCTGAACGAGCTGATTGACCGGCTTGCCGCCGATCATCGCCGGGTTGAAGCGCATTCTCGGCAGATTGTTCTTGACGGCCTGGCTGAAGAGCTCGTTGGTCGTCTTGAGCACCTTGAACGTGTCCATGTCGGCCTTGCCATCGCTCTTCACCACGAACTGGCACTGAACTTCACCGGGTATGCCAGAGCTCTCCAGGACCGACGGATACTTCGGGGTCGGACTACCCGGCGCCATTTCAGCCGGCTTCTCGACCTGGAACTCGAAGTAGGTCTGGTTGGTAACCGGGCCCGTTCCGCCGACGACACCACTGCCCGTGCCGCCTTTCACGCCCTTGCCGCTGAAGTCCGCCTCGTTGGTCACGGCCTTCGACAGATCGATCTCGGGAATCTTGATGTCGATCTTCACTGGAGCGCGCAGCACCTGGAAGCCTTTCGGCGGAGGCGGTGTCACCACGACCTCTTTCGGCGGCGGCGGCTTGTCGGGAACCTTGGGCGGCTCCTTCTTGATCTCCACGAACTGGATCTTCTCGGCCTTCGCTTTCTCGTCCTTCACCCCCGCCCTCGCGGTCGCGTACACGGCGCCGCCGATCAGAACGGTGTGGAGCACGATGCTGAACACCGTACCGCCAGCCATCTTCTGCTTGGTAGCCTTTGACTCAAGAAGTTTGTTGAACATTCCTCACCCAATGGGAAGTCGTGAACGAAAGCTGTTCTGCTCCGGAATCTGGCGGAATACCCTCAAGATTAAGAATCAATGAAATAGTATTAACGAACCCATAATCATCTGGAGAGTGTGAACACGAACGGCATTTGAACCAGCTGCCTGACTTTTCTCCCACCGACTTCGGCGGGAACGAACCGCATCCGCTCCAGCGCCCGTCGCACGGCTTCTTCGAAGAGCACGTTGTCGCCGCGGATGAATCGCAAGCTTCCTTCCTCCACTTTGCCGGCTGCGTCGACCACGAACTGCGCAATTACCTGTCCTTCGACGCCGGCACTCCGAAGCACGTCCGGATAGCGCGGCGGCAAATTCCCCGGCGCTGGCTCGACCTGCTTCTCCACCTGCTCGGCGTTATACGGTTCTACGCCGGTGACGGTCAACGCTCCGACAGATTCCGTGCCCGATCCGCGCAGCATGTGCGAAGGGAAGTCGCTCCCGCTTGTGGTTGGTAGCTGAACTTCGGTGATCGCCGGCAGATCGACCGCAATCGATTCTATCACCGGAGTCCGGTTGGGCACATCCACGACCGCGTCAGACTTTCTCGATGGAGTGGGCGCTTCAGGCGCGGACGACGGAAAGTAGACCGGCCTCACCGTGTCGATCGCGCTCCGGGGAGTCATCCTGGCCTCGGCGGTCGCGTATACCGCGGCAGCTATGAGGGCCGTGTGGGCTGCCACGCTCACGATTGCGCCACCGGTGGAGCGGGGTCTCCGCGATCTGGATTCGAGCAGTGTCTCGAGCATCGGTTGCTCCGAGTAGAAGTCACCGACAACCTTTCGAGTAACTACCCTCGATCCAATAGCGCGCGCGTTAGAACTGCGTGAAGCAGCTCTTATCTATTGGTTAGCGGAAGGTTAAGGAGATCTGGTTACGATCGCTGGCCGTCGCCGGCCAGAGGCAGTGTCACGGTAAACAGACTGCCGCGCCCGAGTCGCGACGACGCCGTGAGGTTGCCGCCGTGCGCCTGCGCGATCCATTGGCTGATCGCGAGCCCGAGACCGAACCCGCCACGCTCCGACATCCGCGATCGCACCCTGTCAGCGCGCCAGAAGCGCTCGAAGATGTGCGGGAAGTCGGCCGCCGAGATGCCGATTCCAGTATCGCGAACCGCGAAAGTGACGTTGTCGGGATGTCGCCCGAGACCCAGCTCCACCTTGCCGCCAGCGGGAGTGTACTTGATTGCGTTCGTCACGAGGTTGAGAAAGAGCTGACGCAGGCGCGTGCGGTCGCCCATTACCGTGACATCGGCGGTGAAAGGCAAATTCACCGTGACGCCCTGCGCCTCGCCAAGTATGAGCGCGGTCTCGTAAACCTCCTGCACCAGCGGCTGGAGCTCGACGGGCTCGCGATGCAGATCGAAGCGTCCTTCGTCCGCGCGCGCGAGAGTCAGGAGACTCTCGACGAGGTCGCTCATCCTCCGCACCTCCTGCAACGCTTCCTCGAGCGCCACCATGCGCTCGGTCTGCGTCGACGTGTCTCCCATCGCGCGCTCGACATCCGCCCTCAGCACAGCCAGCGGGGTCTTGAGCTCATGACTCGCGTCGGCCGTGAATCGGCGCAGTCCGGCAAATGACATCTCCAGCCGGGCGATCATCGCGTTCAGTGTCGCCACCAGGTCCGAGAAATCTGACGCCTCGGGCCACAGTGAGAGCCGCCGATGCAGGCTGCGCCCGTCGGTAATCGCCGCCATCTCGGCGGTTATCTCGGATAGCTGCCTCTGGGAACGGCCCATGTAGAGGAATGCGCCAGCGCCGGCGGCGATGATGATGAGCGGAACGATCGCCAGCGCGTCGATCATGTACTCCTTCGGTATTGTGCTCGCGCGCGTCGCGAGCGCTCCCGATGCGACTCGACTCAGCCCGGCAGGCGACCCAGGAAGTTCGTGCGAAACGAATAGCACTCTTTCCTGGAGTGAATCGAGGCTGATGATAAGAGCCTCGCCGGATTGCGCCAACCCCTGCAGCTGGCTCTGCAAAGTCTGGAGATCAGTGCCTTGCAGCCGCATCACATCTGAGGACCGATAAACGGCTCGGCCTGCCGTATCGACAACGACTATGTAACCGGGGATTGATTGAAGTCTCTCCACCAGTCTTGGCGCGAGCACCGCCACGAGGGCCGTGTCGCCGTTCGCCATTACCCTTTCGCCCGACTGCGAGGCCTCGGTGATCTCCCGCGCCGCAAGATCACCCTGAGCGGCGGCGTATTGCGCGATGTCGTGATAGACGGCGTTATTGCGCGCCGCGAGGACCGCGAGGAATAGCGTGATGGTGATCGCGACGAGGCCGGCCACGAACACCGCGGTGAGCTTCACGCGCGTCGAGAACATTCTATCCTAGCTGCCTTTTCCCGCGGAGCTTTCCTCGCGGATGACGTAACCGACACCGCGGATGGTGTGAATGAGCTTCTTCGACGTGTTGCTGTCGATCTTCTTGCGCAGGTGGTTGATCACGACGTCGACAATGTTGGTACCCGGGTCGAAATGATAGCCCCATGCATATTCGGTGATCAGCGTCCGGCTCATCACCCGCCCTGCATGGCGCATCAGGTATTCGAGCACTGTGTACTCTTTCGGCGTCAGCTCGATCGACTGCCCGCCCCGCGCGACCTCACGCGTGTCCAGATTCAGCGTGAGGTCGGCCACCTTGAGCACCGGGGAAATCCTCGCCCTCGGCCGGCGCGACAGCGCTTCCACGCGCGCGAGCAGCTCCTCGAAGGCAAATGGTTTGGTGACGTAGTCGTCGGCGCCGGCTCGCAGAGTCTCGACCTTGGAGTCGACGGCGTCCTGCGCCGTCAGAATCAGCACCGGCCGGTCGAACCCCCTGGCGCGGAGATCGTGCAGCACCTGCGCGCCCGACTTTCCCGGCAATCGCATGTCCAGCACCACGACGTCGTACTCCTCGGCGATCGCGCGTGCTTCTCCATCGTCGCCGTTTGCGACGAGGTCAACGCCCCAGCGCTGCTCCTCGAAACCGCGCTTGACGAACTGACCGACGGTGGGATCGTCTTCGATTACGAGGATCTTCATCGAGCGAATCGGCGGTGCATTGGGTGGGAAAGCAAAGGGCGGACGCGCCTGGTCCGCCCTGCAAAAAGGTACATCGCGGCGTCGCAGCCTTCAACGAAGCGTGATCAGCTCCCCGGAAGCTGCGCCCATGAACCGCGCTGCACCGCCACCTTGAAGGACTGCTGGCGCGCCAGTGCGGCATCGTAGTGGAATCTGCCGCCGCCGCTGGCGTAGTAGATATACGCGACCACGGCCCCATAGTAGTCACCGGCGCCTGTTTCGTACACGATGTGATTCGGAGCGTAAACCGTGTAGTAGGATGACGTACCCTTCGAGCTGAGCGCCCAATAGGCGGGTGTTGCCGACGTACCGCACGATGCGAACGAAAGTCCAGCCGCGGTCTGCGCGGTATTCACGATGCTGCCCGACCCGGCATTGAGCGAATCTCGCAGGACTACCGTCGCGCGCGGATTTCCGGGGAACGTCAGCTTCGCAGTTCCGCTCAGCACAATCGAGCTGAAGTAGTAGGATGTGTCGGTGAGATTCAGCGTACCGCCCGAGAGCGTGAGCACGCCTGTCAGGGAGTTGTAACTGACGCCTGGTCCGGTCGGCACTTTCGCGCTCGGCGTGAATCCGCCTGTCGGGCATGGCAGGACGTCGAGCGGCGACAACGGCGCCGCCGCTGACGTCGTGGTACCCGTCACGACGCCCGAGGAGCCGTAGCTGATGGAGCCGACTGCGGTGACGGACCCCTTCAGCGTCGTTCCGCCGATATAGAAGTTGTTGTTCGACCAAAGGTTGGCCGCGGTGTCAACGCTCGCCGCATATAAGCCGAGATCGGAGTCGAACGAGTCGAATGTGCCGCCGTTGTCCAGGTACAGCGCGCTATCGGTTCGCACGGCGTACTTGAAGATCGGTACTCCACCAGCGTTTCCAACAATCGTGATGATGCCTGCAGTCGGGTCGGTGCGCCGTCCCTGCACCACGACGTCGTACTCCTGCAGCCCGCCCTTGTCGAGGCGATGGATAACCGCGCGATACGCAGCCCTGTTGGGAAGGCTTTGCCATCCGAGATCGAGACTGTCACCGGGAGTCAGGTTCTTGACCGCGGCCGGCCACGCACCATAAGTCTGACGCAATCCCGCTTCCGCGGCGTACATCGCGAGCGTCGACTCTCGGGTGGCGCGGGATGCGCGGCGCTCGTCGGTCGCCGTCGTCAGCGCGGCAACAGCAATCAGACTCATGACGGTGATCGCCAGGATCACAGTTGGAAGTACGAACCCGCGCCTCGATTGCATCAGCGCCTCAATGCCACGCGTGTCGTCAGCGAATCGCGCTGATAGACGAAGGTGGTCCCAACGTAGGTGTTTTTGTAGCTCTCGGTGCGAAGCGTGAACGCCACGCTACCCAGCGCCGCGGGATTGGCAGTCACCGCCCCCAGAGTGTCGTAGTAGGCGAACGCGAGTCCGTTCGATGCCGGAGCTACCAGCGGACCGGTGAGCTGATCGTAGGTCGCCGCTGCACCAACCTTGCGACCGAGCCACCAGCGTCCATTCTGCTGAAATTCCGAGTAGAGGACGCGACGGAAGCCCCGGAAGGGAGCTCCTACCTTTATATAGGATGTGTCGCTCTTGGTGTTGACCACGAATTCGACCACCACGTCCGGCGGCCTGGCGCCCGGCCATGCGCAGGCGGTCACGCCCATAGCAGCCGGGGTGCCGACTGCCGATATCTTGAGCGCAGTCCATTTGTCGCGGCCCAGCTGGTAAACGAGAGCACTGTCGTCGACGGTCGCGGCGATGTTGCCGCCGCTCTTCCACAGGCCGTAACGCGGCAGAGTCGGGTGACGCGCGCAAATGACGCCGAGCCCGCGCGGGGATCGCAGTGCAATCGTCCCCGCCGTCATGACCGATGGCGCGCTTCCTCCAACTACCGACTGTCTTAGATCCCAGGTGAGCAGCGCTGCTGCCTCCCGTGCAGTCTCGCGAATGTCGATCACTTCGCGTTGCTTACGGTAACCCTTCCCCTGAACGGTCATGAGCTGCACCGCGCCGCCCAGCACCATCAGGCCGACTACGAGCCCGACGAGGAGCTCGATCAGAGTGAATCCGTGGCGGTCGCGCGCTACGCTGATGGCGTGCGCGCTCACTGGAGCTGGCTCTTGGACACGAAAACGGTGACCGTGTCGAGGTAAATGAGATTTGCGTTGGCCTGACCGCGTCTCTGGACAACGATGTCGATTTTCTGGGAGCCGGCGGCCACTGGCGTGACGACCCAGTTCACCGGACGGCCGCGAATCGTCCCCGAGCCGTTCGAGACGTGATTCCAGCCGGCGCCGATGAGGCTGTCGGTCACCTGCTGTACGTCCGCGTTGTACTGAAGATCCTGGCGGGCGCGCCCCATCTGATTGAGACCGAGCGCTGCCGCACCCGCCAGACTCATCATCGCCACGGCAAGCAAGCTCATGGCGATCATGACTTCGACGAGGGAGAATCCTTGACGCGAGGAAGGCTGGGTCAGATGGGTCACCGCAAAACCTTTCCCAGCGCGGTCGTATTGACCGTGTCCGCCATCGTGCCATCGGTGAATACGACTTGCGCGTCGCCCGGTTCGCACGATCCAACGGTAGAGGCGATACCGCGAGCATCGAAGCAAAGGAGCGCCCGGCTGCTCGTCATCTGCAGTCCGTTCCCACTGACATCCCGGACGAAGGCGATGGTCGCGCGCTGTCCAATTCCGTTGGCGCTGGTGTCGACATCGATCCAGAACCGCTTGCCCGGAGCGTCGATGTGCAGCTGAGCAACGCGACCGTAACGGAGCGCGGTCGAGCGGGTGAGCGAATGGGTGAGCACGAACTGGTCGGCTACCGAGGCGGTCGTGCGGCGCTGGAGGGCAGCCGAGATCTTCGGTCCGCCTGTGGCGGCAACGATGCCGATTACGGTCATGACCATGAGCAGCTCGATCATGGTGACGCCGCGTCTCTGGGACCCGATCATGTTCGACCCGCCTCTCGGTCAGTGTTACTACTGCTCAGCTCGTACTAAAGACTTTGGCAAACCCCGGAACCGTCACCAGACGTTTCTACCTACTAGTAAGCCGCGCCCGAGGGCGCGGCTAACTCATTGAATCTCTTAGATTTATACCGCAGCTTAGGCGCGCCGTACTACCTTATGAAGCCCAGATCTGTCCTTTCCCGCTCCCGCTGAGATTTCTGTTTTTTCGCAATCAAGGCCAAGGCAGCTGAATCCGTACGTGCCTTGATCACGGCCTCACTGCCCGTATCAGCCGAAACAACGGTGTCCTTGCACGGCCGCCGGTCGAACACCGAACGGGTTTCGCATCCCGAGCGCAGCAGCTTGGACGGCGCCGTCGCCGAAACCGGCTTGACCGGCACACATTTCCCCGCCGCCGCAGCACTCGCCGCGCACCCGGCATCGGCGCTCGCCACTGGCCGGCGCGACACCGAGTACATGAGTGCAGCAAGTGATGAAACAGCCACAGCTAGCAACAGAAACGCAATCAGCAGCTCGCCGAACACGAATCCCCGACGGTGCCCCTCCACGGGCCGTCCGTCGCCCGGCATTAGTACTCCACCCAGTTGTCGACCCAGGTGTTACGCAGGGTGACAAGCGCTCCCATCGTGGTAGTCGCCTTCGCGACTTCGCACGAGTTGTAGTTGTACTGCTTCGTACCATTGGCAGTCGAAGCGGGCACGTACGTTCCGGTTTTGACATTCAGGCCGCTGATGGTTGCGCCCTCAACGGAGTTGGTACCATTCGACGTAATGTCGTTCCCAACCAGCATGACCCCTTTCCAGCCGACGCTACCATTTAGAACGAGGTTGCCCGTGATGATGAGCATGCCCTTTCCGGACGACGGAAGTTCAAAATCCCCGTTCACACGGATGATGGGGTAGTACGTTGAATTAGAGTCTGCGTAGGCGGCCTCCATCGCCGCTGTAGGCCAACTGCCACCAGGCATTGTAATGGTCGGTGTAATGGCCCCGAGGTTGACGATACCATTCCAATCGATGGCTACCGAGTCGGGCGCAATGCTGTCGACCGGCGGATCGCCGACCGCCACCGTCTTGCCAGTGTAGCCGGGATTCACGGGAACCGCGACGCCGGCCACCGCAGCCGAGTCACCACAAACGTCGATGCCTCCGAGAGTACCCGCACCACCGTTCTTCTGTATTCCCGAGAGCGCAGTCCAGCCAGCGAGAACCTGCATCGGGGCGGGCTCCCAGAGCACATACTGAGCGACCGTTCGAACACCCTGCGGAGTTCCGGCATAAGCGCCGGCGGTTTCCACACCCTTCGAGCGAACGACGTACAGTCCCGACTGCGAACCTCTCGGCGCGCGGAGACGTGTCAGCGAGACATCCGCGTATCCGCCAGTCATCTGAATGCGAATGCTGTCCTTCGCGCCCGGCACTCGGGTGTAACCTGCCTGCCCCGACATGAGCGAATCGCGACGAACGAGATAAAGCTCGAGGCCCTGCTCGGCGATCCTGAAAGCGGAGATCTGCGACTTCTGATCTGCCACCGATCTACGCTCCGCGCTCACCAGCGAAAAGCCACCGGCGATCATGATCGTCAGCACGAGAATTACGAGAATCGCAATCGGAATCGCGAAACCGCGGCGTTCGGAATTGTTTGGCATATAGTGAAGCCTCTCGGCTAATTAATGCGGTTTTTGAAGTACACCGCGGTTGTGAACGGAGCTTTTTCGTTGGTTACCTGGCCTGGCGCTATGGTTTCGCTCATACCATCGAGGTGGAGCTCCAGCCCGCGGATGTTGGACAGAGTTGCGGGCGGATTTGCCTGCGCGGTTGCGCCACCATTGAGGGTGAAGAACGCCCAATGTGCGGTGTTGTCGAAAGGAGCTACCAACTCTTCGGTGCTCTCGTTGCCATTGGGCAGGATCGACGTACGCCAAAGTCCGAGTTTGCCGGGAACGGCGGTCGACGCCTTGAAGTCGTACCGAATGCGTGAGTACAGAAAGACGGGTGTGCCCAGTCCGGCCGAGTCCGGGGGAACCGGTGGCTTGACGAGGACGTTCTTGCCGCCAGTAACTGTAGTAATCAGAACACTCGCGCAATCCGCGGGGTTGCCGGTTTCCCTGCTCGATCCGCTTTCCACGTAACGATAAGCACCGTTCTGGAAGCCTCGCCACGCGTAGCCGTAGTAGCTCGCATTCACGTAGGTCGTCGAATCGACGGGAAGCAAGCTGAGCGCGGTACCACCGTTTACACCTTTGCAAACGACGCCGATTGCGAACGGGATGCGAAGCGTCAGCGACGTCGGAGAGGCGGCGATCACGCCGCCGGTCGCTTCGATCATGCGGAAATCGGAAACCACGCGGTTGAGCGAAGCGCGCGATACGTTGCGCGCGGCGTTCCCCATTCCCTGTCGATCGAAGAATTTGCCCTGAACCGTCAGCAGCTTGGTAAACAGCGCGCCGATGATCGCGAAGATGACGATGCCGACGAGCAGCTCGATAAGCGTGAAGCCGCGACGGGACTGTTTCCTATGATTAGTCATGAGAATCACCCCTCAGGGCAGTCGGTGCACAGAACCTTCGACGTGCGTGCTTTGGTCCTGGTGAACACCACGGTGTCCGGCTTGAACGCTAAATTCGCCGGGGTTACGACGACTTTGACCGACTTCACAAGGTTCGCGGCCGTTTCGGTAACCGTCACGACACGGGTGTGCGGATAGGGCGGAGTGGTCACCGTTGTCGAGAAGCTGCCCACCCTTACTGAATCGTAGGGCAGGGTTTCGAGGCGGTTGACTTCCTGCATCAAAACTCCGTTTCGGTATGCGCTACCGGTTGCAGCAAGTCCGCTTCGCGATACGGAGTAGACGAGTGCAGCAAGCGAAGAAACAGCGACAGCGAGCAGCACCATCGCGACGATGACCTCGACCAACACGAAGCCTTTTCTGCTGCGCCGACCGCCAGCCGGCACTGCGGTGGGGGTCAAGCTACGTCCGGATGCTCTGATCATTTTTTGATCCTCACGAATCCCGCTGTGCTGGCGGTGATCTGCTTGGAGTAGTCGCCGTTCGCGAGATTGATGGTCACGGCGTTCGAGGAGATACCGCTCGGGAATACGTCAATGGTTGCCGGAGTGAATACCAGGCTGGTGAGGCGGTACTCGGAGGTGTCGCCGTAGAAGGTTCGGATTCGCAACACCGCCCCGGTCTTTCGGTCGACGAACTGATAGCTGCGCGTCGTGGCGTCGGCCTGGATTCGAACCGGCTGGCGCTGACGGGCAGCTACTGCAAAGGCGTTCTGTAGATCGGACGCGATAACGGTCGCCGCGCGGTTGACGCGCTGGTGACGGACAATGCGGGACATCGCGGGGCCGGCAATAGCCGCCAGCACGCCGAGAATCGCGACCACCGCGATTAGCTCGAAAATGGAGAAGCCGAGGTGGGCGAAAAGCCTGTTTTTGGGTGCTCTGTTGGGCATGCTGAAAACCTCCGTGAGACGCGTCGGAAAACGGCTCCGCGCGCCCCGGGTGGACCCCAATTCCTGTCGTTAGTAGGACGAGTCGGAGGTTACCATGCAACCCGCAAAACGTCCGAAAATGGAGTTAACTGCCCCTGGGTGGGCTTAACTCCACAGGGGCTAGCTCAGCAGTTCGATCGCGGTCAGAATCTCTGTGTTCTCGCGTCGTTCCCCATTGTTGGACTCGACGTGGGACCACCGGACCCGGCCTGCTCGGTCGATCAGGAAGTACGCCCGGTTGGAGTAAAACCGGTCCTCATTGAGAACGCCGTATGCCCGCGATACCTCGCGTTTGAAGTCGCTAACCAGCTCGGTTTTGATGCCGAGCTTGTTCTTGAACTCGCGCAGCGAAGGGATCGAGTCGACCGAGATGGGAAGGATCTGCACGCCCTCGCGTGCAAACTGATCGAAGTCTTCAGTGAAGCAGACCAGCTCCTTTGTACACGTTCCCGTGAACGCGAGGGGGAAAAACGCGAGCAAAACGTTACTCTTGTCCCGGAACGACGACAGCGTCACGGCATTTCCGGAAGTCGAAGCCGCGGTAAAGTCGGGCGCGATGTCACCCACTTGCGGCGAAAGTTGCATTTGCGTCATTGTCATTGCTAAACCGTACAACTCCAGGGGATCGGATGGATACAGAGACGAAAGCGACCGAGCAGGCATCACCAACTCAGAAGCTCACGGTGCGCTGCCAGTTTTGCAATACATGGAACCGCATCGACGCAGACAAGGTTACGGCCGGCCCGAAGTGCGGAAAGTGCTCGCGGCCAATTCTTCTCGAACGGCCCTTCCCGCTCAACGATGAAACCTTTGCCCGCACCATCAACGAGAGTGACGTTCCTGTGGCGGTCGATTTCTACGCAGACTGGTGCGGCCCGTGTAGAATGATGGCGCCGGCGGTTGACGCGCTCGCGTCGCACCTGCAGGGGAAGGCGCTAATCGGAAAGCTCAACACCGACCACGCCTCCCGGACCGCCTCCGGATTCAACATTCGCGGCATCCCGACGACGATAGTGTTCAAAGGAGGGAAGGAAGTTGCGCGACAGTCGGGCGCGCTACCGCTCGAGGGGCTTAAACAGCTGATGGCCAGGGCGGGCGTCGCGGTGTAACGGCCCACTACTACGAAATAGTTGGCCCCTTCAAAACAGCCTCGACGGCCTTCGCCAACTCCTGTCCGGAAAAGGGCTTGTTGAGGAAATTGGCGCCCGCCGGCACTCCCGTCCGTGCGTCCTGATCTGCGTACCCCGACATGAAAAGTGCCCGGAGGCCGGGCCGTTTTGGCGCCAGCCGCTCGACGACCTCGGGTCCGCGAAGCCCAGGCATGAACATGTCGGTGATAACGAGGTCGATCTTGCCCTGGTGCTGATCGGCGATCTTCAGCGCTGCCTCGCCGCTTTCGGCCTCGAGGACATTGTAGCTGGCGCGGCGAAGGATCTTGAGAACGATGGCACGGACGGACTGCTCGTCGTCGACGAGAAGGATGGTTTCTTTTGGTGGAGAAGCGGGCGCTGTCATTCGTTGGGCGGGCGTTTGCGCGAGTGATTCGGACAACAAGCTATCCAAACCCCCTCCGGGCTCGCCAGCGCCAAATTGCGCGCAATGACGCCAAATCTTCCCGGCCTGCAACTCCGTCGCAACACCCTGACGGCGAGTTCTACGGGCCCGGGTGAGCCCCAATTTGAAGGGGTTAACCTTGTTGCGTCTACGCAACAGGTTTGTTGGAGGCTCGAATCACCGCCTCACGGAGATGCCAGCTCGGCAGGAGTTATAGTCTTCTAGAGGGCTTTAATGACCGCGAAGTGACATGTTACCAACGCAGATCCTCGCAAAAATGCCTATTGCCCAAGTCTACGGTTTTGCTAGGTTGTGAGCCTTCGATCACGAAGTTTCGCGCCACAACATTGTCCACAATGCGCCACACGACGGGAGCTCAATGACCAGCGCCTTGGCTCGGAAGGATTTTCGTGTAGGACCCGACTCGAACCCGCCGTACAACCCAACGACTGAAAAGATGCGAGCGTTGATCGTCGACGACGATCGAACACTCCGCGAGGGCTGCGCCAGTGTCCTTCGCGCCGAAGGAATCATTGTAGAAGTAACTGCGCGCGGTGAGGAAGCCATCCAGATGATCAACCGGTCGCGCTATGACATCATGCTTGTCGATGTCTACCTGGAGCCGGTTTCAGGAATCGACGTGCTGAAAGCGGTGATGGCGACATCACCCAGCACTCTCGTAGTGCTGATGACCGGAAACCCGAGCGTCGACTCCAGCATCGAGGCAATGCGCATCGGGGCGTGGGACTACCTGCCCAAGCCTTACTCCGGCACGCAGCTTCAGCTCCTTGTCGGACGTGCCGCGCACGCCGTAACCGCTCGTCGGGAGAGGGAGACGCCCGTCGGCGCGGGCTCAGTTTCGCTCGGAGCTACCGGCAATCTCCTACTCGGGACCTCTACCGTTTTTCGGAATGCTACTGACCTGGCGAAGCGCGCGGCGCCGACCAACGCGTCGGTGATGATCGTCGGCGAAACCGGCACCGGCAAAGAAGTCATCGCCCAGTACATCCACCACCACAGCCGCCGTTCCAGAAAGCGACTGGTGCCGATCAATTGCGCGGCGATTCCGGAGCAGTTGCTCGAGTCGGAGATGTTCGGCCACCGCAAAGGAGCCTTCACCGGCGCCGACCGCGAGAAGATGGGCCTTCTCGAGCTCGCCAACGGCGGAACACTCTTCCTCGACGAGCTGACCGAGATGTCGATGGCGCTGCAGGCCAAGATGCTGCGTGTTCTGCAGGACGGCATCGTCCGCCGCGTCGGCAGCGAGGAAGAGGACGCCGTTGTCGACGTCCGCTTCGTGTCGGCGACCAACAGGGATCCCCGCGATGCGATTCGCAACAAGCAGCTTCGTGAAGATCTCTATTATCGGCTCAACGTGGTTCAGGTTACGATCCCACCACTGCGCGAAAGGGTCGAGGACATCCCTCTGCTTGCGAACCATTTCCTGACCGTTTTCTGGGGCCGGCACCGCTCGGCGAAGGACGCGCTGCCGACTTTCAGCCAGGACACGCTCGATTTCCTCTCTTCTCGCCCGTGGCGTGGCAACGTGCGCGAGCTGCAGAACTTCGTCGAGCACGTCACGATTCTCGCGCAGCCCGGCGCCAAGATTCAGATCCACCACTTGCCGCTGGACCAGGAAGTCGATCTTGCCGCGTCCAACACGGCCACCGTCGGCACCCTGCCAACGAGTGACGCCTACCACGTCGCAAAAGAGCAGGTGCTGGCGACTTTCGAAAAGAATTACGTCACGCGGTTGGTCGCGCGCGCGTCGGGCAACATGTCCCGCGCCGCGCGTCTCGCGAGCGTCGACCGCACCACCCTGTACCGGCTACTCGAGCGTCATGGATTCCGTCGCGAGCTGAACGAGCCGGCGATCGCCGACCGTGCGACCGAATCCTGGGCCCCGATCGAGAAAGTCGTGGAGCTTCCCTTCACCGCCGACGCTTCCGCGCTGTAGCACGACGTCGGCGAGAAGCCACCGGGATGCTTGATCGCACTCCCGGTGGCTTCTCTTGCATCTACGGTACGCCGAAGCCCAAAAACGGAACTGTTTCGACCGTCCAACTCGTATGTGGCGCCATCGCAACACGTGAGCGGCGAAAACCTACGTAAGTCGTTGTGAGAGAATGCAGTTAGGGTGGGCAGTGAATTGCGTTGACGCGCGGCGTTCCGACTCGTGCCGGACGCCCGCAACCTCCGACCTAAAACATGCCTGCTCGGTATAGCCCTGACCACGTTCCCGGCGTAACGCTTACCGCGTCGAAACCCGCTGCGATCTCGTCCGCGATGGAATGGGACCAGAACACCAACCGGCTGCCTCCAGAAGCGCCAGAGGGTGTACCCTGGTTGCGCTACATCGACGTTGTAAAGCGCCACGCGATCTTCATCACCATCGTGATGGTGATCGGCTCGGGCGTCGGGTACGTCGTATCGAAGAAGGTGAAACCCGTCTACGAGGCGCAGGCGACGGTCTGGATCAGCAGTCAGGCCGCGCAGCAAACCGGACCCATTCGCGCGCAGCAGTTGCTGCCATCCGCGTCGTGGATGGAGTTGCTTCGGAGCTTCGCCATCGTCGACCCGGTCGTTCGCGAGCTGGCGCTCAACGTCGTACCCAAAGTTGCGCGCGACTCCGTGCTTTTTCGCGGATTCGAGTCGACTGAAAAGCTTCGACCCGGTGCCTATCTCCTTCGAGTCGATAGTGCCGGCACTCGCTACTCGATTACCGACGCGAAGGACGTGATAGTCGAACGCGGAATGGTCGGCGATTCAGTCGGTCGCAGTCTCGGATTCGGCTGGCTACCGGATCGACGCTATCTCAACCGCGGACGCCACGTGGCGTTCTCTGTCGCGACCGTTCGCGGAATGTCGCAGAGCCTGCTCAACAGTGTGCACGCGTCGCTCCCGGAGCAGGGGCAATTCATGCGGATGGGTCTGAGCGGCTCAGACCCCCACCGCGTCGCCGAAACAGTCAATGCATGGGCCGAGCAGCTGGTGAGGTCCTCAGGAGAGCTGAAGGCTCGGCATCTGCTCGAGTTCAAGCGAACGCTCGAAGATCAGCTGGCATTGGCTGCAACCCAGCTCAATTCTTCCGAGACCGCGCTCGAGCAATTCCGGGTGCACTCGATCACCCTGCCGTCGGCACCGGCCGGACCGACTGGCGTCTCGCCGACCGATCCGCTCGTCTCGAGCTACTTCGAGCAGAAAGTTGCGCTCGATGAGGTTCGCAGCGAGAGTGCCACCCTGGAAACGATGCTCGCTTCGGCGAAGCAGGGCGGGCTGGATCCGCAGGCGTTCCTCCAGCTCCCCGCGATTCTCAACAACACCCCTCAGCTGCGAGCGGCGATAGACGAATTGTCGTCACGACAGGCGGCGTTGCGGACCGAGCAGCAGTATCTCACTGATCAGAACCCGCGCGTAAAGCAGCTAACCGAAGCGGTGCGAGTGCTCCAGCAGGAAACCATTCCTCGTATCGCCGCGGGTGTTTTGTCGGCCCTGCGTGCGCGCGAACCCGAGCTGAACAACCGCATCAGTCAGCAGTCTCAGGAGTTGCGGGCAATTCCAGCGCGCGCGACCGACGAGGCACGACTGGTTCGCCAGGTTGTGGCGAGCGAGAATCTCTACAACTCGCTCAAGGCCAGGTACGAAGAAGTCTCGATGGCGGAAGCGCAGTCGACTCCGGACCTGAGCGTTCTCGACCTCGCCTCGCCCCCGCAGTTCGCTGAGAGCAACGATGCGCGGCGCATCCAGCTGCTGGCGTTGCTTGCAAGCATTGGCCTGGCGGTCGGCGTCTCGCTGCTGCGCGACAAGATCGACCGTCGGGTGCGCTATCCCGAGCACGCGACACGCGAGCTGGGTCTCCTCATCTCAGGTACGGTACCGAAGTTCAAGCCGACCCGGCGCGGCGATTTCCAGCTCGCGATGATGACGCGTGCCGTCGAGTCCTTCCGCACGCTACGTCTGGCAGTGCGATACAACTTTCCGGCCGAAACACCCGTGGTGGTAGCGGTCTCGAGTCCTTCAGCGGGCGATGGGAAGTCACTGGTGGCATCGAACCTCGCGCTTGCATTTGCCAGCTCGGGGAACCGTACCCTGCTGATCGACGGAGACGTTCGCCGCGGCGCCCTGCACACCACGTTCGGCATTCCGGTTACGCCGGGTCTCGTCGAATACCTGCACGGCGCGGCCGGACTCGACGCAATCGTGAGACAGACCACGTCCGAAAACCTGTTCGTAATTCCCCGCGGCGCTCGCAACGTGCGCGGGCCCGAATTGATCGTTTCCGACCTGATGACCTCCCTGATTCTGACCGTGCGCCGGCAGTACGACGTAGTGATCATCGATTCCCCGCCCCTCGTCGCCGGGATCGACGCGTACGCGCTCGGCGCCGCCGCGGGAGCCATGCTGATAGTGCTTCGACCGGGCGTCACCGATCGAAAACTGGCCGCGGCAAAGCTCGAAATTGTCGACAGGCTGCCGATTCGAATTCTCGGAACCGTGTTGAACGGCGTTCCCGACGATGGCGCCTACAAGTACTACGGGACCGATTACGACTACGCCGGGGTGGGCGCAGCGGAGCCGATGAGCGACGTCGCGACGCCCGCGGGGCTGGTGCTTCGCGCGTGACGAACGTCACGCGGTGTTCTTGAAGTTAGTGGACCGACAGGAGAGAGGAGTTCATATGAGGAGCAGCGCCATGATTCACCATTTGCATCTCACGCGACCGATGCGCGTTGCGTCGGTTCTCGCAGTGATACTCGCAGCTTCGGCAACAGGGCTCGCTGCTCAGACATCGCAGAGTGTTTTGACCTCCCGCGCCGAGCTGACGGTTGCTGCTCAACACGCTGAGAATCTCGCGGCCATAAGCAACGGCGCGGCGAGCACGCGGAACAGGCTGGTCGCTGCGGCCATTCGGAAGCGGCTGGCGACCGGTGATTTTCAGGCCGGTGACAGGATCGTGTTGTCGTACATCTCCGACATCCCTCACACTGACACCCTGGTTGTGCGCAGCGGTCAAACGCTCGCCCTGCCGGCAAACGCATCACTCTCGCTCGAGGGTGTTTTGAGATCGGAGCTGCGGCCGAAGGTCGAAGCGGAAGTACTCAAGTACATCAAGGCGGTCGAAATCGAGGTTACTCCTCTGACCCGCGTCGGGATTCTGGGCGAAGTTGCGCACCCCGGCTACTTCGCATTGCGCTCAGACGTCCCGCTCGCGGATGCGATAATGACCGCGGGAGGTCCGACGGCGACGGCAGATGTCGAGCGCACCGAAATTCGTCGCGGAAAAGATGTAGTTCATTCTGCCGATGAGACCAGACAGGCAATTGCGACAGGCTTGACCATCGACCAGTTCGGTCTGAGCGCGGGTGACGACATCGTCGTGGCTCGCCGTCGCGAGCTATTGAGCGGTTCGGTCATGCCGATCGTCGGTGCGCTCGCGAGCGTCGCAGCGATCTTTGTCGCGGTGCATCGCTAATATGGCCACGCGATTGGCGGAGTCAGGCGAACTGAGCGTAAGCATCCCGGTCACTCGTGAGGCCGGCCCACCCGTCCACGGGCCGCGGGACATCGAACCGCGGCCTCGGTCTCACCGGGTGAGCCGGGCCATGAACATCGCGATCGCTTCGATCGGCCTCGTCGTCACGGCGCCGGTGATTCTCCTGTTTGCCGTGCTGGTAAAGCTCACGTCACCGGGGCCGATCTTCTACACCCAGCCGCGGGTGGGCCTCGATCGCCGGCGCTCGCGCGCCAGCAATCCGTACGATCGGCGGGCGCGCAACCTGGGCGGGCTTCCGTTCATGATCTATAAGTTTCGCTCGATGTACGTGAATGCCGAAGCGGCAAGCGGCGCCGTCTGGGCGACGCGCGGCGACCCGCGAATCACGCCGATCGGGCGACTCATGCGGAAGTGCCGCGTCGATGAACTTCCGCAGCTGATCAATGTTCTCCGCGGCGACATGAACATCGTTGGTCCGCGCCCTGAGCGGCCGGTGATATTCTCGCGCCTGAGCCAGGATATCGCGGAGTATCCGCTACGGCAGCGCGCGAAGCCGGGCATCACCGGCTGGGCTCAGATCAATCATCGATACGATACCTGCGTCGAAGATGTGCGCACCAAGGTCAGGTACGATCTCGAGTACATCGAGCGTCAGGGCCTTACAGAGGACCTGCGCATCATCGCTCGCACGGTCCCAGTGATGATTCTGGGCAAGGGACAGTAGCGGGCGCGGCGGCTTAACGCCGTCGGGGAATCGGGGGCCACATTTCCACTCCAACTTCCGCATAGGCCTGGGTCGCCGCGTCGGGCATTCGGTCACCGACCGCGTCGCGCATCAGCCAGCCGGCGCAGAGGGCGGTGGCGCCGACGAACTGAACGAGGAAATGGATGGGTGTGACGGCGAGCGCGAACAGGATGCCGCGCTCGCGCGCGTAGAATTCGAGTACGGGAAAATTGGCAAGCACGACGACCGCGAAACCCAGAAATGCCTTCGAGCCGATGCTTGGCTCAGGGAGAAACGCGGCAGTCAGACCGGCGGTGCCGAGCACGGCAAGACATGGGATCGACGCGCGGCTCAGCGTGAAGACGACGTCGCCAGGAGCTGACAATCGCGTGCGCTGGTATCCGAGTGAGCGCGCCAGCAACGCGCTACGGTTCCACACTTCCCCGAGCACCGATCGAACCGTCCAGCGCTTGAGCTGGGTAACCTGGAGATCTGGGAGCAGAAACACATCGTGCCCCCCGTGCTCGAGCCGCTGGCCGAGCTCGATGCCCTCGAGCCCGCCGGAGCCGAACCGCCACTCATCGTACAGGCCAGCCGAAAAGAGCGTCGCTCGACGGACCATGCCGCATCCCGAGCCGAAGTTCCCCCCGACCCCGCCATGCGAAGTCTCCCCATAATGCAGGAGAAGATTCCAGTACTGCGAGATGAAATTGTCCGCGACCGGCTCGTTGTCGTGCGCGGCGGACACACCCTGCAATCCCGGATTCTCGGCGAGAACCTGGAGCATCCGGCGAAGGGTGTCAGGCTTGACTTTGATGTCCTGGTCGACGAACGCGATCGTCCGCCCGCGCGCAATCTCAGCTCCGCGGTTTCGAGCGTACGCGGATCCGCTATGACGGCCTGCCAGTCTGATCACGGTGTCTGCACTTCGGGCCGCGATGATCGCCGAGCGGTCGTTGCTGGCATCGTCGACCACGATGATCTCGAAGCAATCACGCTCCAGGTCGCTGCCAAGGATGGCATTCAGGCATCCAGCGAGAGTGGCAGCGCCGTCGTGGACAGGCACCACTACCGAAAGAACGGGCTCCGGCAGCATTGAGCCTCAGCTCGTCTTGAACAGCGGCTGGGCAGACGCGTGCTCGCGGAGCAGCGCCCCCGGCAGCAACGTCACGATGTCGCCCTGAGCCTGATCCATCGCCATCTCGCGCAAGTCCTCCGGGCTGGTCCCAGCCGGGGCCAGGAGGAACTGCGCATCACGCACGCACCGCTGGAGCGCACCGAGATTGGTGGGCTGACCGGCGCACGCAACGAGCACATCGACCCGCTCGTCGCGGCAGGAGCGGAGACCGTTCAAAAGGCCATCCGGCGTGACGACATGGTGTTCGGGCAGAACGACCACAACCGACACTCTTGGTGTCCGTCTTGGAGTGAGAGGCAGGTCGGCGCGATCCTGACTGGTTCCCACCAGGCTGTAGTCGACGAGTCGACGTTCGCCCGTACCAGAGCGATCGCGCTTCGCTTCCTCGGCGGCGGCGGCGGCGTGAGTGGGAAGGGCCGAATCAGAAAATCCGCGAATCATTGATAACCTTGCGAACCTGGGTGAGGATGGGCTCGACGGCCTCTGCTGGCGGTCAATCGCACCGTGGGGGCAATTCTCGTACTCTGCATCGGTGCAGCTAACATGTTGCCGATCTTGGAGTTAGCGTGGGCATTTCCGTCGGGGATGCGCGCCTAGCGCCACGATTCGTTGCGCACCTGCCACACGCGCGTTTGCCCCTTACCGCGAACTGGAGGGTCACGCCTCGGACGGATTGGGCCGCGGCGTGGGATTCCATGTCGCCATGCGCACTCCGCGCAGGGCGTCCCACCAGGCAAGAAATCCCGCCGTCAGTGCCGCGAGTGCGAAGCCCGCCAAGACAACCGGTTTCCAACGCGAGACTGCGGGGCGGCGGATCTCAATCAGGCCGGCCAGGAGTGCCGCAAGTGCGACGACCAGTGCGCCGGCTGCCATGACGTTACTCACTGACAGGAACGTCAGTGCGCCAAGAGCGAAGGGCGCGAGAAGATAGGGCAGCCACCGAAGGAGCTTGTGACTGATCAGCATCACCGAGAATCTTCCGTATTGAAACGGATTCATGAGCGACCTGAAACGGAACAGCGTGCTGAGCCCACGCGCCATCGTGCGCGACTTACGTCGCAGCTCTGTCCGCATCTCCGTGGTTCTTGGAACCACACAAACGGCATCCGCAACGCTCACAGAGCGGAAACCCAGTGTCCGAGCCACCAGGCTCGACGCAAAATCCCAACTGAGTTCCGGCGGCAGGGGTTTGGCGTGGACCTGCTTCCGAACCGCGAAAAAACATCCGCTCGCCCCAACAATGGATCCCGCGCGGGTCTCCAGATCGCGGAGCCACATCTCATACCCGGTGTACTTCGCTTCGCCACCGGCCGCTGCGTTGTCGCCGGCGACGCTGATGTCGCGGCCGGAGGCTACGCCCACCGAAGGATCGGAAAACGCCGAGACGAGGCGCTTCAGTGATTCTCGCGGAACAGAAATGGTCGCATCAACGTTCACGATGATGTCGCCGCGCGCGAGCGTAACGGCAGCGTTTTCAGCGGCCGTTTTCCCCTTGCGTTCAGGGGCCCGCCAAAGAGTCACCCCGCGGGGGGCGAAGCTGCGAACGATTTCATCGGTGTCGTCGGTCGAAGCATCGGAAAGCACCAGGATCTGGAGCAGTTCACGTGGATAATCGACCTCGAGCAACCGGCTGAGAGTGCGCCGAATCACAGCGGCTGAATTGTAAACCGGCACCGTGATCGTTACGCTGGGCCAGGAACTGGGCGGGGACGCAATTGGAGCTCCTTCGCCTCGCGTCAGCAGCCAGAGAATCGCGGGATAAATCAGGTAGGCGTAGACCCCGATGACCAGCGGAGCTATCGCGAGAGCGATGGCGATCGATTGCATTGAAATCAGACTGGTTGGGTCGACTGGAGCGAAACGATTGCGGAGTGGCGAGCAGAGGCGCCGTGACTGCGCGCCTTGCTCGGGTCCCGGGAAAGCATTGCACGTGCCGCCGCTCAACAGCACCAAATGCTTATGTGGCAACAGTTTGGGGCTACGCAAAACAGCCCCCTGAAGTAGACTGACCGCAGACTGTTGCGGCAGCGCTACGCTGGCGCCGTGCCGCCCTAATCGGCTCTCAAGGCGCGTAAGCCACTGGCAATCTCGACGAAGCTCGCGGGGTTCTCAGGGTAGTGGAACCGGGGGACGGCGAACGGGTCATTCCACTCGATCCCCGCCTGGGTCGAGATCAGCGGTAATTCAACGGTTGAGAACGCGGCCTTCATGCCGGCCGCGGCAACGGCCGCCTCTTCGCGACCGGAAAAATCGGCCGGAGTACCGTTCGGATAACAAAAGATCGGAGTCGCCGCCGCAGTCTCCGCCTTGATGGATTCCCACGAGCCGACGATCTCGCGCTTTGACCTTTCGTCGTCGACCTGCGAAAGGATGGGATGCGCGATGGTATGCGGCCCGAACTCGACTCCCCTGGACGCGCACCCGCGCACCTCCTGCCACGTCATCGCCCGATCTCGTTCGGGCACCACCGATGGATACGACACTTCGAGCGAATCAGCGAGGCGATCGAGAAGCAGCTGCTTCTCGTCGTCCCGAACGCGCTTGAGCCTCTCGATCACGGCTTCGCTCGCTTCCGATCGCTCGAAGCTGTTCGACCACGCGAGCGAAACGGAGACCGGCCCAAACTCCAGCGTGAGTGTCTGGCGCGGTGATTCCCGAAACGCCCATTCCACCTTGTCAAACCAGTTCCACAGCCGACCCGCGACAAAGTCGGTAATGAGAAATACGATCACGGGACAGTCGTACGCGGCAAAAACCGGTTCGCCGATGGCCGCAAAATCAGCGTAGCCGTCGTCGACTGTGAAAACCACCGAGCGCTCGTCGAGCGGCGTATGGTTTTCGAGGTGGTCCAGAATGTCAGCCCCACTAAGGAGGCGATACCTGTGCTTGCGAAGGTATTCCAGCCGCCGCGCGAGCACTGCGGGATCGTGTCCGGAAACGCCGACATCGGGGTTTGTAAACCGGTGCAGATAGAAAACGCTCGCGCAAACAGGTCGGAACGGGGACGAGAGGGCGAGTCCAACCTTGCTTGTGAGCGCTGATAGCAGAAGTTGCTTAATGGGGGCGAATCCCGCTGCGGTAGTGTTAATTTGGCGAACAACTGGTTTTATCGACGCCGCACAATGATATTCGCGCGGGCTCTCGCGTGGTAGGCGAACGACGGCTAACGCCGTAGTAGAGGAACTCCTTCCGAAACTTGATAGAAATCATCGAAAAACCAGGCGACGCCTGGGACGAGTGCGAGTCCGAGCTCGCTGAGCGAGGTGTATCGCTTCCGCTATACCATCGCGCTGCCTGGGCGCGCGCGCTCGAAGGAACCGGAGTCAGGTGCTCTTTCCTCGCGGTGCGCGACGCCGCCAACAAATGCCTTGGTGGCTTTGCAGTCGAGAGTGCGCGCAGTCGGACGATGCCGGGCCATCGGCTACTCTCGATCCAGCGACTCGGTGTGGGCGCAGGTGGCCTGGACGAGCGCGCGTTAAGCGATGGACTCGCGGAGCTGGTACGACGCGCGCAAAAGAACTGGCCGGTGCTAAGGATCACCGTCGATGCCTTTGGGCTCGATCCCGATGCTCGCGAGCAGACGTCGAGGGCATTGCAAACCGCCGGATTCCACCGAGTGCCGACCACACGCAGTTACGAGCGGACACTCGTTCTGGACCTGACACCGACGGAAGACGCGCTCTTTGCAGCGCTTCACAAGAATGCGCGCTCGCGAATAAGGAGCGTCGCACGCTTTCCGGTGCAGGTGTCCACCGCAACCTCTACTTCCCTGTCCGACCGGCTGCAGACTCTCTCCGACGAGACCCGCGGCCGGACTGGCGGTGATTCGCACAAGCTGGATTGGCACGCGATCATCGCGGCATCGGCTCAGAATCCCGAGCTCTCGAGAATTGCCATTCTTGAGCGGACCGATAAATCCGGTCCCGAAAACGTGATCGCGTTCGCCTGGGGCTGCCTGCACGGAGACGTCGCCGAGTACTCGGAGTCTGGCTCGATACGTCCCGAAGACCTGCAGGTATCCACGAGCTACGTGCTGTTGTGGGACCTCGTGCTTTGGGCCCGTCGCAGCGGGGCGCGCTGGTTCGACTTCGGCGGAATCACTGCCGGCGCGATAGACAGCGACGATCCACTTGGCGGTATTTCTGAATTCAAGCGGAAGTTCGCCCAGCGGGAATTGGACGTCGGCGAACAATGGGAGCTCGAGCCACGACCGACGCGGGCGCGCATCGCGCGATTGGTGAGTCGCGGCATCGCGGGAGTGCGAGCAGCAGTACGTCGATGATGGCTGGCTGAGCCTACCGGAGAATGACGCGAAGACGGCGGCTTGACACGACGAGGCGAAACCAGGTTGGCGCAGACACGCCCGTCAGGTGTCACTCAAGACTTGCGTAAACTCCGTCGACGGCCGACAACCAGCTCGAATAACCGAAGGCGTCGTGCAATCTCCGCCTCGCTCGCTCGCTTCGCGCAACTGCGCCGCGCGAATCGCTACCCAGACCCTCGACCGCGTCGGCAATCTGCCGAGGGTTTTCGGTGTCCACCATTATCGCGTGCTCGGCATTGATCACGTTGGGTACGCCCCCGACCCTGGTCGCGACGATGGGGACGCCCGCTTCCATCGCCTCGAACAGAACAATGGGCGTCCCCTCGGTGCGAGAGCTGAGAACGAAGGCATCGAACGCCCGGATGACCGCCGCGGCATCTTCGACGGATCCGTGCCATGTCACCCGACCGATGAGGCCCAGGCGTTCAGCACGGGATTTCAGCGCGCCAAGCTCTGGACCCTCCCCGACGACGGACAAGCGCCAAACGGGATCGAGCAGGGCCAACGCTTCGAGCATGACGTCGGCGCCTTTCTCTTTCGAAAGGCGCCCGATCCAGCCGATAACGCTCTGGTGGGGCTTCAGTCCGAGACGCGCTCGGGCCGACGCGCGATCCAGCGGTATTGCCGTTGATACGAACCCATTTGGGACGACGTGAATCCGTCGAGGGGACACTCCCGCCGCTCTGAGACGCTCGGCGATTGGTGCAGAAACGGCGATGACTCCGTGAGCGTGTCGCAGCGCAAATCGCTGCAGCAGCTCGTAGGTACGGTTTCGCATTCCGCCACCAGTAAAGCCGTGCACCGTGCTGACGTGCCTCGCGCCACCTCGTCTCGCTGCAACGCCGCCAATAATGTCCGCGCGCGAGCCGTGAGTGTGCACGACCTGAGGTCTGAGCCTGGCGATGACCGATCGAAGCGCCGAATACTCGGCACGATAGTCGCGCGGCGCTACGGGGATAGCTGTCACGGGAGTTCCGGCTGATTCGAGTCGCTTCACGAACGGATGGTCGCCGGCTTCGCGGGAATCGAGAATCGCCGCGACGTGAGCTCCGCCCGCCATTTGGCCGGCCGACAGCATGCTGACTACCCGCTCGAGCCCACCCGCTCGCATCGGCGCCAGCACGTGCAACACCCTCATCTCTTTTCTTGTCGCCGGCGGACGGAATCCATGGAAGTCAAAGGAGTATGGTCAAAGGCACTGCACGGCTTCCGCGTCGCGCGCCGGCAGAAAGGTCCCCGTCCGTGCGGGTGAACAAACGGTGCGTGGCACGAGGTTCGCCCAAACCGCGTGCCAAACGATGCAGAGATTCGCATTTGGCCTGAACAGCTTAACTCAGCGACTTCGCTGGATCAACGAAAGAAAGCGTGACTCTACATTTGAGCAATCGTCGCATTGTTGTAAGGAAAGTGCTCGGCGGCAGCGCGAGCGCTTTGGGAACCAGCACGGCAGGATCGCCTACCTCTGTAGAGGTGTGCGACAAAGGCAAACCCGACGAAAGTCGGCGACGCAAAGCCCCGAGGCTAAAGCGTGTAAGATCGCGCCATGCCAGTCGAGCCGCCGAATCACACTACCGAGGAGGACGCATTTTTATGCGGACCATTTTCCTGGCGGTGACCGGCCTTTCGATTGCCGTCACAGCGTGCTCGGACGGAGGTACCTCCGTCGAAGTCGTTCAGAAAACTCCCGTTGCCTCCGTGGCAATCACCTTACCGACCGGCGCACTGGTCGTCGGACAGACCGAGCATGGTAGTGCGGTCGCGCGTGACGCGAGCGGAGCAACGCTTCCGGATCGCACGATCACCTGGCGCACATCCAACGCTGACGTCGCCACAGTGGATGCCACTGGAATGATCGCTGGTCTGACCCCGGGCAACGCGGCGATCAGCGCGGAAAGCGAAGGCGTAAGCAACGCAGCGAGCCTCACTGTCATGGACGCAGCGCCCGCGCCTGTCGCGACAGTTTCGGTCACGCTCGGAGCGGGATCGCTGACCGTCGGGCAGACGACCCAGGCCACCGCCATACTCCGTGATGCCAGCAACAATCAGCTCACCGGTCGCGTGGTTTCGTGGAGTTCGAGCAACACCGCGGTGGCTACCGTCAATGGATCGGGTGTCGTCAGCGCGGTGGCGGCTGGTTCCGCGCAGATCATCGGGACCAGCGAAGGTCAGAATGGAAGCGCAAGTCTTACCGTGACCGCGGCGGCAGTGCCGGTCGCGTCGGTGAGCGTGTCTTTGGCCAGCGGCTCGCTCAACCCGGGTCAGACGACTCAGGCGACAGCCACGACCCGGGATGCCAACAACAATGTGCTCACCGGACGCTCGGTTACATGGGCTTCGAGCAACCCCAGCGCCGCGACCGTCTCGACTTCGGGAGTGGTCACCGCGGTCGCAGTCGGGACCGCCCAGATCATCGCGACCAGCGAAACCAAGAGCGGAAGCGCCACTTTGACCGTTGCGGCCGCTCCACCCGCGCCCGTAGCTTCTGTGACCGTCACGCTCGCAGCGAGCTCGCGCACCCCCGGTCAGACAACCCAGGCGACCGCGACGTTACGCGACGCCAACAACAACGTCCTCACCGGACGTTCGATCATCTGGAGCTCGGACAACCCTGGAGTTGCTACAGTGACACCATCAGGCCTCGTGACGGCAATAGCGGTCGGAAGTGCAGCGATCATTGCGTCATGCGAGGGACAGACCGGAAACGCGACGCTAACGGTCACCGTCGTGCCGGTGGCGACGGTAAGCGTGAGTCTCGCATCGGGCACGTTGAAGCCGTCTCAAACGACTCAGGCAACCGCAACGCTGCGCGATGCGAACAACAACGTCCTGACAGGACGCTCGATAACGTGGAGCTCCAGCGACGACGCGCTCGCAACGGTCGACCAGAGCGGGCTCGTAACGGCTGTCGCCGTGGGCAGCGTGCAGATCAAGGCGACGAGCGAAGGCAAGAATGGAACGGCCCCACTCACGATTCAGGATCAGTCGGGGTCGGGCAGCTTCAACGAGCCCGGCGGCATGACGCTCATCTCCGAGCGTGCCTTCAACGCACTCAACGAAGATCCGCTGTGGACTGATGAGAACCCGGCCATTATCGCCACCGATGCAACCGCGCCGGCGTCGCCATCGAAAGTATGGCGAGGGAACTACCCTACCGGCTTTGTCGGCGGGAGCGGGCCGGCAAACTCGTGGCTCGAATACAGTTTCCGTCCCCGCACTGCCTACGTCCGGTGGTACTTCAAGTACTCGAGCAACTGGTACGGCAACACGTCGGCGGGCATCAACAAGATGTTCTACGTGTGGACCAACTCGGACGTACCGAGCATGGTCATTGAAGCCTCCGGCTCAGGCACCGGGCCGCTCCGGCTCCGCATGGCCGGCCAGGACATTCTAAAGGGCGGCGCGGGACACGGCGACGCCCAGAATCCCGACTGGGATCAGAACCTGGTGCCAAACTTCGAGATCACTCGCGGCGCATGGCACATGGGCGAGATCGTTATCGTTGGCAACACCGCAGGCAACGCCGACGGCACGATCGATGGCTGGATCGACGGTGTTCACGTGACGAGTTATACCGGAATCCAGTTCCGCAACGCCGCAGCACTATGGGGAAACATGAACCTCGACCCAGTCTATGGTGGCGGCGCGTCGGTTGTACCGGCAACGCAGACGTGGGACTTGGATCACTTCTACATGAGCGGAAAGAACTAATAGTCAAAAACAAAAAAGAATTGCCCGTCCAGGATCTTGGACGGGCAATTTTTTTTTGCGGTATCGCTACTCTGAAATGCAGTGCAGCTCGACGTCGCGCTGGTACCGTTAACCAGCGAGACTGGGAGCGTCGAGCCAGCGAGCTTGCCAAGCCTGGAACATCACCAGAGCCCAGATCCCAGGCGCGCTCGCGATGTTGCCGGCGAGGAAGCGATCCCACTCTTCGCGAACGACATCACCGCGAAGAACGCCGCCCGGCTCGGTCGACAGAAGAAGGTCGCCGGCCCAGTCCTTCAGCGGGCCACCGAGCCACTCCGCAATCGGAACGGAAAAACCCATCTTGGGGCGATCCACCAGCGAGGCTGGAACGTGCTTATACAGAATCTGCCTGAGAATCCACTTGCCGCGGCCGTCGCGCAGCTTGAACTTTCGCCCAAGCTTCCACGAAAACTCCACCACGCGATGGTCCAGTATCGGCACCCGCGCCTCGAGGCTTACTGCCATGCTCGCACGATCGACCTTTGCAAGCAGGTCGTCGGGCAGATAAGCACCTTGATCCGCGAGCATCATTTGCTCGAGCAACGACAGGGACTCGTCGCCCCTCGGGCCGGGATCGCTGCTGGCGTTCGGCCCCGCGCCTGCCACGAACACCTCAGGGTTTTGCCACGCCGAGAGGAGCGATCGATACATGCCGAATGACGAATCCGCCCGCAACAAATCGCCGAACTTGTGAACCTTTTCACCGATCAGTCGAGTGCGGCCGGCTGCCGGAAATACCGGACGTAACGCATCCTGCATCCGGTTCCAACGGTGCGCCGATACGCTCGTGAGTGACGCAGCGGTGAGTCTGCGTATCGGGCGCGGCCAGTTCTGAAAGCCCCCGATGAGGCGCTCACCGTGAATGTAGCGGTTGTAGCCGCCGAACAGTTCGTCGCCGCCGTCGCCTGTCAACGCGACAGTCACCTGCCGGCGGGCGAGCTGGCAGACGAGAAAGGTCGGGATCTGCGATGGATCGGCGAGAGGCTCGTCGAACATCTCGGCCAGAGTCGGCACTACCGCCAGCGCGTCGTGTCCCGTCAAATACAGCTCGGTGTGATCGGTACCGAGGTGCGACGCGATCGCGCGAGCGTGTTGCGCTTCGTCGAACTCCCTGCGGTCGAAGCCGATCGTGAAGGTCTTGACGGGCCGATCGGCCGACGCCTGCATGAGTGCGACGACGGTCGACGAATCGATTCCGCCTGACAGCAGCGCTCCGAGCGGAACGTCCGCCTGCATCCGCAGGCGAGTCGCGTCGGTGAGCAGCGCCTCGAGCTGGCTGACCGCATCGCCATCGGTGCCTCTGAAAGGCTCATCGTTGCCCGCGGCAGCGATACTCTCAACCGACCAGTACGGCACTGACTCAGGCAGCGACGACGCAGCGTCCGATACGGTGAGAATATGTCCGGGGCTGAGCTTCGAGACGCGCTCGAAAATGCTGCGCGGCGCCGGCACGTAGAGGTATCGCAGATACGAGGTGAGAGATGCGAGGTCGAGGGCCGAGTCAAACTCGTCGCAGGCGACAATCGCCTTCAGCTCGGATCCAAACGTCACCAATCCCGGCCGATGATAGACGAACATCGGCTTGATCCCCAGCCGGTCGCGAATCAGTGAAAGCTCTCGCCGCTGCCTGTCCCACACCGCGATAGCGAACATGCCGACGAATCGGCGCACCGACGTCCTTATGCCCCACCGCTCGAATGCGGCAAGGATGACTTCGGTGTCGGAGTGTCCGCGAAACTGGCAGCCGACCGATTCCAGCTCACGCCTCAGATCCCGATGGTTGTAGACCTCACCGTTGAAGGTCACGACGAAGCGGTGGCTCGCTGACTCCATCGGCTGGTGGCCAAGCGGTGAAAGATCGACGATCGAGAGTCTTCTAAAGCCGAGTGCGATCCCGGCGGCTCCGTCTACCCAGGCGCCGCTGTCGTCGGGACCCCGATGCGCAATCGTGTCGCTCATGCGCGTCGTGACCGCTCTCAACCGCTCGTCGGTCCAGTCTCGACTGGTGAAGATGCCCGTCAGCCCGCACATGACAGCTCGCCTACCGAGCCGACGTGATAACGCGAATGACGATCATCAGGTTGCATTCCTGATCGCAGCGATCACTCGCTCGCCTGCCCGCCCGTCCCAACCCTCGGGTCGGGGTGCGACCTCCGGCCTACGCACTTGCTCGAGCGCAGCCAGGATGTCGGCGGGATCGGGCACGAGTCGATTGGTGCCCTCGGTGATGGTGATCGGGCGCTCGGTGTTGGGTCGAACGGTAAGGCACGGCACTCCCAACGCTGTCGTCTCCTCCTGGAGGCCACCGGAGTCCGTCACTACCGCGTAGGCATGCTCAACCAGGCTCAGCATCTCGAGATACGAGACCGGTTCCATCAACGTCACTCTCTTCATCTCCAGTCCCGCGGCCGCGAGGCGGCGCTGCGTTCTCGGATGAGCGGGAAAGACTACTCGCCTCTGAAGGCCGATCTCGCTGAGCACTCCGGCAAGCACACGAATGCGCGAATCGTCGTCAACATTCGACGGACGATGCAGTGTGACGACGACGGCGGATCCGTTGAGTCCGAGCTTCTCGCGGAAACCGGTCGCGCGTGCCGCCGGTAACGCGTAGAACAGGCTGTCGATCATCACGTTGCCGACAAATGCGATCTCGCTGTCGGGCTCGCCCTCGGCGCGAAGCTGGGCATCCGCGTCCCTCGACGGCGTGAGCAGCAAGCTCGCCAGGCGATCCGTCACAATGCGATTCAGCTCCTCGGGCATCGTTCGGTCGAAGCTACGCAGGCCCGCTTCCACATGGGCAACACGGATTCCCAGCTTCGACGCGACCACAGCGGCAGCCATGGTGGAGTTGACATCGCCGTAGACGACGACCCAATCCGGCCGCTCGCGAAGCAGCACCGGTTCGATGCGCTCCATGATCCTCGCCGTCTGAACGGCGTGGGAATCGGAACCGACCGCGAGGTTGACGTCGGGCGCAACAATGCCGAGATCCCGGAAGAACGCGTCGGACAACGCGTCGTCATAATGCTGGCCTGTGTGCACCACGACCTGAGCAACGTTCGCGCGCTGTCCCGCGCGGTGCACAGGCGCGAGCTTCGGAAAATTGGGTCGCGCTCCGACGACATGAAGAAGCTTGAGATCGGGCATGGTCAAACCGTGACCACCCGGGCCGTCGCCGCGGGAACAGGGTCGGGCTCCGCCTGCGCCGGGGGCGCAGGGGACTTCTTTCGCAGCGCTGGGATGGAACGTCGGATTACGGAGATGCGCCTGCTATGCAGCGCGAACAGCGCCGCGACATAGGAGATCGCACCCGCAAGAACCTTCACGACCAGCGCGACGCCGAGCGAAGCCTGAGCAAGGAACACCTTATCGACGAACAGCACCGCGACGGCCATCACGATGCACGCGCTCGTCGCCGGCCAGAGCGCGCGGAGATATTGGCTGGCAGGCATCTCTATCAACCTGAACGCCTTGATCATCAACGGCAAAAGCATAACCGGACCGAGAACCAGCCACGCCATCGCAACGCCTGCAATTCCCCACCGCGTCGCGAAGAAGAACGAGGTAGGAAGCACAACCAGCGTCATCAGGGAGATGCGCATGTTGGTTCTGGCCTCCCCGATCGCGGCGAGCACCTGCGGGATCAGGGGGGAGACTGACTTGATGGTTGCGAGAACCGCTAGCAGCTGCAGCGGAACAATCGCCACCGCCCATTTCTCTCCGAGCGCAACACGAACGACCTCCTTTGCGGTGAGGGCGAGACCGATCGAAGCCGGAAAGGTGATCAATGCCAGTCCCTCAGTCAGAACCAGCAGGTATCTCCTGAGTTCGGCAAAATCGGTCTGTACGGCGGAGAAGAACGCCGGAGTCACCCGTCCGATCAGCGCCGTGATTTTCTCCACCGCCATCCCCGACAACGTCCAGCCAAGTGTGTAGGCGCCGAGCGCCTGAGTTCCGAGCACGCGCCCGATGACGGCGAAGTCTGCATTGTCGTAGCCGTACCATGCGAACCTGGTGATCAGCATATGACTGCTGAAGGTAAAGGGCTGACGAATTGCGGAGAACTGCGGGCGGCGAAAACCAGTCCGAGTGTTCGCCACGATGAGCACTGAGTATACCGCCGACGTGATCACCATCCCGAACGCGAGGGTCCAGTAACCAAATCCCGTCACGGCCATTATCAGAGTGCAGACGGCGCCGATAAGGCTTTGAGTGCCTTCGATCAGCGCGAGCTTGCGGAACTCCAGCCGCTTCTGCATCAGCGCCTGCGGCACGATCCGGAACCCCGCGATGAAGAAGGCGAAGCTCATGACGACCACGACGAGAGGAAGCCGGGGCTCGCGGAAGAAGTGTCCCATTGGGATCGCGACAGCCATCGACAGCAGGACTCCGCAGGCTCCGGCGATCACCGACAGCGCGTTGAACTGGCCGATCTGATCGTCGGTGAGCTCACGGTATCTCACGACCGCCGCACCAAGGCCAAGCTCGCTCGCCATCTGAACGATACCAAGATAGAGGAGCGCCATCCCGACGAGACCGTAGTCGGTCGGTACCAGATAATGAACGACGACGAGGGTGGATCCCCAGCTTACTATCTGGCCCAGCCAGGTGACGACGCTGGTCCACGCGATTCCGCTTAGGAAAAAGCGATCCAGATCCGCGCGGGCAGGCCTGACCGTTTCGATCGCGGCGACGCCGGCAGATTCAGCGGTCTGCATCTCAGCCCCGATTGACAACGGGAACGCTCGATGAAGTGCGCGCCGACCGACGCCAGGACACATCGCGCAAAGTCACGAGGGTGCGGGCGAGAACGCCAATGCGCCATAGCGCGTAAACTGGCAACAGCGCGAAGGACATGACCGTCCTCCACGGCTCCGGGTGGATCCACAGCGTCACCAGCGTCGAGACAACGAGGCCGGAAAGCGACGCGATCGCCAACCCGGCAATCCAGACGCCGATCGTTGCGGGCAGTCCGGCCAGCGCCAGTGCGGCGACTGCTATCGCGACGAGCAGGTGCAAAACCGGATTGCAGAACGCAATCTCGACGAACACATCCATTTTTTGATGCCAGCTGATTCGCGGACTGCGGATGATGCGCCATCCCCAGTCGTAAATGACGCGAATGCGTCCGGCCAGCCAGCGACGCCGCTGCGTTGCCCCTTCTCCGAGCGAGCGTGATTCCTGGGAGTAGATACTCGCGCCACGCGCCTGGCGGATAGGAACACCGGACTCCGTGTAGACGACGTACAGTTCCGAGTCTTCCGTGATTGAGCTGGAACGCCACCCGTCACGCATCAGAAGGCTCGTGCCGATTCCCATCCCGTTCGCGACCGGACAATTGAGCCCCGCCGACTGCTTGAGCGGAAAGGTGACGAAAAATCGGCAGCGGCCGAGGAGCCCACCAAGTCTCGTGAGCCAGCTTTCGTTCTCGTTGAGCACGAGGTTGTTGGGCTGGAACACGATGTCGTTTAGAGGGCCGAGTGCGGCGAGTCCAGCCGCGAAATTGCGCGCGACGACGCTGTCGGCATCCACTATGATGACCGCGTCCCACGCCTCGAGATTCAGCTTGCTGAGCGCCCAAGCGATTGCACGCGGCTTCCCCGCGTGCTCGGGGTCGCGGCGGTCGAGGACTGCCGCCCCACTCTCGGCGGCAATCCGCACCGTCGCGTCATCGCAGTTGTCGGCTACGACGACGACGTGAGTCGCATCGGGTGGATAATTCATGTCGAGCAGCGAGCGAACGCACGACCCGATCAACAACTCTTCGTTGTGTGCCGGCACCAGGAAAAGCAGCCTCTGCAGGCTCCGGTGTGCATGCGTAGCAGCGACTGACGGCCGCCACTTCAGGAGGCAAACCAGCTCCGAGAATGGCGGTAGCCACAGACTGACCAGTAGCAGTCCGAGCAGCGTCGCCAGAATCACCTGCAGAAAGTGCGTCACTGTCACGGTTGGTCAGGCAACCGTTGCCGTGCGCCGCCCGTCAGCGGGAAGTACTTGTGCCGGTGTGCTTCGCCGTTCGTGAGACTGCTCTCGGAGCGGCTCGGTCGGGTGATAGTCGCGTCGCGCCTTGTCAGCGGTGATCGCCGAAGCCAGCCCGGCACTCAGCGATGTGTCGTACCGCAAGCGAGCAAACATCTTGGCGATGTTCATTGCCGGCTTGCCCGGACGCAGCAGCTTCTGGAGCGCAAGCGCGAACCAGCTCAGGGGGTGAAGCACCACCGGGACAAGCCAGACTACCGTGAGATCCGGATTGGC